>Ga0307476_10000754_pt1 | contig 22424 bp, 18 predicted proteins | sample atmos_gasesECM2C_2_FD_203314 | JGI IMG/M metagenome (GOLD analysis project Ga0307476, IMG submission 203314) | Hardwood forest soil microbial communities from Morgan-Monroe State Forest, Indiana, United States - atmos_gasesECM2C_05 | ecosystem: Environmental > Terrestrial > Soil > Temperate...
TCATCGCCCCAGCCCAGACGGCGCGACAATTGCTGCGTCAGCCAGAATGTCAGCGAGCCGGCGCCGGAGACGCTGACCGTGTGACCCTTGATATCGTCGACGGTCTTGAACGGCCCATCCTTGAGCACGGTCAGCATGATGATGTTCGGGGCGCCCGAGAACACCGCCACCGCCTTCATCGGCGCGCCTTTGACGATTGCCGAGAACGACGGGCTGCCGCCGAGCGCGATGTCGAGCGAGCCCGCGGTCAGCGCCTGCACCATCTTGGCGTCGCCGGCAAAGGCGCTGATGTCGAGATCGATGCCGTGCTTTTTGAAGATGCCGGTTTCGACGCCGATGTCGGCCGGGATGAAGGCGAATTGATTGGCTTGCGCCTTGCCGAGCCGCAGCGTGGTCTGGGCGGATGCCGCATTTGCGAAAATCAAGCCGGTGAACGCCATGACGGCACATGCGCCGCCAAGCCGTACTATCCAAGGCATCGTGGGCATCGGCATCCTCCGCGTCATTTGGCCGGCAAGAAGGCTTCAGAATAGAGCGTCGTCATATCAGGCTTCGATGGCAATGCCTTGGTGTCGACGAACGACGTCGCCAGCACGTCGAGCGCCTTGGCGCTGAACCGGCCGTCGAGGCTCAGGATCGGCATGGTGTCGTCATAGCTTTCGGCCGCCACGGCCGGCGACACGCCGGTGTGCTTGACGGCGATGTCGATAGTCTCCTGCCGGTGGTCGCGCATATAGGCGATGGTCTCGAACCAGCCGGCGAGGAAAGCTTTCAGCGCCGCCGGATTGCCCGCGATCAGGGCGTCGCTCGCATAGATGACATGGACGTGGAAATCCTTGATGCGGTCGCCGTACTTGACCAGGATGCGGCCGTCGCCGGTCTCCATGAACTTGTAAACCGTGACGCTGTCGGTGGTCACGCCGTCGATCTGATGGGTTTTGAGCGCCGCGATCTGCGTCTCGGACGAACCGAGCGGCGAAATCTTGATGCCGTCGTCGCTCCAGCCTTGGGCGCGGGACAATTGCTGGGTCAGCCAATAGGTCAACGAGCCGACGGTCGAGACGCTGACGTTCTTGCCCTTGAGATCGTCGTCGGATTTGATCGGACCGTCCTTGAGCACGACCAGCATGATGGTGTTCGGCGCGTTGGCTTCGGCCGCCACCGCCTTCATCGGCACGCCCTTGACGATGGTGGCGAAGGCCGGGCCGCCGCCGAGCGCGATATCGATTGAGCCCGCCGTCAGCGCCTGCATCTCCTTGGCGTCGCCGGTAAAGGCGCTGATCTCGAGATCGATCCTGTGTTTCTTGAAAATGCCGGTATCGGAACCGACGTCGGCCGGCACGAAGGCGAACTGATTGGCCTGCGCCTTGCCGAGGCGGATAGTGGTTTGTGCCGGCGCCGCGCCGCCAGAAAAAATGAAAACAACAGCGAATGCGCCGGCCGCCCATATCGATCGCTGCATGACCATCAACGCCACTCCATGTTGCGTCACTTCGCCGGCAGGAACGCCTCGGTGTAAAGCTTGCTCATATCGGGCTCGGCCGGCAGCGTGTTGAGCTCGACGAAGGATTTCGCCAGTACCTTAAGCGCGCTGGCCTTGAACCGGCCATCGTCGGAGTACATCGGCATCACCTCGTCGTAGGTGCGGCCGACGATGTCTTGTTCCTTGTCGATGACGTCCTTGGCGATGGCAACAGTCTCGGCTTTGTTCTTGCGCATGAAGGCGATCGTCTCGAACCAGCCTTTGAGAAAACCGCGGATGGCGGCGGGCCGGGTCGCGATCAGCTTGTCGGTGGCGTAGATGACGTGGACGATGAAATCTTGCAGGTCGTTGAAGCGTACCAGAATGTGTCCTTCGCCGATCTTCTCAAGAGCGAACGCATTGCTCATATCCATGACGATGCCATCAACGTCGCCGCGCTTAAGCGCTGCGAGTTGCGGCGCCATGGCGCCCATCGGCTGGATGTCGATGCCGTGCGGGCCCCAGCCCTGGCGGCGCGAGGTTTCGCTGACCAGCCAATAGGTCAGTCCGCCCGCGGTCGAGACGCTGATCTTCTTGCCCTTCAGCTCGGCGACGCTCTTGGCGCCGTCCGCCCGCACCACGATGGCGAGGAGGAGCGGGGGCCCAGCCATGGCGGCGACGCCCTTGATCGGCGAACCTTTGACGATGAAGGCCAGAGCCGGTCCGGAGCCGAGCGCCATGTCGATCGAATCCGAGGCCATCGCCTGTTGCAGCTTGGCGTCGCCGGCAAACGCGCTGCCCTCGACGTCGAGGCCGTTGTTCTTGAAGAAGCCCTTGCGGATACCGATGTCGAGCGGCGTGAACGAGAACGCTTCCGGCACCGCCTTGCCGACGCGCAAAGTTTCGATGGCCTGCGCCGGGGCGGCGATGAGCGCGCCCGCAAGTGCGGCGGCAAGCAGCGTGGCTGTGCGGTTCGCCATTATTACATCAGTTCTTCGGCAGAAACGCCTCGGTGTAGAGCTTGCTCATGTCGGGCTCGTCGGCAAGCGTTTTCATCTCGACGAACGAGCGGCTCAACACCTTGAGCGCCGCGGGGTCGAAGCGGCCGTCATTGGTGAACATCGGCATCAACTCGTCGTAGATGCCGCTCGTGGTCGCCTCGTCGGTGCCCATCACCGTCAGGGCGATGGCGACCGACTTCGCCTTGTTCGCCCGCATGAAGGCTATTGTCTCGAACCAGCCTTGCAGGAATGCGGTCAGTGCCGCGGGCTTCTGCGCGATGGCGGTGTCGGTGGCAAAGATGACGTGCATGATGAAATTCTTCGCCACGTCGCCGAACCGCATCAGGATGCGGCCGTCGCCGCGTTGGACGAAATTGAGCGCCGAGCCGATATCGACCACGCAGGCATCGACGGCGCCGGACTTCAGCGCGGCGATGCGCGCCGAATTCTCGCCGATCGGCACTTGGGTGAAGCCGTCAAAGCCCCAGCCGTGCTGCCGCGACACCTCGTTCATCAGCCAATTGGTTGCCGAGCCGACGGTGGAAATCGCGACCTTGCGGCCCTTGAGATCCTCGATCGCTTTCACTGAGCCGTCGGCGCGCACCACCATGGCGAAGATCAGCGGCGGCCCCGCCATGGCGGCAATGCCTTTGACCGGCGAACCTTTGGCGATGAAAGCAAGCCCGGGTCCGGAGCCGAGCCCGATATCGACCGCATTGGCCGCCATGGCCTGCTGCAATTTGGCGTCGCCGCCGAAGCCGGCGATGTCGAGGTCGAGATTGTGCTTGGCGAAGATGCCGACCTCTTTGCCGATATTGGCCGGCGTGAACGAGAACGACTCGCGCCCGGCGTTGCCGACGCGGATGAGCTCGGCGGCGGAGACGGCAGACGCCGTCACCAGGCCGATCGCCGCCACCGCGACGAACGTCAGCGCCGACCTCATCGTTCCTCCCGCCAGGCTCGTTATCCCCGGCCCGATCTTAGCGCATTTCGCCGCCGCTCGGTCTCAGCCTGGTCGAGCGTCAAATCGTCTCTGAGCACGACGCCGTATTTTTCCTCGGCGAAGCGGCGCGAAACGAATTCCTCGATCACGTCCGAACGCACCGCCGCCGCGTCACGCTCCAGCGGATTGCCCCAACCGCCGCCGCCGCCGGTGCGCACGATCACCTCGGAATCGACCGGTACCGGGTAATGGATCGCGTCCATGGAGCGAAAATCGTTCTCGCCCGGCTTGCGCAGCAGAAAATCGGCGGTCGCGCCGGCTGTGCCGCCCCACAGCCCCCAGGGCGGACATTCCGCGCGCTTGGGATGATCGAAATTCCAGCGGCCTTCGACCAGGTTGCGCACGCTGGTGTCGATGCCGAGGCCGCCGCGGTGCTTGCCGGCGCCGGCGGAATCCGTGCGCAGGGCGCGCCCTTCCACCAGCACTGGGCATTTCAGCTCGATGCCCTCGATCGAGGCGTTGCGCACGTCGCCCTGGCAGACCGAAACCGTGCCCGACACGCCGTCCTCGGACGGTCGCCCGCCCCAGCCGCCGCCCTCGATGCTCTGCACGACGAAGCGGCGTTGCGTCTTCGGATGCACGCCGAAAAACACGATGGAGCCGCCGAGCAGGCCGTGATGGCCGGCCGGCACGCGGTCCGGCATCGCCTTGGCGAGCGCCCTGATGATGGTGTCGACGACCGTCGGCACAATGATGCTCCAGCCCGCCATCGGCGCCGGATACTTGGCCATCATGATGTTGCCTTCGGGGATGACGACTTTGAGCGCGCGGAACGAGCCTTCGTTGACCGGCTCGAGCGGGCCGGTCAACGCCTTGTAGGCGACGCGGGCGCCCGCATAGGTGCGCGAATTGATCGCCGCCTTGCGCTCGTCCGAGGTGGCGGAGAGGTCGATGGTCATGCGGCCATGATCGACCGTGACCTTGGCGCCGATCGGCACCCGCTCGCCGCGCTTCACGCCATCGTCGTCGATGAAGGAACTCGCCTCGTAAACGCCGTCGGCGAGCTTTTCCACCACGTTGCGGCACTTGCGCTCGGTCTCGTCGAAAATCTGCGCGATGGCGTCGAGAATGGTGTCCTTGCCGTATTTATCGAACAGCTCGGTCATGCGGCGGACCGCGAGCCGGCACGCCGCCATCTGCGATTTCATGTCGCCCAGCGAGGATTCCGGAAATCGGATGTTATCCTTGAGCACGCGGTAGAGCGTCTTGTTGAGCTTGCCGCGCTCGTAGATCTTCAATTGATCGAGTTGCAGCCCTTCCTGCCACGGGTCGGCGACGGTCGGGCCGGCGCCGAAGCCGGTCGACATGCCGCCGATATCGATCCAATGGGCGCGCACCATGGCGAACATGAGAAGCTCGCCTTTGTAGAAGTACGGCGTGTAGATGACGATGTTGTTGAGGTGCTGGCCGGCGACCGCCTGGTGATTGGTGATGACCACGTCGCCGGGGTGAAAGCCCTTGGCGCCGAAGCGCGCCATGGCGTCGGTGATGATGACGCCGAGATCGGCGACGAAGTGCGACACGCCGCCGACATTCTGCGAGATCAGCTCGCCTTTGGTATTGACCAGCGAGGTGCAGAAATCGCGCACCTCGTAGATCATCATATTGTAGGAGGTGCGCTGCAAATCGGCCGCCATCTCGTTGGCGATGGCCGGCAGCGCGTTGCGGATGACTTCGAGGGTGACCGCGTCGAGAGCTTTGCGGCGCTGCGGCTTTTTCTTCACGCGCGAAGCAAGCTTGCGGGATTTCGCCATCACACGCCTCCGACGTCGATGATCAATTCGCCGGAGCGCGCCACCCGGCAGCTATCGCCTTTGAACAGCACCGTGGTCGTGCCGTGCTCCTCGATCAAAGCCGGGCCGGCGACGCGCGCGCCGGCGCCCAGATCGGACCGCTGGTAGATCGGGCAGGACACCGGCTTCTTCGGATCGCCGAGATAGACGTCGCGGCGTTTCGGTTTCGCGGCGGTCTTTGCAGCCAGCTTAGGAAAGGCCAGTTTCGCGCGCTTGCCGATTGCCGCGAGGCGGATATTGACCATCTCGACCGGCTCGTCGGGCGAGTGGTGCGAATAGCGATGCTCGTAAAGCGCATCGAACGCGGCGCGGATTTTCTGCCGGTCGCCGCGCTTGATGGCGTCGCGCGACACCGGCACCGAGAGCGTGAATTCCTGGCCGACATAGCGCAGGTCGAGTTCGGTCTGGAATTCCGCATTGGCGGCATGGCGCAAACTTTTCTTCGCCTCGCCGGCCATTTCGTCGTGCACCTTGGCGAGCGCGGCAAAATCCAGGCTGGCGAGGTCGCAATAGAAGGTGCGAGTGAAATCGTGGCGCTCGTCGGCGAGCAGCATGCCGAGCGCGGAAAAATGCGACGGAAACAGTGGTACGATCACTTTCGGGATGTGCAATTCGCGCGCGATGGCGCAAACGTGCAGCGGGCCGGCGCCGCCGGAAGCGACCAGCGCGAAATCGCGCGGATCATAGCCTTTCTCCACCGAAACCTCGCGCACCGCCAGCGACATTTTGGAGATGGCGATTTCGACGATCGCCTGCGCCGCTTCGATCGTGCCCATGCGCAAAGGCTTGGCGACTTTCTGCTCGATGCCTGCGCGCGCGCCGTCGGCGTCGAGCACCATTTGGCCGCCGAGGAAATTATGCGGATCGAGCCGGCCGAGCACCACATTGGCATCGGTGATGGTCGGCTCGGTGCCGCCGCCGCGATAGCAGATCGGGCCGGGATCGGCGCCGGCGCTTTGCGGGCCGACCTTCAGTGCGCCGACATCGTCGGTCCAGGCGATGCTGCCGCCGCCGGCGCCGACTTCGACCACGTCGATCATCGGCAGCATCACCGGGTCGCCGCTGGCATAGCCGCCGACGTAATAGCCGGGCGCCAAGGTCGGCTCGCCGTCGCGAACCAGGCTCGTCTTTGCCGTGGTGCCGCCCATGTCGAACGAGATCACGTTGGCGAAGCCGAGCGCCTGGCCGACCCGCGCCGACGCGATGATGCCGCCGACCGGGCCCGATTCCATCATCGCCACCGGCCGCTCGGTCGCCACCTCCGGCGTCATCACGCCGCCGTTCGAGCGCATGATCGAGAGATTGCCGCGGAACCCGACGCCGCCGAGATTTGCGTTCAGGCTCTTCACATAGCCGCCGACCTTCGGGCCGATATAGGCGTTGACCACCGTCGTCGACATGCGCTCGAACTCGCGATATTCGCGCAGGATGTCGTGCGACAGCGACAGATACGCGCCGGGCAGCGCCTCGCGCACCATGGCGCCGGCGATGCGCTCATGCTCGGGATTGGCATAAGCGTGCAACAGGCACACCGCGACCGCTTCGACGCCTTCGGCGGCGAGCGCGCGGCAGGCCTCGGTGACGCTCGCCTTGTTGAGCGGGTGGTGCACGTCGCCCGAGCTCATGACGCGCTCGTCGATCTCGCGGGTCAGGTGCCGCGGCACCAGCGGTCGGTGGCGATGAAAAAACAGATTGTAGGCTTCGGGGCGGTTGCCGCGGCCGATGATGTAGACGTCGCGGGTGCCGCGGGTGACGATCAATCCGGCCTTGGCGCCCTTGCGCTCGATCAGCGTGTTGATGGCGATGGTCGAGCCGTGGATCAACTCGTCGATCGCCGAAGCCGATAGTCCGCTCTGGCGGATACAGTCGAGGATGCCTTGCGTCAGGTCATGGGGCGTCGTCAGGCTCTTGGCCTCGGCGAACTTTTCCGCCTTGTCGTCGAAGCCGACGAGGTCGGTGAACGTGCCGCCGATGTCGATGGCAACAGTGATCATCGCCGCGTCCCGAGGTGGTGCGGCTTACGAAGGCCTGCACAAGTTGAGAGGAGTACCGTCACGGCGCGGCACACTATTCATTTTACCGCGGAACACAACTAATGCTTCCGCCGCATCTCGTGCGATGAGTTGACGGTGGCGTGCAGGTTGCGGGCGAACTCGACGGCGCCGAACACCGCCATGTCGGGCGCGGTCTTGACGTATTCCTTGACGCCGAGAATCGCCGGCCGCGGCGCCTTGAGGATCGCTGCGCACAGCGTTGCTACTGCTTCGTCGAGCTTCGCCGCCGGCACCACGTCGCTGACGATGCCGAAGCTGAGCGCGCGCTCCGGGCCGATCTCGGCCTGCGAATAGACCAGATAGCTCATCGCCTTGCGCGGCACACGGTCGACGAAGGATGACATCACCATGGTCGGTAAAATGTTGTGCGCCATTTCGGGGACCTGAAACACCGCCTTGTCGCTCGCCAGCGTGATGTCGCAGGCCGCCGCGATAGCGCAGCCGAAACCGAGCGCGCGGCCGTGCACCACAGCGACGATCGGGATCTTGGCGTTGCGCATGGCGCCATAGCAGTTGAACACCACGTCGCTGAAGGTGCGGCGTTCCAGCGCGTCGGGATCCTGCTTCGGTGTCGAGCCCATCACGGCGCGGCCGACGCAGAAATCCGCGCCAGCCCCGCGCAGCACGACGACGCTCGACGTCTTCTCGGCGCCCTCGATGATGCCGGTCAATTGCGCGACCATCTCGTCGGACACCGCATTGCCGCGCTCCGGCTGGTTCAAGGTGATGCGCAGGATCGGTCCGTCTTGCTGAGTCAGAATGTCGGGCATGAGTTCTCCTTAGCTGTCATTCCGGGGCGCGCCATCGGCGCGAGCCCGGAAAGACGGGTTGAATCTGTTTCATTGTTTCGCGGAATTTATGGCGCGCCAGATGCGCTCCGGCGTCACCGGCATTTCGATGTGCGTCACGCCGAATTCGGCGAGCGCGTCGACCACGGCATTGACCACGGCGCCGAGCGCGCCGGTGGTGCCGCCTTCGCCGGCGCCGCGCACGCCGAGCCGGTTGGTCGGCGTCAAGACCTGACTGATATCGGTGGTGAACGACGGCAACACATCGGCGCGCGGCATGGCGTAGTCCATGAACGACGCCGAGAGCAACTGGCCCTGCGCGTCGTAGGTGCAGCACTCCCACAGTGCCTGGCCGATGCCTTGCGCAGCGCCGCCGTGGGTCTGGCCGTCGACCACCATCGGATTGATGGCCCGGCCGACGTCGTCGACCGCGGTGTAGCGCACGAGGTCGAGATTGCCGGTTTGCGGATCGATCTCGACCTCGCAAACGTGCGCGCCATAGGGAAAGCCGAGCTGCTTGATGGTCTCGTCGGAGGTTGCAGCGAGCGGCCCGCGCAAATCCTCCGGCAGTTCTTTGCCATTGGCCGCTGCGGCGGCGACGTCGAAAATGCCGACCGAGCGGTCGGTGCCTTTGACGGTGAAACGGCCGCCGCCAAAGGCGATGTCGTCTTCGGCGGTTTCCAGCATGTGGGCGGCGATCTTCTTGCCCTTCTCGATGACCAGATCGGAGGCATTGCCCATGACGATGCCGGCAAGCCGCATCGAGCGTGCCGAGTGCGAGCCGCCGCCCTCCTTGACGATGTCGGTGTCGCTCTCGTCGACATAGACGTCGTCGAACGGCACGCCGAGCCACTCCGCCACGCATTGCGCAAAGGTGGTCTCGTGGCTTTGGCCGCTCGAGAGCGTGCCGACCACGACATCGACGCGGCCTTGCGGCTGCACGGTGATGTCGGCGCGTTCGCGCGGGTAGCCGCCGGTGGTCTCGAGATAGCAGCACAGCCCGATGCCGCGCAGGCGCTTCCTCTTGCGCGCTTCGGCGCGGCGGCGCTTGAAGCCGGCCCAATCGCCGAGTTCCATGGCGCGGTCCATCACCACGCGATAGGTGCCGTTGTCGTAGGTGATGCCTTGCGGGTTCTTGTAGGGAAACGCCGACGGCGGAATGAGATTGCGCTTGCGCAACGCGACGCGATCGAAGCCGTGTTCAAGCGCGGCTTTGTCGATCAGCCGCTCGATGACGTAGATGACCTCCGGCCGGCCGGCGCTGCGGTACGGCGTGGTGCACATGGTGGTCGAGAGGACGGCACGCGCGTGGATGTGCGAGACCGGAATGCGATAGCCCGATGTCGCCAGGCCAACGCCCTTGACCAGCGGCACGTAGGAGCCGCTGTGGGCGCCGACATTGCTGAGATTGTTGGTGCGCAGCGCCAGGAAGCGGCCGTCGGCATCGAGGGCGAGCTCGGCCGACACCGTGAGATCGCGGCCCATGTAATCGGTGACGAAGGCTTCGTGGCGCTCTGCGGTCCATTTCACCGGCCGCCCGACCTTGCGCGAGCCCCAGACCACCAGCGCGAATTCGGGAAAGAAGCTGTTGCGGGTGCCGAAATTGCCGCCGATCTCGTGCGCGACGACGCGCACCGATTCGAACGGCACGCTGAGGATGGCCGCTATCTCTTTCTTCTGGCGCACGATGCCGCCGGAGCCGGCATAGAGCGTGTAGCGCTCGGTTGCCGGATCGTAGACGCCGACGGCGGCGCGCGGCTCCATCGGCACGCCGGTGACGCGATTGACCCAGGTGTCGAGCCGCGTCACGTGGGCGGCGCGCGCGAACGCCGCGTCGGTCGCCTTGGCGTCGCCGACCTCGGCATCGATCATGATGTTGGGCAAGTCGTCGTAGAGCCGCGGCGCGTTTTTTTCGACCGCCGCGGTCGCGTCGATCACCGCGGGCAGCGGCGCGTAATCGACGACCACTTTTTCGGCGGCGTCTTTGGCCTGGGCAACTGTCCCGGCGATAACGAAGGCGACCGCGGCGCCGACGTGGCGAACGCGATCGGTCGCCAGCACGTGATGCGGCGCCACCGGCACCGGCGAGCCGTCGCGGTTGGTCAGCACGATGTCGGGCGGCGTGCCGGCGGCGGCGAGATGCGGGATACGCTTGAGGCCGTCGGCGAGCGCGTCCTGGCCGGTCAGCACGGCGAGCACGCCGGGCATGGCGCGCGCCGCGGTGACGTCGACGGAGCGGATCAGCGCATGGGCATGCGGCGAGCGCACCGCGGCGCCATAGGCCTGACCCGGCAGATTGACGTCGTCGCTGTAATTGCCGCGGCCGGTGACGAGGCGTGCGTCTTCCTTGCGGCGTACCGTTTGTCCGATGCCTGCGTTCATGATGTCGAGAGTACAAGGCTTGGCGGGTGGCGGGAGGCGATACTCTCACAGCGAAACGGACGCGGCTACCTACTTTTCCATTGGTTTCTGCCGAACAGGCATGGCTCGATGGCTTGCCGGGCGGGCAAGACGTTAATGAGCGTTAAATGCCGAAAACCCGGCCCAATCCCGCCGTCGAGCGCAAGTGTACGGGTTTTTAACCAAATTCGAACCCGAGCCATGGCATCAAGACGCTGAAATATTTTGCATAAACGGCAGACCGTCGCTTGTCCCACTATCTCCGCGCCATGTTGCAGCCCGCGCCGCTCTTCGGCTTGGCGATCATCGCCATTGTCTGGATCGGCCTCGTCTTCGTGCTGCCTGACGCACATGGCACTCTCGCCGGCTTCGAGCACCATCGCACGGTCTATTTCGCCGCCGCCGCGGTGCTCACGCTACTCGAACTGGTCACCATCGCCGCCGGCATTCGCCGGCAATTGTCGCTGGAAAAAACCAATCTGCGTTTCACCACGGCGCTGGAGAACATGACGCACGGCCTGTGCATGTTTGACGGCGGCAAGCGCCTCGTCATTTGCAACGATCGTTACGCGAACCTCTACCGCCTGCCGCCGGAATTGCTGAAAGCCGGTACGTCGCATGAGGCGATCATCGCCCACCGCGTCATGAACGGCCTCCTCAAAGGCGATAAGAATGCCGGCGCGGTGGACCAGAAGCTCGGCGCCTTGGGCAAGCATTCCGCCGAAAAAGTTTCGAGCCGAATCGACGAGCTGGCCGACGGCCGGCTGATCCGCGTCGTCCGTCAGCCGATGCCGGACGGCGGCTGGGTCGCGACCCACGAGGATATCACCGAGCGGCAACGGCTCGAGCAGCAGCGCGACACCATGCTGGCGCAGGAAAACCGCCGGCTGGCGACCGAGAGCGCGATCTCGTCGTTCCGCAAGCGGGTCGAGGATGTGCTCGGCATCGTCAGCAACTCCACCGATGCGATGAAATCGACCGCCAACGCGCTGATCGGTTCGTCGCACGAGACGACGCAGCACGCTGAAGGGGCATTGCAGGAATCCAACGACGCTGCGGCCAACGTTACCTTGGTCGCCGGTTCGGCCGAGGAATTGTCGGCCTCGATCGCGGAAATCAACCAGCAACTCGCCCAGACCACCGAACTGGTCGGCAATGCCGTGCGCAACGCCAAGGCAACCAACGGCCAGTATGCCGGCCTGCAGCAGGCGGCGCAGAAGATCGGCGACGTCGTCATGCTGATCCGCAACATCGCCGGCCAGACCAACCTCCTGGCGCTCAACGCCACCATCGAGGCGGCGCGGGCCGGTGAAGCGGGCCGCGGTTTCGCCGTCGTCGCGTCGGAGGTCAAATCGCTGGCGGTGGAAACCGCCAAGGCGACCGAAGAGATTGCGCGTCACATCCTGGCGGTGCAGCAATCGACCGGCGGCGCCGTCGCGGCGGTGCACGGCATCGAGCTGAGCATGAACGAGATTTCAACGCGCGCAGCGAGCGCCGCCGCCTCGATCCTGGAGCAGAGCGCCGCGACTTCGGAGATTTCCCGCAATGCGGTGAACGCGGCGAGCGGCACGAGCCTCGTCGTCTCGGCGCTGGGCAAGCTCTCGGAAGCCGCCATCGGAACCCGCGCGGCGGCGGAAACGGTGCTGACCGCATCGCAGTCGGTCGATAACTCGGTCGGCAATCTGCGCGCCGAGATCGAAAGCTTCCTCGACAAGGTCGCGGTCTGAACCTGATAGCCATAGCGTCGCTTCGCTGCCGTCAATTGACGCACAGCAAAAGGGCAGTGGGTTCAAGCCCCCAATTCTAGCCCTCGATCTCGAACTTTCGAAACGATACCTGGCCGCCTTGGTCAAAGCGGTCTTCCCAGTTGCTGCGGATAAATCCTGGAATCTTGGGATTGTCGTCGGCCGTGACGCGATCGTTGTTGAGATCGTCGAGCAAAGTGAAAAGCCCGCCGCCGATGCGCGGGCGTCGTAATTTTACGATTGGCCCATCCATCCCGTCGGGTGCGCCGATCCGGCCCCGAGCGGCGATCAATTTGCGATCGATCCACCACTCGACGCGGTCGCCCGCGCGGTCATACCGGATCTCATAAAGATGCCAATCTCCCATCTGCGTCGGCACGGTCTCGCCCAAGATCGAATAGGCCGGATAGGGACCGAGCTCCTTGCGCTTGAAGGTCAACCGTTCATAGAGCGGCCTGATCCGGTCATTCGAGACAAAAAAGTCGAACACCATGCCGGTTTCGGGATCGATCACCACGAGGGCGCCAGTGGCGAGACGCGGGTCGCCGGGCTCGAGACCGAATGTATTGTGTTCGGTTCCGAAGGTGCGCACGGACATTTCGGCCCGCACAATGAAGCCGCGGCTCTCTTCGAGGTCGAAAGCGGTGGTCGACAGCATCAGCGCTTTCACGTGGTTCGGATGCGAGGTCGTGAAACGCGGCAAATCGATCGTCAACGTATTCTCGGGCGCGCCGGGAGCGCGCACCACCGTCGCGGGATCCCAAAAATCGTATTCCGCCGATCGGAACTTCAGCCAGCGCGGCGAAGGCCATCCGCCCGCACTGAAATCGTCATAGACCAGCGTTTCCCCGGGTACTGGACGCATGACGGGAGCCATTGCGGGTTGGACCGGGGAAGTTTGCGCCATAACCTTGGCGGCGACCGTGCTCATTCCGAGCCCAGCCAATCCGGATATCAATTGCCGGCGGGAAGGTGCGTGATCCAATTCCTGGTGGTCCAAGTCCTGCCTGACCAATTCTTTCACGGTGCTCCTCCAGCACGTTCGATCTTGTTGCCCTACGCATCGAGACGCAGAGGAACCGGGATATTTCCCAGGCGGCTCCCGAACTGACGTTAATTATTGGCGCCTTCCGGCATTCCTGCAAGACAGGCACGGGGTGCCAGCCCGCGGCGATCAATGTCCGGCGCGGAGCGTCATTTGGCGTGACCCAGTGCGAAACTTGGTATTGCAGGATGCCGGCTATTGTGGAGAAATGGCCTCTTCTGAGCGAAGACTTTGCACGAAGTGAAGCGACGCAGGGGGAGACGGAGAGAGGCGACGATTATGGCCATTCGCCTTTCCGTGCCATCCTCCTCGGCTTAGACGCGCCAAATACGCAGCATGACTTTGCGCAACACAAGGGAGCGACCCATGCTAAAAATCAATCTGCGTTCTGCTTTTCATGATTTGACCGATCGATCGACGTTCCGTACCGCAGCACTCGCCGCTTTCGTTTTGCTCGGTGCATCGAGCGTCAATGCACAAGGCCTGCCGCCGCTCGACAAGGTCCTCAACCCGGCCGAAACCGCGCTCATTCTTGTCGACTTCCAATATCCGTTCACCAATCCCGCCGGCGCCAATTATCACAATGTGCAAAAGGAGCTGGATGAGAAGCATCTGCTTGATCGCACCGTCGATCTGGTCAAGAAGGCGCGCAGCCTGGGCATCACGGTGGTCCATATCACCGAAGGTTACACCCACGATTACCGCGAACTCGATCCGACCAATCCAGGCGGCTTCCATCGCGGCCAGATTTTGCGCCAAGCCTGGAAGGTAGGCACCAAGGAAACCTCGTATTACGAGCCGCTGCAACCTGGCGAAGGCGACAAGGATTTGTTCCTGCCGCCGCGGATTCAAACCACCGCGTTCGGCGGCACCGGTCTCGATCAGGTGTTGCGTTCCAAGGGGATCAAGAACGTCGCCGTCGCCGGTTTCACCACCGATGTCTGCGTCTATGCCACGGTCACCAGCGCCTATGACTTGGGATATCACGTCTACGCGCTGCGCGATGCCATGGCCGGCTATTTTCCCGAGCAGTCCGAGCAGATGCTGAAGAACACATATCCGATGTGGTCGAAAGTCATGAGTAACGACGAATTTCTCGGCATGTTCGGGCTCGAGCGGCGTACGGAGCGCTGAGTCCTTGCCGGTGCGCGATCAAAGTCCATTTTCATGTTCGGCGGCATGTGAACTCCAGTTGCAACGCCGACAACTGATATTGGGTTTGGTCGCGCTGCCGGCCCTGGCCACTTCCGCTGCGGTCGCCACGGATCAATCCGCATTGGCGGTGATCGATCAGGCAAGCGTCGGCAAAACCTGGGATGCCGCCGAATTCACCTTCCAGCTCGAGGGCGAAGAGCTGCCCGGCATCCTGGTCAAGCTCGCCGACGGGCGATGGTACGCGTCAAGCCTGATCTGCCCGCATGCCAAATGCACTGCGCGATATTTCAACGACGTCGATGTCGCGCGGGATACTTTCGATGTTGATGTGAAAAATCCCGTGCTCGGCTGCCCGTGCCATTTCAGCGTGTTCGACGTCGCCGACGGCGGCAAGGTTATTCACGGACCGGCGCCAAACCCCCCACTGCAACTCGCCGCCGTCGCGCGAGACGGAAAAGTGATTGTCAGCCGATAATCCGATCAGTGCAGCGAAGCCGAATGTGCGCCTCCGGGGGTAAAGCGGAGTCGGAATCGATGGCTTCATTCGATCGATTCCGACCCATCGCCGTACACAGGCCCTGCTGCCGAAGCCGCCGGCCGATTTTCCGCAACAGATCGACGCATCCGTCGTGCACGCGCCGGAACTACTTCGCCCAGTCGTAAAGCGGCCTGTTGCGGTCGATGACGTAGACCGAGAATGCCTTCAAAGATGTGTCGCCGACAACCTGGAATCCACCGTGAACGACATCGGGCATGTTCGACAGCAGCGTGCCGGTCGGAAACATGATCGGATCCTTGCCCGGCTGTTGCACCATGGCGCCCTGAATGACATAGCCCTGCTCGATCCCCGGATGGGAATGACGATCCAGCCTATCGCCCGGCATTAACTCGTTCAGTTCGACAACGATCTGCTTGTCGGGCGCGCCCGGCACATCCAGCCGTCGGATTTCGTGCCGCCAGGGCGGATCTTGTGCGAAGGTGGCCGTCGACACCATGACGGTGCACATCCCGGCCACAAGGGCCACGGTACATCGGTTTACTCTCATCAAACGTCTCCTCTGTTTCGAATTTGTCGTACCAGCGCTGCGCTTCTCGCGCGCACCCGCTCAGCAGTGTACTACGGTTTTGACGAGTGCCCCGAGCCTTGTCCGTCGTCCGAGCCTTCGGACTGGTATGGCGAACCACGCCGACGCCAGTGCACGCTCCGACCTGGCGGTAGGCGTCCGGCAGACGCTGAATTAGCTGGCACGGATGCGAGCAAAAAACTCTTTGACCTTGCTTTCGAGATCATTAGCCCGATCCGAGAGCCGGGCCGTCGAACCGGTAATTTCATTGACGGCGGTCACGCTCTGCTTCGTTGCATGCTGCACCGATTGCATTTCGCCCGAAGCGCGAGCGGTGTTGCGCATCGCGGTCTGAATGTTGGCCGCGATCTCGCCCGTGGCGACTGCCTGTGCCTCCACCGCAGAGGCAATCTCTCTTGCCACGCTGGTGAGATTGGTAATGCTGCGGGCAATCGACGAAATCTCGTTGACCGAGCTCTTGGTAGCGTCCTGAATAGCAGCGATCTGTCGCGAGATATCCTCGGTGGCGCGCGAGGTCTGGTTGGCGAGCGCCTTCACTTCTGCGGCGACCACCGCGAATCCCTTGCCCGCGTCGCCGGCGCGCGCGGCCTCGATCGTAGCATTGAGAGCAAGCAGATTCGTTTGTGCGGCTATTTGCGAAATGAGGCTGACGACGGAACCGATCCGCTCCGCCGCCTCGTACAACGATTGGATGGTCCGATTGGTGCGCTCGGCGTCACTGACCGCGGAACGCGCCATGTCGAGGCCGCGATCGGCATTTTCGCTGATGGCGGCAATCGACGAGGACAATTCCTCGGTAGAAGCGACAACGACATCAGCCGTGCGCGTTGTTTCTATCGAGACGGAGGTCGCGGACTTCATGCGCGTGAGAGTGTCATCGGCGACCCGTCGCATGGTGGATGTGGCGACCGAGAGCGAGCCGGATGATTCCTTGATGGCTTCGATCACTTCCCCGATCGTATCGTTGAACTCGGCAATCGCGGTGTCGACGGTCTTCTGCCGCATTTGCCGCTCGGAGCGGGCTCCGTCGAGGTAGAATGTCAGCGTCACAGCGATGTCGAACATAATCGCGCGGCAGATGGCGTTTGATCGTTCGGCCGCTGCGGTCGTCAAAAACCGGTGTTTTCGCATGAGCGCAGCTAGAATAGCTGTCAGCACAACGGTTCCCGCGCTGATGCGCGCTCGGCCTTCGATACCAAAAGTTCAATAGACCTGCACCGTTCGATTGCAGGTTTCGATGTAATTGGCATCGAACGTCCCGGCCAGCAGCGCTTGGAACTGCGCCAGTTCGGTGCGCTTGAATTCCTCCTTATGCTGCACGTAAATCGGCCCGACGGTCGGCAGCTTTGTTGCGCCGGCGATGAATCGGTCGATTGCGGAGGGCAGCACACGCTTGGCCAGTTGCCCCATGGCTCGCAAAGCTTCGCATGTCCGCTCATCAAGCTCATAGAGCGCGAGGCGGACTGCGAAATTAGATGGCAACTGAGGCGCCATGACGAGAAATATCCACGATCGGCTGGCACGACATGGTAACGGCATTGTTAAAATAAGGCGCTTCAGTTTAGGAAATATTAACGTTCGACTGTTGTGCGCGCGCCGCCGCTATTCAGCGCCCGACTGGCGGAAATTCCTTGCGCCAATGCGCGGCGATTTCGGCGCCGGTGCAAAACCACACCCGGTCGTGGCCGCGCATATAGTCGAGGATCTTGATCAGGCCCTGGCAGCGGCCGGGCCGGCCGATCAGCCGGTCGTGCAGGCCGATCGAGAAGAGTTTTGGCGCGCCGTCGCGGCCTTCGCGGTAAAGGACGTCGAAGGCGTCCCGCATATAGCTGAAAAAATGCTCGGCGGTGGAGAAGCCGCTGTTCTCGTTGAAGCGATTGTCGTTCGCCTCGTACGAATAGGGAATGACGAGATGCGGCCGGCCGGCGATTTGCAGCCAATAGGGCAACTCGTCGGCGAGCGAATCGCGGTCATATAAGAAGCCGCCCGCCTCGACCAAAAGCCGCCGCGTATTGGGGCCGGGCCGCCCGGTCATCCAGCCGACCGGCCGCGTGCCGCAGAGCGTGGTCAAAATGTCGACGGCGCGCCGGATGTGCTCGCGCTCGACCTCTTCGGCGACTGCGCCGTAGTCGATCCAGCGATAGCCGTGGCTGACGATTTCGTGGCCCTGCGCGGCGCAGGCCTTGGCCAAGGCGGGGTTTTGCTCGAGCGCGCGCGCGACGCCGAGGATGCTTGCCTTGACGGCGAAATCGCGCAGCACGCTCAGCACCCGCCAGGCGCCGCGGCGGCTGCCGTATTCAAACACCGATTCGACCAGCGGCACGCGCCGGCCGCGCTGGGCGCTCACGCCGATATCGTTGAGCATGCCCTCGGATTCCTCGTCGCCGTTGCTCAGGGACGATTCACCGCCGCCCTCGATGTTGAGATTGAAGTTGACCGCGATCAGCGCGTCGCCGGGCCAGTGCGGATGCGGCGGCGTCTCGCCGTAACCGACGAAGTCGCGCGCGATCATTGGATCCGGTTTGGGCTCGAACATCGCTGCATTCAAGGTGGCGCCAGCGGCGCGGTGCACGGATCGTAGCAATAAAACCAGTCGGTGTCGGTCGGCCCGCGCATCCAGCTGTTCTCCAGCGAGATGCGCTGCACGTCGGCGACCCGCGGTATTCGTGTCGCCTTGTACGACGCGAACGCTTCCTTGCGATCCTCGCATGTGGTCAGGCAGCGGCTCAAGATCGCGGCGTCCTCCACCGCCATGGCGCCGCCTGCGGCCATATAGGGCGGCACCGGGTGACAGGCGTCGCCCAACAGCACGATGCGGCTGTCGCGGCCGCCGCTCCAGCAATCGTTGCGCTCCCGATCGTAGATCGGCCATAGGCTGACGCTCTCCACGGCCTGCAACACCCGCTGCAGATCGGCGTGGAAGTGCGCAAATGAGTCGAGGTATTGCTCCCGGGTCGTCGGCACCGAGGCCTCGTCGCCGTCCCAATGCGACACCGGCACGACGCCGATGGCGTAAACCTCGTCGCGCCGGCCGGTCAGGTAATAGGGCAGGCAGTGCCGGTCGGTGCCCCACCATTTGGTGCAATCTGCAATCTGCAGGCCGTTGAGACGATCGGCCGGAAAGATCGCCCGATAGGCGGCGGCGCCGGAGAAGCGCGGCGGCTCGGCGCCGAGCAGACAGTCCCGCACTTTTGAGCGGATGCCGTCGGCGCCGATCACGATGTCGGCCTCGGCGGACGCCCCATTGGCAAAGATCAGGCGCACCGCGCTCGCCTTCTCTTCCAGCTCCACCAGCTGATGATCGAATGCGATCGTTCCGGGCGCCACGGCGCGCTCCAGCACCGTATGCAAGTCGCCGCGATGGATGTGGACGTATGGGCCGCCATGACGGCGCTCGCTCGCCGCGTCGAACACGATCTCATACATCGTTTCGCCGCTATCCCAGGCGCGGCTGATATATTGCCGCGATTTGATGCCGGCTGAGATGAGCGCGTCCTCGAGGCCGAGCCGGCGCAGCACCTTGGTGGCGTTGGCGGAAAGAATTATTCCGGCGCCGATGCGCGAAAACGCCGGCGCCTGCTCGTAGACTTTGACGGTAAAACCGGCGCGTTGCAAAAAGCCGGCGGCCGTCAGGCCACCGAGCCCGGCGCCGACCACCGCAACGCGCTGATGTTTGGCGCCGTTCAGTTTTCCGCTCGTTCAATGCGCGGCTTGAGTTTCGCCGTCGACGCGATGAAAGCCGAGCCGCTGCATCACCGGCTCGTCGGTGACGCGCAGCAACAGCGCGTCCTCGGCGGCCTCGTGGCAATGCGGCAGCCAGGCCGGCGCGGCGATGACGTCGCCGCGGCGCCATTCGAAGCGCTCGCCGTCGATCGTGGTCGCGCCGGCGCCCTTGACCGCGGCGTAGATATTGTTGGCGGTGGTGCGGTACGGCGCGGTTTTGATTTTCGGCGCGAGCCGCATCATGTGCAGCGCGATCGTGTCCATGGCCGGGTTGCCGAGCTCGACCTGGGTGCCGAATTGGCCTGTCGGTGTCGGCGTCGCGGCGTCGAGGCGTTTCAGTGTTTCGCTCAACGGAAACACGAACGGCGAATTCTTGGTCGGCGGCGCCGATGCCGAGCCTTCGTCCGCCTTCTCGTCCTCGTTCGGCTCGAAGAACATCGGCTCGAGCAATTGCACCAGCGGCACGTCGAGGAAATCGAGCCAATAGGCGCAAGCGCGGCTGTCGTTGCCGTGGCCGTGGCTCGACCAGTTCGGCGTCAGCAGCACGTCGCCCGGCTCCATGGCGATCTTGACGCCGTCGACTTCCGTATAGGTGCCGGGCTCGGAATCCAGAATAAGCCGCAGCGCGTTCGGCGTGTGGCGGTGCGAGCGCGCCCATTCACCCGGCATGATCATCTGATAGGCCGCCACCATGGTGCGCACCGTGCCGTAGCTGTTGGTGGTCGCCGGATTGAACAGGATAAGGTTGCGCCGCTCGGCAAGCTCGGTGTTGATCAGGCGGCCGGCGGCATCGAGCGCGCCGCGCGCCTGGTCGTATGTCCAATGCGCCGGCGCGAAATTCCTGCGCGGCGCCGGCCACAGCGACGGCGTCGCCTTGGCCCAGCCCGGCGCGATGCCGATCTGGCCGAGCTTGCCGTAAAGCTCTTCAAGCGTTCCGGATTGGGCGAGTTGTTCGCGGGAGGGGATTTTCATCGCATGCCTCAATACGCTTTGCGTAGGATGGTTTGAGCGAAGCGAAACCCATCAAACAACCTCTAAGCACTATGATGGGTTTCGCTACGCTCAACCCATCCTACAAGGATTACCCGCGCCGCGCACCACGTCGATAACGCATAGCGCGTCTTCCGGCATGCGGTCGCGACGCCAGGCGACATGGCCGTCAGGCCGCACCAGCACGAATTTGCGCTCGTAAAGGGCCGCGATATGCGGCTCGGCGATCGCGGCAAAAGTCAGCGGCAGATGACGCTGTCGCGCCGCCTCCAGGAGCGGCGCCGCCTCGGCGGCGTCGGCGCCGAATCCGATCAGCGCAAAGCCGCGCCCGAACAGATCGAGGGTCGAGCGGCCGTCGGCGAGGAAGGCATGGGGCGCGCGGTGGCCCGGCCGTGCGGTGGGCACGTAGACCCGCGGATCGTCGGGCGGCGGCGCGGTGCCGTCGGGCCAGCAGATCGGCGAGTTTTCGTAGCGGTAGCCGAGATGGGCGCCGAGCGTGAACCATTCGCGGCGCATGGTCTCGGAAAATTCGCGGCCGACTTTTTCGCGGGTCGCCGCGCCCTGCGGCGTGTCGTCGAGGAGATTGGGGTGAGGCGGGACCGAGAGCATGCGGCGCAAATTGCCGCTCGCTTCGGTGACGTTGCGCGCGCCGACCGGCTGGCGCTCGATGCTGTAGGAATCGAGCAAGCCTTCGCCGCCCCAGCCTTCGATCGTGGCGGCAAGCTTCCACGACAGATCGACCACGTCCTGGATGCCGGTATTCATGCCGAAACCGCCGGTCGGCGACATGACGTGGGCGGCATCGCCGGCGATGAAACCGCGGCCGCTGCGATAGCGTTCGGCCACCAGCTCGCGGCGCACCCACGGCAACACGCTCAAGATTTCGAACTCGAAATTGCGGCCGACGGCGCGGCGGATCGCGGCCTTGATGTCGTCGGTGGTGTAGTCGCGCTGCTCGGCGCCGCCGATGATCGAGAAGCGCCATTCGTCGCGGCCGTTGATGGCGACGATGGTCGCCCAGGTGCCTTCCGGGCCGATGAAGATGTGGCGGTACGCTTTGCCTTTGTCGTGCAGCGACAGCAGGTGCGGGCAGCGGAAGATCACGTTGGTGGTGTGGGTCAGCACCGGATTGCCCTGCATGGCGATGCCGAGCGTCTCGCGCACAAGACTGCGCGCGCCGTCGCAGCCGACGATGTAACGCGCCGGAATTTCTTCGCGCGCGCCGGTCTCGGCGTTCTCGACCACCGCCGTGACCAGATCGGCATTTTGCGTGAACGACACGAGCCGTGTGCGGTAGCGCAGCGCGACATTGTTTTGCGAAGCCGCAAAGGCGCGCAAAATCGGATCGAACATGTTTTGCGGGCAGCGCTCGCGCCGCTGCGGGCTCTCCTTCGGCGGCGGCGCCTGGCCGATGCCGGGAAAGCGCTCGCGGCCGAGCTCGTAACCGGTGAGGCTGGTCAGATAGATATTGTCCTGGGCGTAATCGCGCGGGTAGGGCGAGCCTTCGACCGCCGGCACAATGCCCCAGCGCCGGCAGAATTCCATGGTGCGGATGCCGACCAGATCCATGCGCGGCTGATAGATCGAGCCGTCGTTCTGCTCGACCAGCGTGCAGGCTATGCCGCGCCAGCCGAGATCGCCGGCGAGCGCCAGCCCCACCGGCCCGCCGCCGACCACCAGAACCGTTACGATGTCATTGCCCACGTGTTGCGACCCGATGTGCCGCGATCATATGCAGCGGCCGGCCGAAAAAGTGAAGCACGCGCGGCGCTCCATCCGGGCTCGGCCAGCACGCTGCGTCCCTTCTCCCCCATCGCGCGTCGAAGACGCGCGTAAACGCGCTGATGGGGGAGAAGGACAGGATGAGGGGGTTCGGACGGTGGAGTTTTATTCTGAATCTTCCGAATCCCCTCACCCCAACCCTTGTAACTCACGAATCACCGTGCGGGTTAAGATGACCGGTGCGGTGGCAGGCGATAGACCGAACCGACCGAGGGACACCAAGCCCGTGGGAGAGCGAGGGTCTTCGCCTGCCGTTCCATCGAACCCGAACAGTCGCTTGGGCCGCATAGCGAGCCCGCTTGCGCAAGGAAGGGATCAGATGGACGCCACCGTGATCGGAATCGATGTCGCCAAGGATCGGTTGGATGTTTGCGTGAGGCCGAGTGGCGAGAGCGTTG
>Ga0307476_10000755_pt1 | contig 22398 bp, 19 predicted proteins | sample atmos_gasesECM2C_2_FD_203314 | JGI IMG/M metagenome (GOLD analysis project Ga0307476, IMG submission 203314) | Hardwood forest soil microbial communities from Morgan-Monroe State Forest, Indiana, United States - atmos_gasesECM2C_05 | ecosystem: Environmental > Terrestrial > Soil > Temperate...
GACCAGCTGAACACGGTGGAATCCGGCGCCAGGATTCTTGAGTTTCCCCGAAGCGCCGCGCCGCTGCCCCCAGTTTTCGACGGACTTGCCGAACCTGTAGTCGGCCAGCCGCGTATCCTCGAAGTGCCAGACCTCGTGCTGCCTCCGCCGGCTCTGGGCGGCATACTGATGGAGCCCGTCGAGGAACCCGTGAAAGAACGCCGCCCCGGCTTCGAACTCCCCCTGCAGGCGGCCCCTATGGGGAGGCGTATGTTGGCCAGCGCCACCGACGCCCTGCTGGTGCTCTCGGCATTCGCGGTTTTCGCTTATATCTTTTTTCGAGTTACTGCGATCGTGCCCCCGCCCCAGCAAGCGGCGGCGATTTCAGTGATTCTTGCAGCTGTCTTCTGGATCACCTATCAATACCTCCTCCTTGTGCATACCGGCACAACCCCCGGACTGAAGCTGGCCCGGCTCCGACTCAGCCAGTTTGACGGCGCCCCAGTTCCCAGGAAAACCCGGCGGTGGCGGGTGCTGGCTTCCGTGTTGTCGGGATTGTCATTGGCGCTAGGTTACGCTTGGTGCTTTCTCGATGAGGATCGGCTTTGCTGGCACGATCGCATCACTCGAACTTATATGGCGCCCAATCCGCAGCCGCCACGCCCATAGGGAAGGGCCAGACGAGGTTTAAAACCGAATCTTGCTGGTTCAATCCACCCCCCATGACCTAGAGTGCGATTTCCCCAGCGCCTAGCCGCAGATTCCACCCCCGTGCTGTGCTAAATTCGTAGACTTACGCTTTCGGCATTCTATTAATGTCTTCATCCATCCCAAACATCCGACGCCCCGCCGTGAAGGTATTCGTCGCCACTACGGTGATGCTGACCTTCATTTCGTTTTGGCGGGCCGCAGCCATTGTCCTTGCCGACCTGGCTTCTTCAGCTTATTACGCGGGTGGTGATGCCGAGAAAGTCATCGGCAAGAGTGCCCCGTGGTTCATTCTGGCGGTGATGTTGTTCAGCTACTGCGTCCGGGCCCTCTACATCGAGTCCAGCAGCATGTTTGTGCGCGGCGGCGTGTACCGCGTCGTTAAAGAGGCCATGGGCGGCACGCTGGCCAAGTTTTCTGTATCGGCGTTGCTGTTCGACTATGTGCTCACTGGCCCGATTAGCGCGGTCTCGGCTGGCCAGTACCTGGCAGGCTTCATCGAAGACATTGGAAGGTATGTTCACCATCCGATGGTCTTCTCCGAAGACCACTTCTCCGCGGGCTTCGCCGTTCTGATCGTTCTGTATTTCTGGTGGAAGAATATCCAGGGCATGCATGAATCCAGCGAAAAAGCCCTGCAGATCATGATCGTGACCACGGTGATGGTTGTGATCCTGATCATCTGGTGCACCATTACCGTCTTTAGCGCGCCCATTCATTTGCCGCCAAACCCGTTACACCCCGGGGTCGTGAAGCTCAACAAAGAATCGCTAGGATGGCTGGACGGAGCCTGGATCAGTCATTTCACCTGGATCATCCTATTCGTCGGATTCGGACATTCCGTCCTGGCCATGAGCGGCGAGGAAACGCTGGCCCAGGTCAACCGCGAGATCGAACACCCGAAGCTGAAAAATCTGGAAAAAACCGGCCTGGTCATCTTCATCTACAGCCTGCTGTTTACCTCGCTGGTCTCGTTCTACGCCGTAATGATTATTCCGGACCACGTCCGGCATGACTACTTCGCCAACCTGATCGGCGGCATCGCCATGTACCTGGTTGGCCCGTCGTCATTGAAGCTGATCTTTCATGCTTTCGTGGTGCTGGTCGGCGTGTTGATTCTTGCGGGAGCGCAAAATACGTCGATCGTAGGCGCGAACGGCGTCTTGAATCGCGTGGCCGAAGATGGTGTGCTCACTGACTGGTTCCAAAAGCCGCAAAGCAGATACGGCACCAGCTATCGCATCATCAATCTGATTGTCGGCTTGCAATTGCTGACCATCATTCTCAGCCGAGGCAATGTTTACGTTCTGGCGGGACTGTACGCCTTCGGCGTGATCTGGAGCTTCGCCCTGAAGTCATTGGCGGTTCTGGTGTTGCGCTACACCGAGCCGGAGAATCGTCAGTGGAAGGTTCCCGGCAATCTCCACATCGGCGGCCGCGAAGTACCGCTGGGCCTGATTGTGATCTCGGCGGTGTTGTTGATCACGGCGTTGGTAAATCTGTTTACCAAGTCCGAAGCGACCATCGCCGGAGTCACGTTCAGCGCCGTATTTTTTGCCATTTTTTCTTACTCCGAACACATAGTCGCGAAAGCACGGCATGGCAAGCCGGAGAATCTGGATCAATTCCGCGTTTACGGCAACCAGGAACTCGGATCGGGCGCGCTTGGGGTGAGGCCGGGAAACATCCTGGTTGCGGTGCGCGATCCCAGGAATCTCTATTATCTGCGCGACATTCTCAGAACCACTGACACAGTCCGTCAGGACGTGGTGGTGATGACGGCTCGACTCTACCATCGCGAGCATTCCTTTAGCGGCAGCGCTGTGGTTGAGGCCTCCCAGGTCTTTGATCATTACGAACAGGAATTGTTCACGGCTGCGGTCGCAGTCGCGGAAAAAGAAGGTAAGCCGGCTTCGTTGCTTGTAGTGCCGGCCACCGACGTCTTTGAGGCGATCATCGTGACCGCGCAGCGCCTGGACTCGAGCCGGATCGTCTGCGGACTCTCCAACAAGCTCACTACCGACGAGCAGGCCAAGCTTAGCGGCGACGCGTGGGAACGTCTGCCCGAGCCCAGGCCACGGTTGACGCTGGAAATCCACGAGCCCAACGGAGCCGTGCGTGAGTACTTGCTAGGGCCGCACGCGCCCCGGATGCGTCCTCAGGATCTCGAACTGATGCACGGCGTGTGGCTCGATATTACATCGGACCCCAGGTATTGCGGCGCTCACCACTATCACATCGTGGCGCTGGCACTCGAAGAGTTGCGCCGCGAATTGAATAGCGACCAACGCGCCGAGGTACTGGCGAAATTGCTGGATGAAATGCACAGAGACCAGTCTCTAAAAGGCGAGACAAAACCTCCAGATTGCTGACCGAACTCTCCGTTATTGTTAACATCATTTTGTGACCTCCAATCTTCCAGTCCGTGTGCGCTTTGCACCCTCTCCCACCGGGCATCTCCACGTGGGGAATGCCCGCACGGCCCTGTTTAACTGGCTCTTTGCCAGGCAAAAGCGTGGCACCATGGTGCTGCGCATCGAGGATACCGATGTCGAGCGCAGCGAAGCTCGCTTTGAAGATCAACTCATCGGCGACCTGAAATGGCTGGGCCTCGACTGGGACGAAGGCCCAGACGTTGGCGGTCCGTACGTGCCTTATCGCCAATCCGACCGGCTGGAACTCTATCGCGAACAAGCCGAGCGCCTGTTGAACGAGCATAAAGCCTATTTGTGCTTTTGCAGTGAGGACGATCTGCAGAGAGAACGAGAGAAGGCCTTAGCGGAAGGCCGCCAGCCAATTTATTCCGGTAAGTGTCGCGCGATTGACCCCGAGGAAACCAAGCGCCGCCGCGCGGCTGGTGAAGCCTGCGCCATAAGACTGCAGATTCCCGAGCATCCCATCCGCTTTCACGACATCGTTCACGGCGATGTCGAGTTCTCCAACGAAGTCGTCAGTGATCCCATCATTCTGCGCTCCAACGGCATGCCCGTCTACAACTACGTCGTGGTGATCGACGACGCGCTCATGAAGATTACCCACGTAATTCGCGGCGATGATCATCTTTCCAACACGCCCAAACAAGTAGCGTTGTACGAGGCGCTGGGCTGGCCGGTGCCAGAGTTCGCGCATTTGTCGACCATCCTGGGCGCCGACCGGGAGCGGCTGTCGAAACGCCACGGCGCCACTTCGATCGCCAACTTCCGCGACATGGGAGTTTTGCCGGAAGCGCTGGTGAACTATCTGGCGCTCCTGGGCTGGGCTCCGAGCGGGGGCAATCGGGAAATCTTCAGCCTTCAGGAACTGGTGAAAGAATTTTCTCTGGAGCGGATTACGCCTTCCGCCGCCGTCTTCGATATGGAGAAGTTGTACTGGCTCAACCGGCAGTACATCAAGACTTGGCCACCCGACGATCTGATTGCCGTCGGGGTGTGGTTTTTCGCCAAAGCTGGACTCATCGAATTCACTGATGCCGCATGGCTGAGTTCCCATCGACTTCCGATTGTCCAGGTGAGCAACGATTTGCGAGATTGGGTAGGGCAGGCCGTGAGGCTGCTGGCGCCGTACGTGGACCGTCTGGAGCAACTTCCAGAAAAAGCGTCTTTCATCTTCAATTACGACGCGAAGGCTGCATTAGCGGCGCCTGATAATGCCGAAGTTCTCGCTTGGCCAAACAGCAGTGCCGTCTTCGCCAGGTTCGTCGTCAAGATTCTGTCAGATGAATCGGCGAGCGCAGGCCAAATGACACCGGAGCAATTCAAGAAAGTTGTCAACGAGGTCAAAGCAGAAACCGGAGCCAAGGGCAAGGAGCTATTTCATCCCATTCGGATCGTCATCACTGGCTCACACTCCGGCCCGGATTTCGACAGGCTGATCCCGATCCTCGAAGCCGGCAGCCATTTACACCTGCCCAAACACGTACTAAGCGTCCGCGAGCGGGTGGAACAATTCGCCAAGGAACAAGTGAACAATTAGGCCGTGGATTTTTCACTGTTCGGATTTCTCAAACTCAATCAAAAAACATCCGCGTAAATCCGTGGGCCGCCTTTACGTTTTTAGAATCTTTTCCAACGAATTCCTTAGTTCGGTTTGCTGGAAGACGTAGCCATTGGCCAACAGCTTCGATGGTTCCACCCGCTGGCTAGCCAGCAAGAGTTCGTCGGCCATCTGGCCAAAGACCAGGCGAGCCGCGAAAGCGGGCATGGGAAAAACCGCCGGGCGCGATAGTACCGAAGCCAGCGTCTTGGTGAATTCCGCGTTCCGCACGGGATTGGGCGCGACCACGTTGACCGGCCCCTGCAGCCTGTCAGTTTTGATGACATGCTGAACCGCACCCACCACATCGTTGAGATCCACCCAGCTCATCCATTGACGCCCGCTGCCGACTTTTCCGCCGACGCCAATGCGGAAGGGAAAAAGCATCGTGTGCAGCGCTCCGCCAGAAGCGCTCAGCACCACTCCAAAGCGCATTTGCACGGAACGAATTTCGGCTTTGGTCGCGGGTTCGGTAGAAGCCTCCCAAACCCGGCACACTTCAGGAAGAAAGCCATTGCCCGAAGGACTGTCTTCGCGCAAAGTTTCTTCGCCGCGATCGCCGTAAAATCCAATTGCCGAAGCCGAAATCAGCAACCGCGGTCGCTGCGAAGCTGCGGCCAAAGCCTCGACTAACTTGCGCGTGCCCTGCACCCGGCTTTCAAGAATGCGGCGTTTCTTTGCTTGCGTCCAACGGCCAACAATGGATTCGCCGGCAAGATGGACAACTGCGTCAAACCCCGATACTGACTCGGGCGCAAGAGGCTGCGCTGGATCCCACGCGATTCGCCCTTTGCCCGATGCCGCGCCGCGAACCAGGCGCGTAACCTCATAACCGCTCGTCTGCAACGCGCCCAGCAAAGCAGCGCCAATCAGACCCGAAGACCCGCTGACTAGAATTCTGCCCGACATGGAATCAACTCTATCAGTTTCAACAGCAGAGACGTGGCAGGCGACGTCTCTAAGAACGGGTACAGACGTTGCTTGCAACGTCTCAATCGCGGCTATAATCATACATGGCGACGCTGCGCGAACAGATCGCGACCACCGCCCTCACGGTGACCAAGTTCCGGGAACTGTTGCGCACCATGCGCGCCAACCGCCCGGGCGACGATCTGGAACTGGTGCGCAAGGCCTACGAGTTCTCCCAGAAAAACCATGCCGGTCAGAGCCGCGCCTCCGGCGAACCCTACCTCGTCCATCCTCTCGGAGTCGCTCAGGTTCTCGCGGAAATGAAGATGGATGCGGTTGCCATAGCCGCCGGTTTGCTCCACGACTCGGTCGAAGACACATCTGTCACGATTGTTGACATTCGCAAAGAATTCGGCGAGCAGGTGGCGCACATCGTCGAAGGCGTCACCAAGATCAGCCAGATTGACTTTGCTACGCGCGAGGAGCAGCAAGCTGAGAACCTCCGCAAAATGATGTTGGCCATGGTCGACGACATCCGCGTCGTCCTGATCAAACTTGCGGACCGATTACACAACATGCGCACTCTCGAGCATCTCCCGGTGGAGCGCCAGCAGAAGATTGCCAAGGAGACGTTGGAGATTTACGGTCCCATCGCCCACCGCCTCGGAATGGGGAAGATTCGCGGTGAACTCGAAGACCTGGGATTCCGTTATCTCGATCCCATTACCCATCAGCAAGTGCATGACACGGTCGAAGCCCGCCGCAAGCAGGGCGAGCAATTTCTGGCGCGGGTCGAGCAAACCCTCCGCGACAAGCTGAAAGAGGCAGCCATCACGGCCGAAGTGGAAAGCCGCATCAAGCGCCTGTTCAGCATCCACAAGAAACTGGTGCGCCAGAAAATCAGCGTAGACCAGGTCTACGATCTCTACGCCATGCGGGTGATCACGAAGTCATTGCAGGACTGTTATGCCGTGCTGGGAATCGTGCACAACGTGTGGCGACCCGTGCCCGGACGAATCAAGGATTTCATTGCCATGCCGCGGCCCAATTTTTATCAATCGTTGCACACCTCGGTAATCACCGAGGACGGCACCCCGTTTGAAGTCCAGATCCGCACGGAAGAAATGCACCGCATGGCCGAAGAGGGCATCGCTGCGCATTGGAAATACAAAGACGGCCCTGTCTCCGCCCAGGACGAGCAAAGGCTCGCCTGGTTGCGGCAGGTCGTCGAGTGGCAGCGCGATGTGTCCGATCCAACCGAGTTTCTTTCCACCTTGAAAATCGATCTCTATCCCGAGGAGGTTTATACCTTCACGCCCAAGGGAAAGGTCGTGGTGCTGCCGCGCGAGTCTACCCCTATCGATTTTGCCTATACCATTCACACGGAAGTCGGCCACAGTTGCGTGGGCGCCAAGGTCAACGGGCGCATGGTGCCGTTACGCCACAAGCTGCACAGCGGCGACATCGTCGAGATCATGACCCAGCCGGGTCATAAGCCAAGCCGCGACTGGCTGGCCGCGGTCAAGTCGTCGCGGGCCCGCAACAAGATCAAACACTGGCTCAACATTCATCAGCGTGAGCGTGCCGTTGAAATCGGACGCAAGCTGATTGAAAAGGAAGCGCGCAAATACCGGGTTGCGTTGAAGGAGATCAAGGACGAAGAGCTGCGCAAGATCGCCTCTGACTATGGTCTGGGCCAAATCGACGATCTGATGGCCGGAATCGGATACGGCAAATACTCTGCGCGCCAGGTGCTGGCGCGTTTAGCGCCAGCTTCCGCCGCGCCCATCGCCGACAGTGAGGGAGACAAATCCGGCGGCATTGCCAGCGTAGTGCGCCGGGTTTTCGGCGGCGACAGTGGCAACAATGCCATCCGCGTGAAAGGGCATGGCGATTTGCTCGTGTATCGGGCCCGCTGCTGCAATCCCATCCGGGGCGAGGACGTCGTAGGTTACGTGACCCGCGGCAAAGGCGTTGCCGTCCACGCGGTGAATTGCCCTAACGTGGTGAACCTGTTGTATGAACCCGAACGCCGCATCGATGTGGAATGGGCTCGCGACGAGGGAACCCCGAGTTCGTATCCGGTGAAGCTAACGGTTTTCTGCGACGATCGTTTCGGCATGCTGAAACAGATCACGGCCGTGATCAGCGACGCTAAAACCAACATCCGCGACGTCCAGGTCCGCAGTTCGAATGCGCAGGCCAACGTCGATGTGATTCTCGATATCGCCGACCTGAAACATCTCGAAAACATCATCAATGGTGTGCGAAAAATTCCCGGAGTCCACGAAGTCCAAAGGCTGCAGAAAGTCTAGCCCTTGGTCGCTCGTCGTTGATCGCGCTGGCCTGTCTCATTTGACATCCTCCGCGTCCATCTGCGTTAATCAGCGACGGTGAAGTTTCTGGAGGATGGATGCGCGATGTGATTGCGACCAAAGATGGCCCGCAGGCGATTGGGCCCTACTCGCAGGCGATTCGGGCTAACGGATTTGTTTTCGTTTCCGGACAAGTCGCCATTGATCCATCGACGCAGCAGGTGATCAGCGGCGATATTGCCGTCCAGACCGATCGTGTGCTCAAGAACCTTTCCGCAATTTTGAAGGCCTCGGGAAGCGAACTGGAGAAAGTAGTGCGCTCCACCGTGTTCCTGAAAAATATGGGAGACTTCGCAGCCATGAATGAAGTCTACGGACGTTATTTCAGTGCGACGCCACCCGCTCGGTCGACAGTCGAGGTCGCGCGCCTGCCGAAGGACGTGCTGGTCGAAATTGATGTAATCGCGCTGGCATAGAATTGGCGATTTTCAAACGCCCATTTAAAATTTGACAATTGCGCTCGTAATCAAAAACCGGGAGAAAATTGAATGCTGAAGACCGTATGTTTAATTGCCATCTTTACCTTTGTGGCAACCGCTGTTTTTGCTCAGGGCGGTTCCACGAAACCTGATACCAGCGCGCCAACTAAAGTCACGGGCCCCTCGAAGAAGATGCTGGGCGGCCTCGAGTATTGGGACATCAAGGTAGGCACTGGCGCCGTCGCGGCGGCGGGACAAACCGTGAAGGTCCACTACACGGGATGGCTTACTAATGGCAAAAAGTTCGACAGCTCCGTCGACCGCGGCGAGCCATTCACCTTCGACCTCGGTGGCGGCCATGTGATCAAGGGTTGGGATGAAGGCGTGGCCGGCATGAAGGTCGGCGGGAAGCGGCAGTTGCGAATCCCACCCGAACTCGGCTACGGCGATCGCGGCGCGGGCGGCGTAATTCCTGCGAATGCGACCCTGATCTTCGACGTGGAACTGCTGGGCGTGAAATAAAAAAGACATCAACCACAAAAGGACACAAGGGTTCGCAAAGGAAACCTTGGCAGCACCTATTCCTTTGTGGACCTTAGTGTCCTTCGTGGTTATTTGGTTTTAAGCCTTGACGACTTTGCCGCTGCGCAGGCAGGAGGTGCAGACGCGCATCCGCTTGGCGCCGCCCTTCACCTTGGCGCGAACTGGGCGCAGGTTGATATTCCAGCGCCGCCGCGACACGTTGTGGGCGTGGCTGATGGTATTTCCAAATTGCGGCCCGCGGCCGCAGATATCACAAACTTGTGCCATGACGACTCCAGAGAAGAGCAGAACTTGATGTGCAAAACATAGATTTTACCGGAGTTGAGGTGGTTTCAGCAACTCGGGATGGGGCGGCCGCCCGTCCTCCATCAAGATTTGGATTAGTGTTCCAGAATCCACTTCCCCACCAAATCCAAAATTTCGGGGGTTTCCGGATCCCACAACGTGGTGTGCGGCACGTCGGGATAGATCTTAAAACTCTTGTCCGTTGAAGCCGAAAGCCGATCAAAAGCGACGCACTCCCTGTGGCTCACGACCCGATCCTGGCCGCCTTTAATCAGCAGCGTAGGCGCATGCAGGCGAGGCGCGATTTTCCATCTCCAGCCAAAGACGATGCGCTGCACATCCAGCAAATACCCGAAGCTGACGTTCTTGTAAGCCAACGGGTCCACGCGGCGGCGCGCGATGAACTCCGGGTCGCGCGAACTTTCCTCAAGACGCTTGCCAACGAGGCTGATCACGGGCTCACGGTGCGCCAGCGCGAAGTAGGGCATCAGGCTCAAGCTCTCCAGGCTGAGGAATTGCCTGAAGTCCAGATTCAGAGCCAGCGCCAGCAGGATCAGCCCGGAAAGTTCGCGGCTGTTTCGTTTGGCAAAGTTGAGGGCCAAGTCAGCTCCCATGCTGTCGCCCAGCAGAAAAATCTTCGCCCCTGGCCGTTCCTCCTGCACGAAGCGGATCATGCACTCGACGTCGGCTCCCACTTCAATCGATGTACCCACGTATCCGCGCCGGCCCTGTGAGAGCCCGTGCCCTCGAGCGTCCAACCCGTAAACATCCGTGCCTTGAGGATTCAATGCGTCGGCGATGACCCGATAGGGAGCGCTATGATATCCAATGCCGTGCAGCACCACGACCACCCGGCCATTCCAGGCCGTGCTGGCAGGCCAGTGACGATAGAAGAGCCGAGTCTGGTCACCAGAGCTGACGAATCCATGCTGGTCAGCAATCTTGCCCGAAAGCAAAGACACATCTTCGGCAGAACTAACCTCGGGCGGCATCGGCGCCTCTATCTGAGCAGAATCGAGCATTGACGAATTCGAACGGAGGCTAACCGCGCGCCCGGTCTCTACTATAGATAGCACGCCGCGAGCGTTTCGGTCATGCCTGCCCGGTTACTTCCGATACCTTTCCGGTACAGGTACCGACTTCGCGCGGAAGGTCTCAAGGTCGTCCCACGAAAACGTAAGGGTTCCACTGTGCGATACTGAATTCGTGGCGCCTGTGGCGGATCCGAAGGCCGTAAAAGTGAACCTGAGCACCGGCACGGGTCTCGATATCGAGTGGAAGGACGGCCACCGCTCGCATTATTCCTTTCCGTTTCTACGGGATGCCTGTCCTTGCGCGCTCTGCGACGAGCAGCGGTCGAAGACGCACCAGCAGCCCGGCGAGCCCCCGAAACTTGCTGCCGGGGCTTTGCCCATGTACAAGCCCGCGGTCAAAGCGGTTTCGGCGGAAGGCGTAGGCAAGTACGCGATCAAGTTTCATTTCAACGATGGGCACGAATTGGGGATTTATTCGTGGCAGTTTTTGCGCGATTGGTGTCCCTGCGAGGACTGCAAGGCGGTACGGGCCAGCGAGGCTGGGGCTCATCGCTAGAAAATAGGGCTAGAAAAGCGACGGCCCCGATTTCTCGGGGCCAGATCTCGGGTACTTACAGCACCCTGCGACTCACTTAAATTATAGACCGCCACGATTCGCAGTCAAGTTACTTTTGTAGGGAAGCTATCCCTGCTTTCGCTTCCCACAGAACCCGCGCCCAGAAGACTGAGCGTGGACCCGACGGGATTCGAACCCGCATCTGCTACCGTCGCAGGGTGCTGTGTTCCCGTTACACCACGGGCCCTAAGAGAGTTTAGTCACCCTTAACCGAATCATCATGGTTAGATGTCACAACAAACCGACTTGCCGTCCCAAAGAGGAACTATGAAGACAAACCCCTGTAAAATCTAAGTGGCTGACTTTTGGAGCTTCTCCCGATTTGTCTTTCCTTGACCAACTCAATCCGCAGCAGCGTGAGGCTGTCGAAACCACCGATGGGCCGGTGCTCATCCTGGCGGGCGCCGGGAGCGGGAAGACTCGCGTCATCACCTACCGGATCGCCTATTTGATCGAGAACGTCGGCGTTATGCCGGAATCCATTCTGGCCATGACGTTCACCAATAAAGCCGCGTCCGAGATGGTGGAGCGCGTCGACAAGCTAGTAGGCGGGTTGTCGATTGCCAAGCCGGTTATCTCTACGTTTCATTCTTTCTGTGTGCGCATGTTGCGGCGCGACATCGAGGCACTTCGCATTCCTTCGAGCGTGCCGGGGATGCCGCCGATCGGTCACACCAAGAGCTTTGTGATTTATGACGAGAACGACCAGCAGCAACTGGTCAAGTCGGTCATGCGGCGCCTGGGAATTGACGACAAGCAGACTACGCCGCGCTCCGTGCTGGCGCATATTTCCTGGGCGAAGAATCACATGCTCGATCCCCAGGAAGTTTATTTGCAATCGGCTGATCCCAAGACCGAGCGCGTGGCCCAGATTTACGCCGAATACAAGAAAGAATTGGCGAAAGCGAATGCCTTGGATTTCGACGACCTGCTGCTCGAAACCGTGCGCCTGCTGAAAGCAGCGTCCGAGGTTCGCGAATACTACAACCGGCGGTTTCAGTACATCCTGATTGATGAATATCAGGACACGAATCGGCCGCAGTACGAATTGATGCGGCTGCTGGCCGGGACCCGCCACAATGTGTGCGCGGTGGGCGACGAGGATCAGTCGATCTATTCCTGGCGCGGCGCGGATATCCGCAACATCCTGGAGTTTGAAAAAGATTTTCCCGAGGCCAAGATTATTCGCCTGGAACAGAATTATCGTTCGACCCAAAACATTCTGCAGGCGGCGTCGGCAGTGGTTGCGAATAACCTCAAGCGCAAGGGCAAGAATCTTTGGACCTCGCGGCAGGGCGGCACCAAGCTCGGCTATTACGAGGCTCCGGACGGCGAGAATGAGGCCTTGTTCGCGGCGGACTACATTGCGAAGTACCTGCGCCAGGCTGTGGATCAGGGCGAGAATGCGCGCGCGGCGGTACTCTACCGCACCAACTCTCAGTCGCGATTGTTTGAAGAGGCCATGCGCCGGTATGGGTTGAAGTATCACGTGGTGGGTGGGTTTTCGTTCTACGAGCGCGCCGAAATCAAAGACATGATTTCGTATCTGAAAGTCATCCACAACGTAGATGACTCGATCTCGCTGCTGCGAGTAATTAACACCCCGGTGCGCGGCATTGGCAAAACTACGATTGAGACCCTGGAACGAGTCGCGCTCGAAACCGGACTGTCGTTGTGGGGCGCGCTAGGCGAAGCGATCAAGCGCCAGCTTCTGCCGCAGCGAGCGTTGGCCGCGCTGAAAAGTTTCAAGAGACTGATTGAAGATGGCCGCGCCATGCTGGCTGGGACTTACGTGGAGCATCTGCAAGAGAGTGTAGAGCGGGAGCCCTCGCCCGCTTCGGACGAGGCCGATGCTCCCCCTGAAGAAGCGCCGCAGGAAGGCGCAGACGTTTCCTTTGATCCCGCAGAAGGCGACAACACTTCATTCGACTTCGGAGATGCTGATCTTGATCTTTCGGCTGCGACTGTTGTTCAACCCCGAGCGATCGAGGGCGCCGGCTCCACACAATCACAACCGGAGAAAACTGATTCTGCCTTCCGCACACCCGGCGGCCCCGCCAGCACCGCCGAGATTCTGAAATTCCTGATCGATCGCACCGGTTACATCAAGCAACTCGAAGAAGAGGACACGCCCGAGGCCTATTCGCGGATTGAGAACCTGCGCGAACTGGTGAACGCGGCCATGGATTCGCGCGACCGGGGCGAGACTCTCGATCAGTTTCTCGATCATGCCGCACTGGTGAGCGACGCTGACGCGTACGATGAGCGGGCCCAGATCACCCTAATGACGCTGCACGCCGCCAAGGGATTGGAGTTTTCGCTGGTATTTCTCTGCGGCTTGGAAGAGGGGCTGTTTCCTCATTCGCGTACTTTTTTGCAGCCCGACGATATCGAGGAAGAACGGCGCTTGTGCTACGTGGGCATGACCCGGGCAATGGATACTCTAATCTTGACCCGCGCCGTGTATCGCCGGCGCTACGGCACGGATTTGCCTGAGGCCAGCGTGCCTTCACGATTTCTCGAAGAAGTGCCGGCGCCGCTGGTGGAGGAACTAGGAGGCTCGCGGCGCAAGCGGGAGTCTTCGCGGGCAAGAGTTCCCGCCCTCCACGATGTGCCGCGGGAGCAGGCGCACTACGCCTACGAGGACGAGGATCAGAGCAGCGCCAACTGGGCTGCCCACCCTCAACCGCGGAGTGGAGCCACCACCAATTCCGGACGCAGCTACAACTCTATCGACAACATTGCGGAGTTTTTCGCCTCGCGGGGAAAGAAATTTACCATCCCAAAATTACCTGTGGAGCAGCATCAAGGCAAGAAGGGATTCCGGCCGGGGCAGAAGGTTCGGCATCCCAAATATGGCGAGGGTACGGTTTATCATCGAGAAGGAGAAGGTGAAGAGGCCAAGATTACGGTACAATTCCCTCGCTTCGGTTTGAAGAAGCTGGTGGAGAAGTATGCCCAGCTGGAACGGGCTTAGGAAGATTCAGCAATTTTGTAATCGGGTCATTGAGTAATTATTTTCCAATTACTAAATTACGCGATTACCAAATTACAAATCTAATCAGGATGCATTCATGGCAAACACAAAGAAACTAAGCAAGGAAGAACGCAAGAAAGCCAAGCGAACATCGCGTAAGAAAGTCAAAGCAGAAAAGCCGTTGAAGCCGCGGGAATACGCCCGTGGCTCGAAGAAGCGCAAGGTGAAGAAGATGGTGCGCGGCGCGGCGAAGCGGTAAAGACAGCACTTGGCGGTTAGCATTTGGCACTTAGCCCGGAATAATTCAGGCCAAAGGCTAAGTGCTAATTGCCAGCCCTGGAGACAACGTCCATTGGCACAAGTTCCGACGACACCTCCGTTAGCAAAGGCGGAAGCCCAACCTTCGGGCAGCCAGCTTCTGCGCTGCAAGTCGATCGACAAGCTGATCGCGGATGCCAATGAGCCCGGAAAGCGTCTCGAGAAATCTCTCGGCCCATGGTCGCTGACCGCGCTCGGCATCGGCGCGATTATCGGCTCGGGCATATTCGTGCTCACCGGAACCGCGGCCGCCGGAGAATATTTCCAGGCGCCGTCCATCCTCCACGCCCAGGTGCTCGACCTGATCGTCAACTTCCTGCGCGGCGGCAACACGGCGAACGTGCTCATGCACGGACGCCCTGCGGCGGGTCCATCCATCGCCGTCTCTTTCCTTCTCGTAGCTCTTGCTTGCAGCTTCGCCGGCTTATGTTACGCCGAACTAGCCTCGATGATTCCGATCGCAGGCAGCGCGTATACCTATTCCTATGCCACGCTGGGCGAGATTTTCGCCTGGATCATCGGCTGGGATCTGATTCTCGAATACGTGGTCAGCAACGTGGTCGTAGCCATTGGCTTCAGCGCCTACACCAAGTCTCAACTGGCTTCGTTCGGCTTGAATCTGCCGGACCGCTGGTCAACTCCGGTGTGGGAGTCTGGTCACTGGACGGGCGCTTACTTTAACGTCCCCGCCTTCCTGATCATTTTTATTCTTACCGTACTGCTGGTGCGCGGAGTTCGCGAGTCCGCCGAAGCCAACAATGTGATGGTTGCCATCAAAATCGGCGCCATTCTTATTTTTCTCATGGTCGGTGGCGCGCTAGTCAACCCCAGCAACTGGAGGCCGTTCGCACCCTCCGGGTTCGGCGGCATCGTCACCGGCGGCGCCATCGTGTTCTTCACTTACATCGGTTTCGACTCAGTTTCAACCGCGGCGGAAGAGGCGCGGAATCCGCAACGCGATTTGCCTATCGGCATTATCGGTTCGCTGATCGTGTGCACGGTCCTCTACATCGGCGTTTCGATTGTTTTGCTGGGCATGATGAAATACACGACTTTCGTCTCCGGCGACGCGGCCCAGGCTCCGGTAGCCTACGCCCTCCAGATGCTCGGCGCAAACCGCTGGTCCCGCTCTATTATCGTGATTGGCGCGCTGACCGGAATGATTTCATCCTTGCTGGTCTTTCAGTACGGCCAGGCCCGCATCTGGTACGCCATGTCGCGCGACGGGCTTTTTCCCAAGTTGTTCTCGAAAGTCCATCCCCGTTTCAAGACGCCTCATCTTTCCACTTGGATCGCGGGACTTGCCGTGGGCGTGCCGGCTGGAATCTTTGCCATCAGCGATGCCGCCGACCTCTCGAATATCGGCACGCTCTTCGCCTTTGTGCTGGTTTCGCTCGGAGTCATCATCTTGCGCCGCACCCAACCTGATCGCAAGCGTGTTTTCAAAGTGCCATTCGTGCCGTGGTTCCCGTTGATTTCGATCGTATTGTGTGGCGGCCTCATGACCGGACTCACCGTCATCACCTGGCTGCGTTTCGTGATCTGGCTGGGTCTCGGTCTCTTGATCTACATTTTCTACAGCCGCCATCGCAGCGAGTTTTGCAAAAAGGGATAGTCATTTCGGTGTGAACATCGATCAACGAATGAACGGAAGATCACTTGGCCGACCCAGCATGCACGTCGAAACCGTAACTCGTTAACACGTCTGCAACGGCGGGCGTCTTGACGAACGACAAAAATTGTCGCGCAATCTCCTTATTCTTTGATGAGCCAACGATAATGCAGGCTTGCTCAATCGGTGGGTATTCGTCCCCCGGAATCTCGGCGTAACGCCCTTTGTCTTTCATATTTGGAGACAAAGCGAGCGACAGAGCCACGATGCCCACATCCGCCGAACCGGAGACCACGAACGATGCGGTCTGTGAAATATTTTCGCCCAGCACCAGCTTGTCTTTTACTTTTTCGTAGATGTTTTCCTTTTGCATGGCGGCGACGGCGGCCTGCCCATATGGAGCGTGTTGTGGGTTGGCGACGGCGATCTTCTTGATGGAAGGGTCCAACAAGGCTTGCACGCCCGAACTCAAATCGAGTTTTGACTGTTTCGGAACCCATATCACAATCTTGCCCTTCGCGTATGCGTAGAAGCTTCCCGGTTCGATCAATCCCGCAGCCTCCAGTTTCTTCGGATAGTCGAGATTCGCCGAAAAGAACATGTCAAAGGGAGCGCCGTTCTGAATCTGCTGGAAAAAGTTACCCGAGGAACCATAAATAAGCTTCGCCGTCTTCCCCGTTTCTTTTTCGAATCGGGCGGCCACGTCCTGCATGGCAAACTGAAGATCCGAAGCCGCCGCCACGGTGATTTCCTGGGCTGCGCATAACTGAGAAATGAATGCGACCGCAACTGCGACCAAGCTGAGTCTGTGCGCGTTCATGTGTCTTCTCCCCGGCTTATAATGACTGCATGCCAATCTCAGCCAGAAACAAACTTCGTGGAAAAATCGAAGAAATCCAACTCGGCGATGTCATGGCTCATGTAGTGGTTCGCGTCGGGGAGAATCTCATTGAGAGCGCAATCACCCGCCGCAGCGCCGACGAACTCAAGCTTAAGAAGGGCGACACTGTCAGCGCCGTGATCAAAGCTACTGAGGTGATGATTCAGAAGGACTGAACCGCCTCACTGCACGACCACAATCCTAAGAGTCGTCACCTGCCTCACCCATCGCGCCATCCTTTTTTCATCGGGTATCACGATGCGGTATGGCCCCTCCTTTTCGTCTAATGGCTTTCCATCTTTCAAAAAAGCCAGAACGACTTGCTTGTCAGTGAAGGCCGGGTCTAGTTCCGGCAATGCAATCACTACGCGATAGCCGTCGGCGGCTTCCACCAACAAATACGAAGCCATCCGTTTTCCCTTTAGAGCTTCCCCAAAGCCCACTCCCGCTTTTTCCAGGACGGCCTTCAGCGCCACGCCGTCGAACGTCGTTGAAGTACCCGGAGCGCTCGTCGTGAGCTTGATGCGCGGCAAGGCTTCGATGTCGGCTCGAGACAGGACAGTCGGTTTGCCGGTGTCAGTTTGAACCGTTAGCTGCTGACACTGCGCCAGGGCACCCTGCAGCAGGAGAGCGGATAACGCAACCGGAAGCAGCAGCCGATTTCTCATGTCACACACGCAGAATCATTACTTCGGTAGCTTTAATGAGGGCAGCCGCAGTCTGCCCCGCTTTCAGTTGCATTTCGCGCGCGGACCGGGCCGTAATGATCGATGTGATTTGCTGGCCGCCAATTGAAATCTCCACTTCCGCCATCAGGCCGCTGATACGGACTGCACCGATTCGCCCCACCAGTTGGTTACGCCCGCTGCAGCGGCGGGTTACCAGATTGCGTTCCTTCTCCGTTCTGCCTCGCGTCCTGAAAAGTAGTCTGTCAACTTCACTTTCCGGAATGCGGTGATGACCTCCGGCCGTTCGAATGCTGCGAATCTTCTTCTTGTAAATCCACTGTTTGATGGTCGGGAAGCTGATCCCGAGCTGTAAAGCCGCGTCACGCAGCTTCAGCAGATCTTCTCTCTTGCGCACGAATTTTCCGTTCCTCTGCATTGGAACGAATCGTACCGTCAACGCCCGCAAGGGTCAACTCGCCTCATAAGGCTGCCTCATCCTGAAGCCCCGCGCTTTCCATCGGGGGAAGAGCTTGCCCCGAGCGAAGCCGAGGGGATCTCGCGTGTAGCCTTTCGAAGTTCGCCCCTCACCAGCTCCTAGCGTTAGTATACTGCTACCGTTCGTTGTATAAGCATTAAACTGCATAGTATTAGACATTCTAAACATATTTGATATACACTTCTGCTTCTTTAACGCAATGGATAAATCAGGAGGCGGAATGCGTCGGGCTAATTTGTTCATGCTTTTGTGGCTTACGATGGCGGCTTTCCCGGCGTGGGCCCAAACGGGAGCGAGCCTTTCTGGCGCGGTGACGGACCAAACCGGCGCAGCCCTTCGCGATGTTGCCGTGACAATCAAGAATGTCGACACAGGTGCAACCCGCACGATCGCAACCGACGGCGTGGGGCACTATCAGGCGTCCGGCCTGCCTCTGGGCCGCTTCGAGGTTCGTGCGGCAAAACAAGGGTTCGCCGACGAAACGCGCACCGGAATTAGCTTGGCGGTTGGCCAGGACGCCACGGTCGACATTAAGATGCAGCGGACCACCCCCGACGTCTGCGCGAGCGGCCACGAGTTCGCCACAACCGATTGCACGCTGACCTGGCACGGCATCACGGTGTATGGTGCGTATGACATCGGCGTCGGCTGGGTCAGCCACGGCTTACCGGAAAACGGCTACAACTATGAAGGTGCATCTCTGGTGAACCGAAATGGCTATCAACATCGATTCCTCGTCGCACCGAACAATCTGCAGCAGACCGGTCTGGGCATCAGGGGCAAGGAAGAGTTTCTGCATGGCTGGTCCGTTGTGTTCAACGCTTCAACTGGTATTAATCCGCAGTCCGGCCTGCTCGCCAACGCGTCGGCCACCCAGACCATCAACAACGGCCTTCCCAGGAAGAGCTATTCGTACGCCATCGACGGCGCGCGCGCCGGCCAACCCTTCAATGACGAAATCTATGGCGGTATATCGTCCGCGCATTTCGGCACGCTGACCTTCGGTCGTCAGCGCTCTCTTGGCACCGATGCGATGCTGCTTTACGATCCGGCCGGGGGTGCCTATGCCTTTTCGTACATCGGGTATAACGGAACGATGGCCGGCGGCGGCGACACCGAGAACAGCCGCTGGGACGACGCCCTGAAGTATCGCCTGACCTCTGGGCCGGTCCATTTCGGCGCGATGTATAAATTCGCCGATGGTTCTGGCGGCTGCTACTCGGCCTCCGGAAATTGGACTGCCGCCACCTGCACGCCGGAATCGGCGCATAACAATGCCTACGGATTCGACCTCGGCGGAGACTACGGCAAGTTCTCTGCCGACGTCGTTTTCCAACAGTACAACCAGGCGATCAGCGTTTTGAACCCTTTGCTGGGGCCACAGAGTCTGTCGGCGCCATATCAGTCGACCACCGACAGCATCAATACAAACCCCATCACCGGGGCCAATCTGATCGACCCGAACAACACTGTATATGGCATCGTGACTGACAACCGCGCCGTTATGGTCGCTGCCAAGTACACGTGGAAGCCATTCAAGTTCTTCGCCGGCTACGAATACATCTGGCAGAATAACCCGAAGAACCCGTTGGGCGTTGGCGCCTCGGACCAGGGCGGCTATATCATGAGCGGGGTAGAAGACAACAACCTTGATTCTGAAAAGTTGGTGCAGATCTGGTGGACGGGCGCGAAGTACACCTACCGCAGCAAAACCGACTTCACTCTCTCCTGGTATGAACAGCGGCAGAACGACTTCCGTCTTCCGCCGACCTGCTCGCCAGCAGCCGGTTTCCGCAGTTCCTGCGCGGGCAATCTAAACGAGGGGTCCCTCTATGTTGATCATCACTTCACCAAGCGCTTCGACGGTTTTGCCGGAATTGCGTATTCCTACGTGAACGGAGGTCTCGCCATCGCCATTCCTCACGGCCCCGGCGTCCCCTATTTCAGCAACAACAACCTTGCTCCGACAGTCGGTGGTCGTTTTGCTTTCTGATCCTTTCCGCGGCGAGCTCACTCGAGAGCCCACATGGGTTGTGGTTCATCAAAACCTCGCGGCGGATTTCAAATCGCCACGACCTCCTTCCATCCCACAAACTACATGCCTAATTCTGTCGATACGATTCCCGTTCTGAGTTTTGCTAGGTCGCGCATCAACCTACATCCTTGATGTGCGTCGCAATGTACCATTGATTGCCAAAGGCGTCCTTCACTCCGCCGCTGCGATCACCATAGGGCTGGTCGGCTGGCTCAGAAATCGAAGTCGCTCCCGCCTGCAGAGCGCGCCGGTAAACCGCATCGCAGTCGGGCACGTACAAGTAGAACATCGTCGGCATGGGCGGATACTTCCCGTGCGCTTCGCCCATCTCTACCACCGAGTCCCCAACGCGCATCTCCGCGTGGTGAACCACTCCATCAGGCGATGCGTACTTCCCAAGCTCCTGCGCTCCAAAGGCCCGCTTTAAAAAGTTGATAACCGGCTCCGCCCGCAGCGGATGCATGTACACGTTGACGTCGTTCAGTCCTTCAGGCCTGTAGCTCTCGCCCTGGTGCGTAGCGATATACCAGAAGTTCCCCGCCGGATCTTGCACGCCTGCCGAGCGCTCCCCGTATTCCTGATCCCTGGGCTCACCGATCGATGTAGCACCCGCCTGCAACGCCCGCTCGTAAACCGCATCGCAATCCGGAACGTAAAGGTGGAGCGCATGAGTATTCGCCGTAGCCCGGAACTCACGCCCCGGAATGCCGCCACCCAACATCAGCATGGAATCGCCGATGCGTGCCTCGGCGTGTAGCCCGCCCGCTGTTCCCACGGCGCGAAACATTTCCTCCGCGCCGAAGGCCTGCTTGGCAAACTCCAGCATTGCTGGACCATCCTTCGCAATCATGTAAGGGGTCACCGTGCGGAAGCCGCGGGGAATCGGATTCACCGCCGGCTTCTTCGCCTCCTCCGCTTTCGTCATCGCCCGGAAGCGGCGGTGCATTTCCTCAACCGACATCTCCTCCTTCACCATAGACACAGCCCACGAATATCCGAAGGGATCGAGCAATGTCCCCTCGCGGTATCCATAGAACTGGTCCGCAATCGGGCCTGCGAGCTTGGCTCCAGCCGCCACCGCCCGTTCCGCGAAGGCGTCCGTGTTCGGAACTCGAATCGACATGCTGACCGGCGAACTGCCCATCGTCTCCGCGCTGTACCGACCTCCCTCAGGCCACTCATCGCATAACATGACCAATGAATCCCCAATCAAGATCTCGGCATGGGGAATGCCGCTTCCGGTGTCGAAACGCATGAGTTCGCTTGCTCCGAAAGCCTTCTTATAGAATTCGATCGCCTTCGCCGTATCCTTGAAAGCCAGCCTCGGCGCGGCGGAAATGTGAGTTGCTGCTATTGGTGCTGTCGTGGTCGCCATCGAAATACTCCTTTTCAATTCATTCTTCAAACGGATTTTGAAATCTTCCCGCGGCAAATCGCGCAACTCCACCGCAAGGCGCACTAGCGCATTCACGCCAGCGTCTCCGGACGGCAAAGGCGCATCAGGATTCGCCACCACCCCTTGCACCGCCTCATCGAGTTGTTCGATCAAACTGCGCCTAGGCATCTTTACCACCCGGCTTCGTGTTTCCCTTCGTGTGACTTCGCCTGTTTTGTGGTTTTCTGTCTTCGATCTTCGCTCGCAGACTCTGCAAGGCCCGGAATTGCAACTGCTTCACCGCACCCTCCGTACGCCCCAGCGCCTGCGCGATTTCCCGAATACTCTTCTCCTCCGCAAACCGCATCGCGATTACGCGCCGCTGATCCTCCGGAAGCTCGCCCACCAACCGAAACACCCGCGCCCGCCGCTCCACTTCCTCCAGATCAACCAGCGCGCTCGCATCCGCACTCAACTCCGGAGGATCCTCCACCGCCAACTCTCTCCCTGCCGTCTGCGCTCGATCCGCAATCGCATTCGCAGCAATCCTGAGCAGCCAGGCCGCAAACGGCGCCCCACGCCATTCGAAGCGCTGAAGATTGGCCAACGCCTTATGAAATACCTCCGAAGTCAAATCCTCAGCCGCCGGGCGATCGCCTAAGCGCCGCGCGACGAACCCGTACACCCGCTCAAAGTTGATCTCATAGAGTTCGGCAAACCGGGAGGGATCTTTCTGCGCAGCCTCCACCAGCAGGCGTTCCTCTGCCTGCTCCGGGGACCGCCTCGATGCCGGTGCTCGAACCACCATCGCGCCTCTAATGATATAAACGGCAGCCAACCGGAAAGGTCACGCAGAATAATTCAAGACAGGATAACGCTAATGTAGGCGCGGGCGTCCACGCCCGTACAGCCAGGGCGAGAATCTCAACGCGAAGGAGCGGTGCGCAATTCCTCCACCTTCTTTACGCCATACCTCGAAGCCCGCTGGCAAGTCGAATGCCCGACCGGTTCAATCACATCAGAATCCCGGCTTCGCCGTTTCACCAGATAGCTCTGGATCGTGTAGCAAGTCGGCTCCCCGTCTCGCGCCGGATCGACGCGGCGACCATCCTGATCCGAGCGATCACTCGCTGCCAT
>Ga0307476_10000756_pt1 | contig 22368 bp, 16 predicted proteins | sample atmos_gasesECM2C_2_FD_203314 | JGI IMG/M metagenome (GOLD analysis project Ga0307476, IMG submission 203314) | Hardwood forest soil microbial communities from Morgan-Monroe State Forest, Indiana, United States - atmos_gasesECM2C_05 | ecosystem: Environmental > Terrestrial > Soil > Temperate...
CTTGTATCTGATCGTGCGCAAAATACAAGTGAGTTTTTCCGCAACCTCTTCAGCCGTGCCACCCAGAGCCAAGAATGACGCGGGCTTTAGCCCCTGAGGGTCTTGCATTCTTCTGTGCGGTATTTATGGAATGATTTCTTACGCTATTAACTAGGATCGAGTCGGAGCGTGCGTATGAAAAACCGGACCGTGATGGTCCGGTTTTTCATGTGTCCAAAAATTCCAGCAGGTGTCGACGGGCTGCGCTACTGTCCCGCGCTTGCCACAGCTGCCGGCGTCATACCCAGCGGACGGTTCAATTCGATGGTCAGCGTCGAACCCGCAGGCAATATCGCCGAACGGTGCTTGCTCAACCAATGCGCTCCAGTAGAGCCTGCGCCTACGATTCCGCCAATAAGAACTCCCGGAGGACCACCGATCAAACCGCCGATCAGCATGCCGCCCGCTGTTCCGCCGCCCGTTTCCAGTTGATCTCGGCGGTCGTGGCCAGAGCCTTTAAATTGGCCCTCCTGGTCAACGTCCGTGCCGTTGCCCACGTTGGTGTCGACTAATGTGGCATCAAGGAAGAGGCGTTCGCCAGTCGGCAGAATCAGAGCTTCCGGCAGAATTCCGATCACCGGCTTGCCCGCGATGCGGCGTGGTTCCTCCACCTTCGTTACGCGCCCCTCCACAACGGCTCCGGCGGGTATCACCGTCTTGCCGTCGAGCACCACTGCCTGCGTCAAGCTTCCGCGGAAGGGATCACCAGCTTTGTTGCTGAAAGTCGCAAGCGTCGTTTCCAGCTTCACCATCAACGCGGTTCCGGCCGGTACGGGCGAAACTGCCTGCGCCGCAGCCATGGCCGCCAGCAGCAGACTGCAGGGTAGAACCATCCATTTCCTCATAGATCCTCCTCGGGCGTTCGACTACTAGAACCCGCCATTCTTGCTTTTGACTCTAGACCAGGTGAGGGATAGCGGCAAGACATAGGCTGAGCGAAGGAACCTGCAAAGGTAAGAGATGAGCAGGTTCAATGGAACTGAGCCTTTGCCGCGGGCTGGGTTTTTACGCCGCGGCGTTGTGCTTCCTGTCACAGACCCCTAATCTTCCATCCGCTATAATCGAGAGTTTCCTAAACTGCATGGCAAGAACATACACGGGCACCGGCACACTCACGGGCCGGCGTTTGACTTTCAACTCGGCTTCTCAAAACTCGGTGCGCGTCGACGACGATTCACAGGTGATTCAGTCAGATTCAGACAAGGACAGCAGGAAAATGATGACAAACATTGCGGCAATCATCGGGCGCGAAGTGCTGGATTCGCGCGGCAATCCTACGGTAGAAGCGGAAGTGCAGCTGGCGGACGGAACGGCGGGACGAGCCATCGTCCCCAGCGGAGCGTCGACCGGCGAGCACGAGGCCGTGGAATTACGCGACGGCGACGACACGCGTTTTCTCGGCAAGGGCGTTCTCAAGGCGGTCGAAAACGTGAATGGCGAGATCGCCGATGCGCTGGCGAACTGGGATGCGGTCGACCAGCGCGGCCTCGACCAGAAGATGATTGAACTCGATGGCACGGAGAACAAGGGCCGGCTGGGAGCGAATGCGATCCTCGCAGTTTCGATGGCTGCGGCGCGCGCCTCCGCAAACGCATTTGCCTTGCCGCTTTACCGCTACCTCGGTGGCGCAGGCGCGAACACGCTGCCCACGCCCATGATGAACATTCTCAACGGCGGAGCGCACGCCGACAATAACGTCGACTTCCAGGAATTCATGGTGATGCCCGTGGGAGCTCCCACCTTTGCCGATGCGCTGCGTTGGGGTGTGGAAGTCTTCCACACTCTTAAGGGAGTGCTCAAGAAGCGAGGCTACAACACTGCCGTCGGCGATGAAGGCGGATTTGCGCCTTCGGTGAAGTCGAATGTCGAAGCCATCGAAGTAGTGCTGGAGGCGATTCAGCAAGCGGGTTACAAGCCGGGAGAAGAAATTGCAATTGCGCTCGATCCGGCGGCCAGCGAGTTCTATCAGGACGGCAAATACGTTTTCAAAAAGTCCGACAAATCGGCGAAAAGTTCCGACGACATGGTGAAGTTCTGGGCGAAATGGGTGAACGACTATCCCATCGTTTCGCTCGAAGACGGATTGTCGGAAAACGACTGGGACGGCTGGGCGAATCTGACTAAAGAACTTGGTGGCAAGATCCAACTTGTCGGCGATGATATCTTCGTCACCAATATTGAAATCTTCGGTGAGGGCATCGAAAAAGGAATTGCCAACTCGATCCTGATTAAGCTGAATCAAATCGGCACCGTGAGCGAAACTTTGGATGCCATCGACCTCGGACGGCGAAATGGATATACCTCGGTAATTTCGCATCGTTCAGGCGAGACTGAAGACACATTCATTGCCGATCTCGCGGTCGCGACCGGAGCCGGGCAGATCAAGACCGGTTCGGCCTCGCGTACGGATCGAATTGCGAAGTACAACCAGTTGCTGCGGATTGAAGAAGAACTGGGCGATTCGGCAAGATTCCTGGGCCTGCGGGCGCTGAACTATAAGTCAAGATAATCAGCTTCGCTGTTCGGTCGGCGATTAGATCGGAGGTTGGTATCCCCATACTTCAACGAAATCCCTTTTGCATCCTTCTAAGCGTTCTCTCAACGCGGACTCGGGTGCATATTCTAAGCGCAACGCTAGCACGTTTAATATCAAAGCGTGCGATAGGCGCAGCGCCAATCTAGCTTCATAATCTTGGGGTTGTACGTTGACTCTCATGACTCCGCCTATTTGCACTTCGGATAAATGGCGAAGCATGAATACTGCGCTTGGGTGGACATATGCGGATGTATGGTTGAACGCAAAAGCGTGGAACTGGCTTGGGATATTCACATCCTTAGCCATCTCCAAAGTTTTCTTGTCGCTCCATTCCCGCTTTATTGGCCTCCCTTGAGCATACGTTGGTATCTGCCCAGAAATTACCTGATGCACTTCAGGCATATCCTTGTCAGCATTCGGAATGTTACGCAGCATCATTGCCCATTGGGCGTGGAAGGTGGCTAAGTAATCTTGAGTTTTTTCAGGATTACGGCTGAGATACCGAGCAAAGACCAAGCACTCATACATCGTTCGGACGGTGCGTAAGGCTAAACGGCCAAACCCGCCGGAGACGGAGAAAATGATTTCCTCAAAAAGATCACGACATGCTACCCCAAGCGGAAATATTGCTCGCTCCGGTGCCGAAATCGTTGCCTTTGGCGGGAACGCCAAGTCTAGGGCTTGCCTTAGGCGCGAGAGTTCTGCACCGTGGTGCGCGATTTGTTCTTGGATGGTGATGGGAGCTATTCTACGCGGCAGAACTTTTTCCACCGAGACTCCCGTTAAGAACCCATGGGGTCATCCGCGCTCGGCCCATACGTCGCCGGCAGCGGCTTGTCGTTCAATCGCAGATGCCCCTGAGACTTGGGGCCTTTCGGCAGCGAGCTATAATCTTGGGATGGTAGAGACTGAGATCATCTTCTCCGTTCAAGAATCGCCCGAAGGCGGGTACGAAGCTCGCGCCTTGGACTATTCGATCTTCACTCAAGCGGACACTATGGACGAACTTAAACGAAACGTACGCGAGGCCGTTCATTGCCACTTCGATGACGGCGAGGCTCCCCGCGTCGTCCGCCTGCATGAGATATACTCTGGCTAGATCGCAATTTATCGCGAGAGCAAACATCTGCGTTCAAACCGCACGCCGTTCCAGCGGATGCCTATTTCCATCCGAATGCCCCGCAGTTGAATCTAATGTTCCATGCGCACTCGTGGAAGAATTATCCGCTTCATCGCCGTAGTCCAGGCGGTTTTGTTTCTTACCCATTTCCTTCTGTATCAAACTTGGATGTTTTCTAACGGCGATGCGGCCAGTGCACGCTGGGCCGGCCTGGCGCTCGGTCTGCTCTCGGTGAGTTTTGTTACCGCGTCAGTCGCAGCCTTTCGCTACACAAATCCCGCGCTGCGCGCCTTTTACCGAGCCGCGGCAGTGTGGCTTGGCCTCGTGAGCTTCCTTTTTGTCGCGGCCGTCGCCTCATGGGGTATCTACGGCATCGCATCCCTTGCAGGCGTGCAGATCAATTTTCACGGCCTTGTGAAGTGGGCGTTCGGAGCTGCTTTTATCGGCGGCCTTGCGGGAGTGATCAATGCCGGTTGGACTCGCATCACCCGCGCCACCGTACACCTCGCGAATCTTCCTGAATCCTGGCGCGGGCGCAAAGCTGCGCTCATCAGCGACCTTCACCTCGGCCACGTTCGCAACGGAAGCTTTCTGCGGCGCATGGTGGCGAAGGTTCTCAAAGAAGGCCCCGATGCAATCTTCATTGCGGGCGATTTGTACGATGGTACCTACATTGACGCCGCCCGGGCCGCGGAGCCGCTCATCAAGCTGACCGCTCCCCACGGCGTCTATTTTGTCGCAGGCAACCACGAGCAGTTTGGCGACGACAGCAAGTATCTGCAGGCGGTGAAATCTGCCGGTGTCCGTGTGCTGCACAACGAAAAAGTCGAAGCCGATGGATTGCAGATCGTAGGCGTTCCGTACAACCACGCCACGCGCGGCGAACACCTGGCCTCGGCGTTGAAATCCGTCCGCCTCGATCGCGACCGCGCCAGCGTGCTCCTGGTTCACGCCCCGGATCATCCCGAAGTCGCCGAAGCCGCAGGCGTTTCGCTGCAGCTCTCCGGCCATACGCATCTCGGACAATTCATCCCTTGGAGTTGGTTTGCGCGCAAGATCTACCGGCAGTTCGTCTATGGTCTAAGCTGGATCGGGAAGATGCAGGTCTTTACCTCCAGTGGGGCCGGAACCTGGGGACCTCCGCTGCGCCTGGGATCGAATCCGGAAATCGTGGTGCTGCAGTTCGAGTAAGCAGCTTACTCGGCTGGAACGCAACGAATTTTTTCAACGAGTACAATGATCCTGCCTTATGACCGACCCGCCGGGGAGCTTAACTGCGAATGTCGCGACAGATTGGTGAAGGAGTCATCCACGTGAAATCCACATTATTGCCATTGATCGGCCTGCTGCTGGCATCGATGTGCGCCGCCCAAACCACCGTTTCCGTTGCGCCCGACGCGGCCTCTAAAGAAGACATCAGGAAGCTTTTCGATGTCATGTTAAGCCGCGATCAGATGACCCAGATGATGCAGCAGCTTTTCACGCAGATGCAGAGCATGAGCCGCGAACAGATCAAGAAAAAGCATCCAGACATTACTGATAGTGAGCTCGCCAGCATGGATCACGAGTCGCAGGATCTGATCAAGCATTTTCCTCTCGAAGAAATGTTGGACGATATGGTTCCGGTTTATCAGAAGCACTTCACCAAATCCGATATCGACGCCATGACGACTTTTTATTCCTCACCGGCGGGGCAAAAGTTTCTTCACGAAATGCCCGTGGTCACGTCTGAAACCATGCGCGCGGTGTATCCGCGAATTCAGAAAGAAGTGGACGCTGCGATGCGTCGAGCCGAGGAAAAGGCCGATGCACCGCCGAAATGAAGCGCCAATCTCCTAGATGTGCGGTCTGAAACTAGAAACGATTTGCAATCCGAAACTAGAAGCCCATCGTGTCGTCGGCGGAAGGTCCGCTCGCCGGCACCGGTTTTCCGTTCAGGCGCAGATACACTCCCAGTTGAGCGCGGTGATGCACCAGGTGGTTCAGGAACATCTCCCGATAAGCGAGGAAGCGCGATCCGCTGAAGATCGATTTGCCCTGAAAACTTAGCTTCCAGTTTTCTTTCCAGGCTTGGTCTGGAGTATTTTGCAAAGCGGCGCGTACCTTGGCCGCACCTTCATCCAGAGCCTTCACCAGTTGATCCACTGACTCAAACTGCAGAGGAGTAAAGCTGGCCTTCGAGAAGTCGAGCTCGGGCGTGGTCAGTACTGTCAGCCCAAAGCTGGGAAGCTGGGCGACGTGCGGCGCCAGTTTTCCCAACGGCATGGACTTGCTATGCGGTGCGAAATCTTTTTTGTCTGCGGGCACCCGTTCCAGGGTAGTGCGCGTGGTCTTCATTTCCGCATCAAACTCGGGAACCAGAAATTCGCTGATTGACATCGATTTATCCCTCGCGTTCATTATGAATTTGGATTGATGCTCAAGCTTGTAGAATTCTAATACTGATTTGAAATCTTCGTTGCGCTCCTAACAGACTGCCCAGGTAATTGATACCATCAAATATGCCTCGTCCGAAACCGCTCGTTCTCATCATCCTCGATGGCTGGGGTTACCGCGCCGAAACCAAAGCCAACGCCATCGCGCTCGCGCGCAAGCCCACCTACGACCGCCTGCTGCGCGAATATCCCAACACGCTCATCCATACCAGCGGGCCGTTTGTCGGTCTGCCCGAAGGGCAGATGGGCAATAGCGAGGTCGGCCATCTCAACATCGGCGCAGGCCGCATCGTTCACATGGACATCACTCGCATCGACTTGATGATCCAGAACGGCGAGTTCTTCTCCCATCCGGTGCTGCTCGCGGCAATGAAGCATGCGCGCGTCGGCGAGCGCAGACTGCATCTCTTCGGCCTGGTCTCCGACGGAGGCGTGCACTCGCAGCAGGCTCATCTCTATGCGCTGCTGAAAATGGCAAAGCAGAACGGCGTCGATCGCGTCTTCGTTCACGCCTTTATGGATGGTCGCGACACCCTGCCTACCAACGGCGCCGGATACCTCGAACAACTGCAACAGAAAATGCGTGAGTACAACTCCGGCAAGATCGCCACCGTGAACGGACGTTACTACGCGATGGATCGTGACCGGCGCTGGGAGCGCATTTCCAAAGCCTACAATGCGATGGTCTTTGGCGACGCGGAAGGCGGAAAGTGTGCCGATCCGGTTCAAGGCATGAAAGACGCCTACAACCGCGACGTTACGGATGAGTTCGTCGTGCCCTTCGTTTGTACTGATGCTAAAGGCCAGCCCGTAGCAACAATTCGTGATGACGATGCCTGCATCTGCTTTAATTTCCGCGCCGACCGGGTTCGCCAGATCACACGCGCCCTCGCGCGCAACAGCGGACTGAATGAAAAGGGTGGCAGCGATCTTCCCGGTGCGGCTGATCTCGACTCCGCAATTCCGCGCGACCGCGTTCCGAAAAATCTGCACTACGTTTGCATGACCCAGTACGACAAGAACTTCAGCCTGCCGGTGGTGATTCCCCCGGAATCGATGGCCAATATTCTGGCCAACGTGATGGGTGGCCTCAACCTGCGCAACCTGCGCGTGGCCGAGACCGAGAAATATGCGCACGTCACCTACTTCTTCAACGGCGGCGTGGAGCAGCCATTTCCCGGTGAAGAGCGCTTGATGGTGCAGTCGCCGAAGGTCGCGACCTACGATTTGAAGCCGGAGATGAGTGCAGCCGGCATCGCCGATGTCGTGGTGAAAGCCACTGAAGAAGGAACCTTCGATGTGATCATCGTAAACTTCGCCAATGCTGACATGGTCGGGCACTCCGGCAAGATTGAGCCGACGGTAAAAGCGGTCGAAACGGTTGACTCGTGCCTGGCACGCATCGAAAAAGCTGTCCGCGCCAAAGGCGGCGCCATGCTGATCACTGCCGATCATGGCAACGCAGAAATGATGATCGACCCTGCCACCGGAGGTCCGCACACCGCCCACACCACCAATCCCGTACCCTTCATCGTAGTCGCGGAAGATGCCCAACAGTACACGCTAAAGCCGAACGGCTCGCTGCGCGATATTTCACCGACACTGCTCGGTATGCTCGCCATCGATGAGCCAAAAGAGATGACGGGATCAGACCTGCGCGCCTTTCTGAAGAAGTAATCTGCCGTAAGTTGAACCTTCATCCCTTTCCAGAGAGGGTGCCCCACCCTTGCCGCATTCTCCGAAATTGGCGATCTAGTACGCTCTCTGGCGGCAGGGTGGGGATTTTGACTTCCCATTGGCTCAGACGATGTGGGAGCGGCCCCCGGCGTTTGCGTAGCCTTTCGGACGCATGATCATCATGAAGCGCATGGTGTTCTCCTTGGGTATCGAGTATTGAGTGTTGCGCGGACACCGTATCAGGGCCGCTACTTTTTATATAAGAGCTCGGACCGCGCTGGGCACATAAAATTGCGAGTTGCGGGGCGCCCAGTGCGCAGTGCGGCTCCACTTACTAGTCGAACGGCCTAGCGGGGAATCGACACGCGATTTGCAGATTTTTCGCGTATCGTATCACCCGGGAAAAAACTTCCTGGGGCGGGCGGCCCACTCCATTTCCGATGTATCCCTCAAAAAGGCTGGTGCATATCTGCACGGGGCCAGCGTAGCTGGGCTAGCCCCTACACTCTCACGCCATATGCCCGGACAGCTTTGATCAGCTCTGCGTCCGTAGCTCGAACGCCATAGCCATCCCACAACGCTCGTTGCAACGTTGCAGAGCGCTTGCTTGCAACGAGCTTGTTCATGCGGATACATTGGTGACTGAAGAGCCGCTCCGCTTCCGCCTTTGCGAGTCCCTCAGGATGGATCAGTGATGCGAAATGACTGTCCAACTTCTGAATCGAAATCCGAAGCAGCTTAAGCAGCTCGATAGTCTGTCCTTCGTCGAGAGCACCCGTGGCAGCATTGCTGAAATCGAGTGTCAACTTCGCCGAAGCCCAAAACGCATTAAGTGCAACTCCATGATTTCGAGCAAGGTCGGGGAACGGAGAGATTGCAGTACCAGCAACGTGAACCAGACCGTTTCTACGGTACCTTATCCAGCTTATTGTTCTAATGAGGTCGTCACTCGGACCGGGCAGCCCCGATGCTGCCAAAGTGCGCGCATAGTATTGTTCCGGTCCTTCTCTCATCCTCCGCGGGAGCGTCAACGATCCGGCGTTCGTAACTTGCAGGAACTCTAGAGCCGTATCGAAGAATGATGAAGAGACTTCGTATGAAGCCGCCAAATAGATGCTGAACGAATTGCTCCTGTTCCTTCTAATGAAATCCGGCAGCTCATCAACTTTAACGTGGATCATCGGCGCATACGGGTTTCGCGCGAATATGTCGGTAGTAAAAAGCTTTCCTGCGGCGCCACCAAAGTCCGACAGTCTCCTCGAAAACTCGTGATCCAGGAACAGGAAGAACGATATCTCGTCGTTAAAGTCCGCTAGTCGTTGTTCGATTTCCCTTCCAATTCGTGTGACCGCTTTCGCTTTCAATGCCTTCACCCCCGGTCGCACAAGTTTAATCAATGGTTACCTGTGAAACTGCCCCGGGTGGGTCATCCCGAGTCATGCTTGTACGGCTGCCCATCCCCCTAGCTAAGATGAATTGCTCCGCAACTCTAGGAAGGCGAACGAGCCTCTGTCGGCGTAGAGGCTGCCTCAGGAGTCCCAGTCGGAGTTTCGGTGGCCGCTTCCTTAGCCGGAGAGGCATCAGTTGGGACTTCAGCACCAGCTGGTGTCTTCGCGAGCTTCGCCAGTAGCTTCGCGAGTGCGAGCAAGACACCAACTACTTGCTCTGGAGGGTAACTTTTGAGGTAGTCGTTCAACACCATGCCGAAGGAGCCGGCCATCAGTAGGTGGTCCTGAAACATCTGCCTGATCCCACCAGCCAGCAAGATCGCACCTGCGCCGACTTCGAGCACGCGAAAGTGCCCATCACCGGGGATCAGGGAAGCCACGATCAGTAGCAGTCCGGTGTTCAGGTGAAAGGATTCCTCGGCCTGACTAGCGGTGTAATGGTGGAACAGGTCAGACTTGTTGGATAAGATCGATGCTCCCACGAGACCGCCCAGAAAGGTCGTGAACCACGGGCCACTTCTCGCCAACTTAGAGACCACGCGGAGAAGAGACTGAAGTGCGGTGGGGTTCGCTGGGAGCGGCTCCTCCTTATTCGGTTTGAGCTTGCCAGCGAGCCACTTGACCGAGTCACTAACTACACTGATGGCGCTCAGCGAAACCTTGCCTATGACGTAAGAGGCAAGGAGCGCAATGACCGCCTTCGTGACGTAGCCTGCCAGCGTGTAGCTGAGGACCGGAGTCACCCACCGGAGCTTGACGCAAGTGAGAATGAGAAAGACCAAACCCGGTATCAAAGCTCCGAAAAGTTCAGTCGCGAGCGAGAGAGGGCCAAGCAGCGTCCGCTGGAGATCAGATTTCAACTCTGCGGGAATTTCCACCATGATGTCGCCAACGTAGCACGAACCGTAGAGGAACACCAAGGGATATGCCCGCTCAGAGTCCGCATCGGCTTCTGACAAGTCTTTTTATCCCAACTGCCGAATCCGCTCTTGCAGGAATTGCCGCTCTGGTTCCTGTTGGGTCAGGACCAGCGCCTTCTCATAAGACGCCCGAGCCTCCAACTGTCCACAACTTCACATGCAACGCTCGGCTCGCCATTAGACCCGTAGACGTGGCTTCCGTCGCGCAGTCGTCGGAACATCTTCGCCCGGTCTGATCACATGGGCGGACAAGAGCGGTTGCGGAAAATCCTTCGGATTCAGTGTCACGATGAAATCGGCTCGGCCCGCTTCAGCGCAACCGCAGAAGGGATCGTCTCCGGGATCGGGAGAGATGCCTGGCAGAGCAGAGGCAGGAACAAGTTCCGCCTCCTCTCGCAGCAGATTGATTATCTTCCCGATGAGTGAACGCCGGACGCCCAGCCTTCCCAAGACTCGTTTGTATTCCAGAAGAATCTCATCGCTCACCAGCCAGACAAACGTATCCCCTTCGATCCAGTCCCGGAGCAGATTGGCGCTTGGATTCCTGGGAGCGATCTCCGTTGACTTGAATCCGGTTGACTTGAATCCCGCGATTCCCGCTACCAGGACGGACGTATCGACTACGCCTCTAGGCCGTTTTCTTTTTTGAGCGGGCAACGACGGTGATCTCCGGCAGCTTCTTTCGTCCCGAGCGGTACTCTCGAACCGTTCTTAGAATCTCTTGCTCTGAGACGTCGCCCAGATCAGCGGCGGCCTTCTGGACGCTCCGCAGGAAATCCTTTTTCCACCCAGCCCTCCTTCGGCCCCTGGGAAGATCTTTGTAGGCCGAGGCTCGAGGAATCTGGTCTTCCAATTCGCGCGCCAGGGACCGAAGCGGAATCTTGATCTCCACACTATCGGTGCCGTTAAGCGGACGAGATCGAAGGCAGATGTCCCCCAGATCGCCCATTTTGGCTTTGCCAAGACTCTTCGAAAACGCTTCTGTGAATCTGGCCAAAAGATCACTCGAACTGCCGAGCGTCTCCTTGAGATAAAAAGCCACTTTCGCTTCTAACAGGAGATTCGTGTCAAACCAGTACACACTGTTGCGGCGTGCAGGGCGGATGACCCCGAGCTGCACCAGGTTTTGAAGGTCTTTCGGCGGCACTCCCAGTACGGCGCTGGCCTGCTTGAGTTTGAGTGTAAGGCTTTGCATTTGGCTTAACCACCTAAAGTTTAGATGGTTATTTGATGGAAATCAAGGGCTATTAAATAACCGCGTCGGCCTTCTGACGAGTCTTGTTTGTTTATTTCAACCGCCGCACCCGCTCTTGCAGGAATTGCCGCCCGCAATCGCAGCCCGCACTGTGTAGGAGCCGAAGCGGCGGCCAAAATAATCCACCACCCACATGTGACATCCAACCTTGTGCGCAGCCCAAATTTATTCCATGATTACTCCAAATCTTTACTCGCTCTTTGAAAACTGAATATCGGCGCTAACTGCCTTACCCGCAATATTTTGCATGCAAGTCATTTCGATGCAATATTTTAGCCAGGCCAACTCTTGACTGACTTCCGCAACTGTTTCATTCCAGAGATTTTGCGGGTTTGATCTGTAAATTTTTTTGATCTGGATTCCAGCTCAAACGGCGATGCAGCCGCGCCCGCCCGCAAAAATTTTCCAGCGTCGAAAACACCATGCAATGCCAGCGCAGAATCGCCCGATCACCCAATCGCCCAATCTTCTTCGTGCTACATTTCTTTCACGGGCGATAGTGCCGAATCCATGGAACCCCAGCTCATTTTGATCCATCTCGTGCTCAAGCTGGGCGTTGCCGCAGCCGTTTCCAGCAGCCTGGTGCGCTCCAAGGAATTCAAGTCTCTGCTGTTTCGCGAAGAGCGCACTCTGCGCCAGAAGATCTATCTGGTCTTGTGTATGGCATTGCCGATCACCATCGGCGTCTGGATCAGGTTTTCCGTCAAGAGTTTTCTCGCCGGTGATTTAAGTTTTGAGACTGTGCTCTTGTTGGGCGTGATCGGCGGACGCTGGGCGGGGGTTCTCGGGGGCATCGTGATGGCCGCACCAGCACTGCTGCACGGGGAGTGGGCGGCGGTGCCCTTCCTGGTGCTCTGTGGATTCATCGCCGGCCAGTTGCGCACTATGGCGTTGGATAAAGATGACATCTGGTCGTTCTCGCCGTTTATCGATCTCAGCATTTATCGTCTGATCCGCCGCAATCTCCCCACGCCGCGCTTGTTCGATTGGCAGATCATGTTCTTCACGACCATCTTTGGCCTGCGCTTTGTGCAGAGCCAGATGGCACGCTATTTTCCCCAATCCATTTTCAGCCTGGACAGTGGCAAGCTATGGGTCGAGGCCACGATCTACGCCGCCTCCGCGATGGCTATTGGAATCGAACTCAAAATCTTCAACAGCGTTCGCATCCAGATCAAACTCGAGGAGCAGGAGCGGCTCCTGCTTCACGCGCGCATGGAAGCGTTGCAGAATCAGATCAATCCTCATTTTCTTTTCAACACGCTGAACTCGATTTCATCTCTGGTTCGCTTCGACCCGGATACCGCCCGTGAAGTGATTACTAAACTTGCTACGATTCTCCGGCGCCTGCTGAACAGCGCCGACTCGTTCGTCCCGCTGCGCGAAGAAGTGGAATTCATCGACAACTATCTGGACATCGAAGTGGTGCGCTTTGGACGCGATAAACTTCGCGTGGTAAAGGAACTCGCTCTGGCGTCGCTCGATGTAATGGTGCCCAGCATGCTTTTGCAGCCGCTGGTGGAAAACTCCATCAAGCACGGATTGTCGTCGAAAGTGGAAGGCGGCAGCATCTACCTGCGCAGCCGCTTATCCGATTCCGGGCTTGTTATCGAAGTGGAAGACGATGGCGTGGGCATTGCAACCAGGCAACTCGTCGAGTCGACCAACACGCGGGGTGCTGGTATAGGCATGGCCAACGTCTCTGAAAGGCTGCTGGTTTTGTATGGAGATGCTGCGAGCATGACCATCGACAGCCGCGAAGGGAAGGGAACTCTGGTCCGCATCCGCCTGCCCCTGTTGCAAGCCATGGGAGCGGTTCCTGAGAGTTTTTACGAAGAACGCTCAAGCACGCGGCGGTAAAACGCTTCATATTGCGGAACGATCTTGCTGGAGCAGAAGCGGGACTTCGCCATCGCGCGGGCCGCTTTGCCCATGGAGCGCAGCCGGCTTTCATCATTCAAAAGTTCGATTGCGTAACGCGCCATTGTGTCCACGTCTCCCACATCCGCCATGTAGCCGCTAATTCCGTGTTCAATGACTTCCGGTACGCCGCCCGTGCGAGTCGCGATCGGCACGACTTCGCACGCCATCCCTTCGAGCGCAGCCAGACCAAACGATTCCAGTTCGCTTGGCATCAGCATGATGTCGGCGATCGCCAGTTTTTCCTGCACCTGGTCCTGCTTCCCGAGGAACAGCACGTCTTCGTGAATTCCTTTTTGCACCGCCAGCCATTCGGCGACCGAACGATCGGGTCCGTCGCCGATCAGCAAAAGTCTCGACGGAATCTGCTTGTGCACGCGATCAAAGATCTCAACCACATCCGTAACCCGCTTGACCGGGCGAAAATTGGAGAGGTGAACTAACAGCCGTTCGCCCTTGGGGGCATATTCGGCGCGAAGCTCCGCGTTTTCTTTTCTGCAATACACATCGCAATTGACCGAGTTGTAGATGACTTCGATTTCTTTCTTGACATCGAAAACCCGCATAGTGCGGTCGCGCAAATAGTTGGAGATAGCAGTGACGCCGTCGCTCTGGTCGATGGAATAGCGGGTGATCGGCAGATACGAACGATCCAATCCCACCAGAGTGATATCCGTACCGTGGAGAGTGGTAACGAAGGGAAGACGGCGTCCGCGAGGACCATCCGCCAGCATCTGGCGCGCCAGCAAAGCGCTCACCGAGTGTGGAATTGCATAGTGCACGTGCAGCAGGTCGAGATCGTACAACTGCGAGACCTCGGCCATTCGCGTGGCCAGTGCCAAATCATAGGGCGGATAATCGAACAGCGGATAGCGCGAGACTTCAACTTCGTGATAGTGAATGTTGGGCTCGGCACCTCTCAGCCGGATGGGCTGGGCATATGAAATGAAATGAATTTCGTGCCCGCGCTGGGCGAGTTCGAGGCCCAACTCCGTGGCCACAACTCCGCTGCCGCCGTAGGTGGGATAACAGGTAATACCAATCTTCATTCGTCGAGCCCGGCCCTTCCCATCTCGCACTGCGAGGTCCTGTCATTCGATGGCAGAGAACAATAGAAGATGCAGATTCTACAGGAATGGTGCCTATTTCCGCGGAGTGAAAAGCGGGTAGCGGAGCTATTCAGCGGCCTTATGTTTGGCGATGCCCGGGTCCTGTTTGTCGAGGTGGGCCTGGAATCGGTTTTTGGAATCATCCGGCAGGCCGGTGAATTCGATGCCCATGCCAACTCCGGGGTCTCGGGTGCGTACGGTAGCAGTGGCCGAAAGACGTTCCTGATCAATCCAGAAATCGACTCGCAGAACGGTAGAAACAGGCAAGGGCATCGCGGTCTCAACATAACAACCGTTTCCGCTGATGTCAGTGGCGTTTACTCGCATCGGCGTGTTCACCCGCTCGTCACGGAACTCCAGCGGAAACGAAATTTTATGACGTAGAAATTTTCTGCGATTGTCGGGAGTTGGAGCGGGTAAGTTCGACCGAACCTCGGCCGGCAACTGCGATAACCAGGGACACTCCTGGTCCGCTACAAGTTGAACTCCGACCTGCACCTTCTTAATTCCGCCACCATCCACAACCCAGATTACTCTGCAGCGAGCTTTCTTGGCCTCGTATTGAACGCCAATTACGTCGCCCACCTTCAGCCCTTGCTCGATGCCGCAGATGCAGGCGCCCGTGACGCTGACATTCTGGGCCATGGCATTCTGGTGAAAAGGCTGATTATTCGCGCCCATTCCCCACACACGTAGGCGCAAATCTAAGGTGGCACGCGGAGCTGCCCCAGGGGCAGACATAACGGAAAGGCCTCCCAAGCCTCAGTGGTCTAAGCCCAAACTAATACGATCATAACCTGCAGGAGGTTTTTCTCACCGTTACCAAGGTAATTCTAGCGACCCGTCGAATTAGCAACTTTGCTTGCTGATGGCTGGTCTTTGGGCAGCAGATCACGATAGGAAATCAGCTCAATCTCTGAATCCGTGAGGAGTTGATGCACCTCAGGCATGGTCAGGACGCGCAATTCCGTCTCGCGCGAGAGGCGCAATCGAGTGTTAGCCCGCTGCAACTCTTCGTCGTTGTACCCAGGATGGCAAACGAACTCCCACGTGCCTTCAGGAATAATTGCGGCGATATGGCGAAAGAGTTTTTCATCGAGCACGCCTGTTACGACCACGCCGAACGTGCCATCGGTTGTGGCAAACCCTTCTTCTTTCGCCATACGGCGGAACTTACCGGCAAGAGTGCGCAGGACTTGCACTTCGGCGTAACGGGTCCAAAGATTAGGGCGAACTAGCAATTCGCCGGAGCGAAGTGGCCTGTGCGGACCAAAAGGATTACGAACCGCATGCACTCCGCAGGCCCGTGCGGCGCGCAATAGCGGCCGCAACACAGAGGGAAATAAATGAGCGTGTTTGTGCGTGTCCACGTGAGAGACGGAAATGTCCGCCGACTGGAGTTTGTGAATCTGCGCCGTAGCCTCCGCTTCAATTTCCTCGGAATCCAAACCACCAGTCAATGCACGAGCCGCGAACATCTTCAGCGAATCTCGAAACTGGCTGCCGCCGTTCTGCGCTGCCACAAGCGTCGGTAGTTTTTTGGCGTCGAGCAGTGGTTGACCATCGATCAACACTACGTGACACCCCACACTCAAATCTGAGACAGTTTTCGCCAGCTTCACGGCGTCCTCGAAGGCCGGCCCATTCGCCATCAGGGTGGAGGAAGTCACAATTCCGTGCGTATGGGCCGCGACGATGCCTCGATTCACCCCAGAGGTAAAACCGAAGTCATCCGCATTCACGATCAGACGCCGCATTGCAGCAGTCTAGCAGGAGGGAATCAGACCGCATGGCGGATCGGCTGAGGTTGCTCGATGTGATCGCTGACGGACACCGGGGGCCGCGCATGTATTTTGCTTTCGCCCGGTTTCTCCCGTATCATCAAAACTTCCGCAAGTTAGCTCTCCATGCGTTCATGCGGGCGGTTAGCTCAGCTGGTTAGAGCGCCTGCCTTACAAGCAGGAGGTCGCAGGTTCGAGTCCTGCACTGCCCACCATGATTTCCCCTCCGCATACTGCGCTGCCCTGACGACCTTACAGGAAAGACCCTATCGCGAGTTCCTGTAACTGACGAGACTCTTAATCGAGTTCTCGAACTATGTCTGTGATCCGCCCGCTCAAATGAGAGATGGGCACAAGGAGCGAAAATGCGCACTACCGTTGCCGTTCGTTCGTTGCTTTTCTCGTTTGTCTTGCTGACTCTTTCCCATGTTGCAGTCGGTCAAATCGGGGTAGGTATCTCGGTTCGCTTCGGTCCACCTGCGCTTCCCGTCTATGAGCAGCCAATTTGTCCCGCCGAGGGCTTGTTGTGGACTCCCGGTTACTGGGCCTATGACGATGACGATGGTTACTACTGGGTGCCAGGTACCTGGGTGGAAGCGCCGGAACCCGGCTTCTTATGGACGCCCGGCTACTGGGGCTGGGGCAACGGTTTTTACATCTGGAATGCCGGCTACTGGGGTCCCCATGTGGGCTTCTATGGTGGCATCAACTATGGATTCGGATACTTCGGCGTGGGTTTTGGCGGCGGCGAATGGCGGAGTGGCACTTTCTTCTACAACACGGCCGCTTGGCATGTGAATAACACTGTGATCAGGAATGTATATGTGAACAACACGGTGATCGTGAACAATACTTCGCATGTTGCGTTCAATGGACCGAACGGAATTCAAGCCCGTCCCACCCCGCAAGAGGAACAGTTTTCTCACGAGAGCCACCTTGCTCCGGTGGCCGCGCAAACCCAGCACGTTGAGCAGGCCCGCGCCAATCCCCAACTACGGGCTTCCGCCAATCAGGGCCGGCCTCCCATTGCAGCCACTGCGAGGGCTGGTGATTTCAAAACCGGTGTCGTAGAAACCAAGCAAGCTGGCGGTGAATACAAGGCTCCTCCGCCAAATGCCGCTCGGGGCGCGGAAGGGCATCCGGCCAATGAAGGACACCCGGGAGCTGCCGAGCCGGCTCACGCCGGTGAGTTGCAGCAGCATACCTACACGCCGCCAAATACTGGCGACGCAAAAGCCGACAAAAAGTACCAGCAGCAACAGCAAAAACTTGCCGCGCAACAAGCGAAGGATCACCAGAAGCTCCAGCAGCAGCAGGAGAAAGAACATCAACAAGCGGCACAGAAAAACTACAACGACGCGCAAAAGCAACAGATGGAGCAGCGCCACGCTCAGCAGACGCAACAGCTTGAGCAGAAGCACAACACTCAGCAGACGCAGTTGCAGCGGCGTCAACCGGCTCCAAGGCCTCCTGCGGGAAAGCCGCACTGATCGCAGGGCAGGTTCCAGTAAACTAGGCGAACGGATTGGTCGAGTAAGTCAATCTGGCCAGTCCGTTTCTTATTTTGCGATTACTAAGAGCTACTAGGAAAGAAAGCGTAAATTATGTCGAGGTGAATACCGGAAATCTCTTAGAGTTTTTTTACTTAAGTTCAATTACCACCAGCCCAGGAGAGGGAATCGCAACCTTCAGCTCGGAGTTCTTCACCTCAAGACTCTCGGCGGTGGTTTCAACCGCTTGGCGTAGTTTCTGAACTTGCGCTGGCGTGGGAGAGGCAGGAGATCCCATTTTCGCGAATGCGCGATGAAAATCTCCGTGATCGGTGTCCACTCGCCACAGGGAAACTCTCTGTGCGTTGGTGTGCTGAAAGCGCACGGTGACTTCTTTAGCGGCACCCGTTTGGCCAGGAGGAGCATAGTTCCACAACGCCATGACTAGCGATCCATTCTTGCCGCGGGTCAACAGAGCTGAATCAGTATTAAGCTGCAGTCTTTGATCCCCCAGTCTATGCAGAAGAGCGAAGGCTTGATACGCAGGCTTCGGGATCCCATCTTCAGCCAATAGCCCAAAGCCGCCGTAGAATGGTGTCTTCACCACGCCCTGCTCTTCGAAGACATCGGAGAAGGTCCAATACGACATCATGTCCACGAGGCCATCGCACTGGCGTATGGTATCGGCAAGCCATGGGCCCATGTAAACCGCATCCGTAACCTCAGGTTCATTTTTGTAGCTGGCGTTGAATTCGCTCCAAATCAGCGGAAGCTCAGGCGTACTCGAAGCGCGAATCTGCTCGTTGACTTTTCCCACCGCTCGGCAGACCATGCGGTCGCGCGGAATATCTTCGTTGGTTCCAAAAACGTCTTTCGCCAGGTCGTTGGCGTAGACGTGCGAAGAGACAAAATCCAAAGGGATTTTCTGTTGCGTGCAATGCTCGATAAAAGCATCCACCCACGCAGCCTGCGCCGTGGCCGGACCCCCGACTCGAAGCTGCCGATTTATTTTCTTAACGGCAAGCGCTGTGTGATCGTAAAGTTCCCAGTAGGTTTGTTGCGCCGGCTTGCCCACCCAAAAATCGAGATTCGGCTCATTCCAAACTTCGAAGTACCAAGTAGTGACCTCATCAACGCCGTAGCGATCAATCAAATGCTGTACGAAAGCGGTGATCAGATCGTCCCATCGTCCCCAATCTTTAGGTGGAGAGACATCCGGCTTGTACCAGAAAGCCTGATAGACCGGCGAAGCTGCCAGTTTGTTCGGCATGAAGCTGAGTTCGACAAACGGCTTCACACCATTCGCCAGCAGGCCATCGTAAATCTGGTCAACGTAGGAAAAGTTATAGATCGGATGGCCTTGTGCGTCCTCGTCGTAGATGCCAACTTCATCGTGAAAGATCGCGTGAAAGCGTACGTACTCGAAACCCGTGATCTGCTTCACTGCTCGCAGATCCTGACGATAACTGTCGCGCAAACTGAGGATCGCGCGGCCCGAGCCAAACATCTTTTCCCAAAAGTGCGGGAAGGGATGCGACGGGGCGGAGGCGTCGGCCACGATTAATTCAGGAGAAGACGAAGATTGTGCCGAGAGGCAGGCCGAATATACGAGCAAGAACAAGAAGGAGAGAAGGGAACGCTGGCATTTGATGACGCTTGGCATGGATCACCTGAGATTACGATACGGTGTGGATCGAAACATGACGAAGTTGAAACCGACGACGTTACGCCGCGGCCCTGCCATAAGAGGGAGCCCGGCGGACATGGGCGGCGGGCTTTTCGTGCAAAACAAGTTCGGTGGCCTGCACCCGGCGATCGGTGTGAAACCAACGTTGCACCACATCATCACAAAGAACATTGGCCAGCGAAAGCAGGCTCATCCCTTGATGGTGAGCCATCCAACAGCGCACCAACTCGCAACTCGATGGGTGAATGCGGTTATGAGCCGCACTGTAATCGGCTGCCTCATAGAATCCGTAGGGGCCAAACCATTTCAAATCGTACATGCGGCGCAGATTGCGCAGCGCGGCCGGGCGGTCAACTTCCAGCGCTAGGAATGTTGAATACGGGGAAATCACGAGAGGATTCGAATCCCGTCGCATCATCGAAAGCTGGGGAAGGCCGAAGGCATGATATTGATAATTTCCAGCTTCATCGACTTTGAAATACGCCGACTCTGAAATTCCCCACGGCACGCCTCTAGTCAGCACATACGCTTGCTGGGACTTCACCGCCCCCACTCGTGCGCGATCAAGAAGGGTGTTGGGATAGGAGCGCATCCACAATCCCGGCATCAAGTATTCGAACATCGTTCCGGACCAGGAAAGCAGCACTGGACGTCCGCCGTCGAGGGTCTGCGCACGTCCCATGCGGAACCAGCACTCCTGCTCGATATCTTCTTTGGCGATGGCGGTGAACACGGCGATGCGCGCTTCGCTCGCCAGCAGGTCGTAACACGCGGGCTGCATCTCTTGCGTTCCGGTATCGAATCCAATCGTCAGCAGCTTGCGCTCGCTATTAAGCAGGAAGGCGAAATCCATTTCGTTCGCCAAGCTTCCCGCGAGTGCGGCCAGTTGCCGGAGATTATCAATCAATGCCGTCGCATTAGTTCGAGCCTCGGTCAGCAATGTTCGGAGACGCTCGTAGAACGACTGGTCTTCTCCGGATGCGCTTCGAATCGCGCCATCGACGTACTCTCGGAATTTGGAAATTAATCCAGGATATTCCAGCAGCGGAAGCTGACGCATCAAGCTTACTTTGATTACTGGATCATCGTGCAGCGCGGCAAATTCGGGTAAGAACCACGGCGCGTAGCACCGCGCCAGTTGTTGTACGCAACGCAATCTTGCATGCGCATGCTCTCGCAGCCAGTCGACGTCTGGCTTCTTCTGATCGTTCTTTTGATCCGCAGCGGTGGCACTTTGATCAAGAAAATCCTCTCGGATCGCCAGCAGGGAAGCCAGCCAATCTTCCCCTTGAAGCGCCGCCTCGTAACCGGCAAACGTTTTGCGAGGCATCAGTTTTCGATCAGCAAGGCCTCGAAGATAATCCAGAAAACCATCAGCCAGATTGCTTTCAAAGAGCGGACGCTCCAGGCAATCAAGGCATCCGTGCTGCAGAGTCCATAGCGAAGCGACAAGATTTCCGCTGTCGACGGAAGACACGAAAGCCGGAAGCAATGGAGTCAGAGTACGCGTATCGTACCAATTCAACAGGTGCCCGCGATGCTTGGCGAGCCTCGAGACGGTGCCCAATGTCAGGCGCGTCAACTCGGCCATCTCCGGCACGGTGAGATAGCCGAACTCGACTGCGACCTGGCGTGCGTTCAGTAGAAAACCGACATTCGTTGGTGAAATGCGAGCCGCGATTGCAGGTGGTTTTTCCTGCACGTTATCCGGAACCAGCCAGTTGTGTTCCTCGGTGCAAAAATCGGTGAAGTAACGCCAGGTATGCAAAGCGGAACGGCGTAGGAAGTGCACATCGCGGGAGGAAAGCTCCGTAACCGACTCGATCGGCGACTGGTTCAGCCATACCGCAACGAGTTTGCTGCAAGCCCACAAAATCAGAAAGGGCATTGCCGTGAGCAGGGACCTTGGCTGGAAGAATAGAAGCAGCAAACCAATTCCCGCCGCCGTAGCCGGCATCCAATCAAGATAGCGATCGACCGGAGTTCGCCGGGCGCCCATCTCGCTCTCTTCAGCCGTTTCCCATTCCAGAAGGCGTTCGTGGGTTACCATGCGCCGAATCAGCGTGCGCACGACTGCGTCGAGTGAAAGCAGCGTCTGATGCGCAAGAAAGACGACGGTGAGCAGCACGTTGACGGTCGTGGCATAGAACCCGCTCAGGACGTCACGCGCCACCACGGAGTTCCGTTCGAGAACCGCGCGAACCATTCCAGAGGCAAGCTCGAACAGCGGAGGAATAAACAGAATGCAGACCGTAGCGAGGGTCCAGTAGAGATGATTCGCCTCGGGCAGGAGCCAGCCAAAAACCAGCAAGAAAAGAGTAGCAGGTTCGACCAGACTACGGCGCAGATTATCGAGAATCTTCCAGCGTGAAACCAGTGAGATAGGATTGGGCACCTTCGCACCGGATTCTTCTGGCACGCGATCGGTCAACCACTCCACAATTTGCCAATCGCCCCGCATCCAGCGATGCTTGCGGCGGTTGTATGCGCTGTAGTGCGAAGGATAATCTTCTATCAGTTCGATGTCGCTGACCAGGCCGGCACGCGCATATGCTCCCTCAATCAGATCGTGGCTGAGCAAGGCGTTTCGCGGAAAGCGGCGGTTGAGAACCTGCTGAACTGTGTCGACTTCGTAAATTCCTTTTCCGCTGAAGCTGCCTTCTCCGTATAAATCCTGATAGGCATCGGAAACCGCGCGAGTGTAAATATCGAAGCCTGTTTCGCCCGCATAAATGGCTGCCAACCGCGAGCGCCCCGTGCTCTGCACACTGACTCCAACGCGAGGCTGCAATATCCCGTAGCCGGCGACGACGATGTTTTTTTCCGGATCGATAATCGCCTGATGCAGCGGATGCGCCAGCGTGCCCACCATGCGATGCGCCGATCCGCGCGGAAGCTCGGTGTCGGAATCGAGCGTAATCACGAACCGCACCTGCGGAAGGATCGAGAGG
>Ga0307476_10000757_pt1 | contig 22360 bp, 19 predicted proteins | sample atmos_gasesECM2C_2_FD_203314 | JGI IMG/M metagenome (GOLD analysis project Ga0307476, IMG submission 203314) | Hardwood forest soil microbial communities from Morgan-Monroe State Forest, Indiana, United States - atmos_gasesECM2C_05 | ecosystem: Environmental > Terrestrial > Soil > Temperate...
CTCCGGCAGCAAAGGCTCGATAAAAAGCTTCCGCAGCGCCGCCCAGCGTGAATAAGGCGAATGGCGATAGAACATTTGCCATTGTCGGAACGCCGTCCACCACCGACCGCGCAAGAGGTGCGTGACGGATTGCGACCAGCCGTTCCAACTGATGGTGCAATTGCCGTGAAAACCGCCGAGCAGCACCCGCCGGCCTTGCGCGCGCGCCAGCCGCAGGATAGCCAACATCCAACCGAGATTGGTCGGATTACGCACCGGTCCTTCCAGCGCGATAATGAAGCGCTCGAGCGCGGCAAAATCGTCGCACTGATCGTTTTCGACATAACTCACATCGATATTGCGCAGCGTGCGCGCAATGGCATCGACGTAAGGTGTCTCGTCGGCATAGTGACCTGCCGGCACCGCTCCCTCAAAACCACGTCGCGGCACGCCGGTAAACGCCGCAAGCCGTTCATTCTTCTCGGCCAGCGCGCGGGCAGCGAGCGCCGAAACCGAAGAAGAATCGAGCCCGCCGCTGAGCAGGCAACCGATCGGATGGGCGCTGCGCATTTGCCGGCGCACCGCGACATCGAGGCGATCGCGCAAGCCGTCGGCGTAAGCCTGATCGGAGGCAAGCCTGATCGGCGCAATCTCGGCCGGCGACCAGTAACGCAATTGCCGGGATGAACCGTCGGCCTCGATCCGCATGACATGCGCCGGCGGCAGGCGAAAGACATCGCGGTAGATGGTCGTGGCGTGAGCGCCGTGATTGAGCACCAAAAAGTCGGCGAGTTTTTGCTCGCTCAATGCGCGCGGAACGTCATCGAGCGCGAACAAGCCGTTCGGCATGGTGGCGAAGGCGAAAAATCGCGCGCTTTTGTGCCACATCACCACGTTGAGCCCGAGATGATCGCGCGCCAGCGTCAATGCGCGGCGTCGCGAATCCCAGATCGCCACTGCGAATGGCCCGCGCAATATCGGCCACAGAGCGTCGCCGAGCTTCTCCCAACCGGCGAGCAGCACGCGCGAATCCGGCCACGCCCGCGCCTCGCCCGGCAGGACACCGATCCGCTCGATCACCTCGTCGCGATTATCGAGCCGCACGTCGGCGCTGATCAGCGCCCCGCTCGCGCCTTGCCACGGCTGGCGATCGAACTGGTCCTCCGGCGTCATCCGCATCAGCACGTGGACGAGGCCAATGCCGTCGGCGGTCGCGATGCCGGTCCGGTCGGGACCGTGTTGACGCAACGCATTCGCCGCGCGTTCGAGCCCAGGCCGGGCCACGGCTCCGCCGTCGAAGCGCAGCAAGCCGGCAATCGCGCTCACGGCAATGCTCCGCCAAACGAGCCGAGCCGCGTAAATCCGTCAGCCTCGGTGTCGCCGACGATTTTGTCGTCGCCGATCTCGACCCAGGCGTGGGCGCTGAGCGCGCCGCGTTCGCGGCCGACGCCGAGGCAAAGCCGGCTGGCGATGCCGCGCCGGCGCAACATGGCGTGCGCCGCCAGCGCGCGCGGCAGACAAAGTGCATTCATCCACGGCCGGGCGCCGACATTTTCAACGGCCCACGATACCCAGCCTATTTCGTCGACGGCAAAGCGCCGGATGCGCCGCGGCGGCCGGTCCGCCCAGGCAATGATGCGCGCGGGAGAAACAACGCGCACCGCAAGCCGCGCCAAGACGAGCATGACGGCGGCCTCACGCAAATAAACGCGCCGCATCGTCGGCGGCGTCATTGCGCTTCGCTCCGATCGCGCGCGGCGGTCATCGGTTTGTCGTCCGGAATGCTATGAATCGTGACGCGCAAAGCTGTCAGGCTCCACTGCAACGTGGATCTGATCTATCCTTCCAAGCGAGCGGACAGCGGAAACGCCCACTCCATGGAAAATCCGAGTTTTGAGGCCGGCGCGGCCGGCGGTTGCGGCTCTGTTTGGCTGGAACCGGACGACTGCGTTGCGTTGCGAGGTGACGATTTTGTTTCGCGGCCGATCGCCAGCACGGTCAGCGCCGGAGCCCGCCACGCGCGTCGCATTGCAATGCCGGTGCCGTCTGATTTCGTCGGTTGCATGGCCTAGCCCCGCAACAATCGCGCCTGCAAGCGTTCTATGGGATCGCCTTTGGCCTGGCAAGACCGTCACCAAATCATGCAAAAGTGCCGGCCGTCCCCGTTGACGCAATGCCTCCGGCCTTCCGGCGCAAGCGCCGACAGGCTTGCGCCTTACCGGCAAAATCGTGCACGCTGCATCGATACCGCGATCAAGCGGAGACGGCTTCGAGCCTGTTCAGATACAATTTTTTCCTTGGGGAGCGTCTGATGAACCGCCGATCTCTGCTCACATCCGCAGCGCTCGCGCTTGCCGCACGCCAGCTGCCGGCATGGACAACGAGCGCCGCGGCGCAAACCGCCGGTGCGGTTTGGCGGCACGGCGCATCGCCGTTTGGCGACCTGAAATATCCGGCGGGTTTTGCCCATTTCGACTATGTCAACGTCAAGGCGCCGAAAGGCGGCTCGGCACGACAGATCGCGCTCGGCACGTTCGACAATTTCAACCTCGTCGTTGGCGGCGTCAAAGGCACGCTCGTTCAGGGCACCGACCTGCTCTACGAGACGCTGTTGGCGCCGGCACTCGACGAGGTTTCGGCCGGATATGGCCTTCTCGCCGAAGCGCTGAGCTATCCGAGCGATTTTTCCTCGGTGTCGTATCGGCTGCGCGCCGAAGCAAAATGGCACGACGGCACGCCGGTGACGCCGGACGACGTCATATTCTCCTTCAATGCGCTCAAGAAATCGAACCCGCAGGCCATGGCCAATTACCACCAGGTGGTGAAGGCCGAAAAATCCGGCCAGCGCGAAATAAAGTTCACGTTCGAGGGACCGGGCAATCGCACATTGCCGCAGGTCCTCGGTCAGCTCACGGTTTTTCCGAAGGCCTGGTGGGAGGGCGCCGACAAGGACGGCAAGGCCCGCGACATCGGCGCGACGACGCTCGAACCGCCGCTCGGCTCCGGCCCTTATCGCATCAAGGAGTTCCAGCCCGGCCGCAGCATCGTCTACGAGCGCGTGTCGGACTATTGGGGCCACGCGCTCAACGTCAATATCGGCACCGCCAATTTCGACGAGTTGCGCTTCGAATATTTCCGCGACGCCACCGTCGCCATCGAGGCGTTCAAAGCCGGCACCGTGGACTGGCGCATCGAAAACAGCGCCAAGAACTGGGCCACGGCTTACGATTTCCCCGCGGTCGGCGACAAGCGCGTCATCCTCGAGGAATTCCCGATCAACAATGTCGCCATGATGCAGGCTTTTGCCTTCAACATCCGGCGCGCAAAATTCCAGGATCCGCGGCTGCGGCTGGCGTTCAACTATGCATTCGATTTCGAAGAAATGAACAAGCAGATTTTCTTCGGGCAGTACAAGCGCATCGGCAGCTATTTCGAAGGCACCGATCTTGCGGCCACCGGATTGCCGTCGAGCGCGGAGCTCGAGCTTCTGGAACCGTTCCGGGACAAGATTCCGGCGGAGGTCTTCAAGAAGGCCTACGCCAATCCGATCTCCGAGAACCCAACCGCGGTCCGCAACAATTTGCGAGAGGCGCTGCACCTGCTCAAGGAAGCCGGATACGAAATCCGCGACCAGCAGCTCACCAACAGCAAGACCGGCGAGCCTTTCACCATCGAGATGCTCGGCAATACCCCGCTCTTCGAGCGCGTGTTTTTGTTCTACAAGCCATCGCTCGAACGCCTCGGCATCGAGGTCACCGTGCGCACCGTCGATGAGCCGCAATACGAGAACCGGCTACGCTCGTGGGATTTCGACGTCATCGTCTATGCGTGGGGCGAGACGCTGTTGCCCGGCAACGAGCTGCGCGGTTATTGGGGCACGGAAGCCGCCGACCAGCCCGGCTCGGAAAACATCATCGGCATCAAAAATCCGGCGATCGACGCGATGGTCGAGCGCGTCATCTTGGCAAAAAACCGCGGCGATCTTGTTACCGCTGCAAGAGCGCTCGACCGTATCCTGCTGTGGAACCATTACACCGTGCCGCAGTGGGGCTACAATAAGATGCGCACCGCGCGCTGGGATCGCTTCAGCCGTCCCGAGCTGTTGCCGAAATACGGCATCGCTGCATTTCCAAACGTGTGGTGGTGGGATGCCGACAAAGCGGCCAAGGTGGGAGCGCGCTCTTGAACTCATCGTGAGACAATGCATCGATACGTAAGTGCGGCTGAACTCACAGCTATTGCAAGCGCTTGGCACCGGCCAACCGCCGTGATAGCGTCGACCATCCGTCGTCGAACAAGCGCATAATTCAATTGCAATCGGCTCGATCGAGTGGCGGGCGCGAGCGGAAGTGGCGAGAGAGGATCTGCTATGGCACAGCAATCGACAGAGTCCGTAAGTCCTGAGACCGGCCAAGCCACGGCGGAGACGCCCGAGCAGCGCCATGAGACGGCTGCGAAACTGGTCGACCGCTTCGCTGTGTGGTCCGGCGTCGCCGGATTGATACCGCTGCCAGTCGTCGACGTGCTCGCGGTCGGCGGACTTCAGGTGCAGATGTTGCGCCGCGTCTCGCAACTCTACGACGTGCAGTTCTCCGAGAACCGCGGCAAGGCGCTGATCGCCAGCATCGCAGGGACGATGATTCCGGTGACCAGCGGCATGGGCGCCGCGAGCGCGCTCAAGGGCGTGCCGCTGCTCGGCATTGTGGCGTCCGCCTTCGTGATGCCGGTGCTGTCGGCCGGAGCCACCTACGCCATCGGCAAGGCGTTCATTCAGCACTTCGAGTCCGGCGGCACGCTGCTTGATTTCAATCCGCCGGACTACAAGGAATTCATCAAAGCGCAAAAGGAAATGTGGGATTCGCGATCCAAACGTTCCAGCGTTGACACGCAGACGTCTCATCCCGGCTCATGACTCGCGCGGGCGGATGCCAGCCAATCGAGGAGTGGTTGCAGCGGCGAAAGCGCGACGGCCGCTGAGCGACGAGATCGACCCCATGGTGGAAACCACCATATATGTCGTCTTCTGCATTCTCACCGGTCTTTGCGGCATCGACCGCCGAATGGGTTTCTTCGGCACGTTCGTGATCGCGCTCATCACCACCCCGTTGGTGGTACTGCCTGTGCTGCTGCTGACCGGCCCGTCTCGCCGCGTCGGGTGGCGTAGCTGAACGTCGTGCAAGTGTTGATTGGGGCGGGCAAGTGTATCCCTCGCTGAGCCGGCAACGGCCTGCTGTAGAAGCGTAGACGAAGGACGTCGCAGCCATGTCCTTCCTCCAGCTCGTTCAACGCGAAATGCAGGGCTCGCTGCCGCGGCTGCTCTTCATGTCGGCATTGGGCGGCATCAGCACGGCGGCGGTTCTGGCGTCCATCAATGCCGGCGTGCAGAGCGTGAACACCGGTCATAAGCCCAGCCTGTGGGCGGCCACGCTGTTTCTGGTGGCGCTGTTTCTGTTCATGAAAACGCAAGCCTACGTCACCATCACGGCCACAGCCGAAATCGAAGGCATCATCCACCGGCTGCGGCTGCGCATCATGGACCAGATCCGGCGCTCGGAGCTCCTGGCGCTGGACGGAATCGGACGCGCGCGCATCGTTGCCGCGGTCACCGGCGACACCCAGATCCTCACGCAAGCCAGCAACATGCTCTGCTTCACCGTGCAGGGCGCGGTCCTGATATTCTTCGTCTCCATCTACGTGGCGTATCTGTCGCTTGCCGCCTTCTTGCTGACCTTTATCATTGTCGTCGGCGCGGGGATCATGTTCCACATGAAGAACCGCCGGCTGAGCGCACAGAAATCCGAGTCGGCGGCGTGGGAGCGCCGGCTGTTCGACCGGCTGACCGATTTTCTGGACGGCTTCAAAGAGGTGCGGCTCAACAGCGCGCGCAGCGCCGACCTGTTCGAGGATGCGGTCAACGTGTCGCGGACCGCCGCCAACATCAAGATCCGGACCCAGGCCGAAACCTTCAAAATGATCGTGAATTCGCAGATCTCGATGTATCTGCTGCTCGGCGCCGTCGTATTCGTCGCGCCAACGCTGAGCGACTCGCTCGCCGGCTCGTCGATCTCGAAGGCAACGACCGCGCTGTTGTTCGTCGTCGGCGCCTGTTTCGGTCTGGTGCAATCGATCCCGATTCTGCTCAACGCCAATGCCGCAGCGAGCCGCATCGAAGAATTGGAAACCACGCTGCAGGCGGCCGGACCGACCGAGGCAAAAGAGATCGCGATACCGAAGCGCTTCGAGAAGATCGAAATGCGCGACGTCGTCTTCCGCTATGTCGACAAATTCTCCGACGCCGCGTTTAAGATCGGACCGATCGACTTCACCTTGCAGCCCGGCGAACTGGTGTTCATCACCGGCGGCAACGGTTCGGGCAAATCGACGTTCTTGCGGGTGCTGTCGGGGCTCTATCCGCCCAATTCCGGCGAGATCACGCTCGATGGGGCGCCCGTCGACGACAATAACCGCGATAGCTATCGCGCCTTGATGTCGGCGATTTTCTTCGACTACCACCTGTTCCAGCGGCTCTATGGCATTCCCGAAGAGGGGGCGGACGAGCTCGGGCGCCTGTTGGCCCAGTTCCGCCTCTCCGACAAGACCGGGCTGGCCAACGGCGAGTTTCGCACCCTCGACCTGTCCGGCGGCCAGCGCCGCCGCCTGGCGCTGATCGTCAGTTTGCTCGAGAAACGCCCGATCCTGCTGCTGGACGAGTGGACCGCCGAACAGGACCCCGAATTCCGCCGCAAATTCTATGACGAGCTGTTGCCGGATTTGATGGCCGCCGGCGCCACCATCGTGGTCATCACCCACGATGACCGCTATCTTGACGAGTTGACATTGCGGGCGCGTCGGGTGCGCATGGACGAAGGCCGCATCGTCGAGCAACGTACGATGAATATGGGCTGATGGTCGGGCGCGATGGATAACGGCTGATGGCAACGTATTCGGAGTTCCTCGATAGCAAGCCGCTGCCGCCGAAGCGTGGCTGGCGTCGCATCAGGCGTCACCTGCCGCGGCTCTCGGTCGTGCTGATGACGCTGCTGCTGATCGCCATCGTGCTGTGGCCCTACGTCGTCGTTTCGGTTCCGACCGGGCAGGTCGGCGTCCTTTGGTATCGGCTGATCGGTTTCGATCCTTATTGCATGTGCCTCGTTCGCGGCACCGTGCTCGATCCCCGGGATATCCGCGAAGAGGGTCTGCACCTGATCATGCCTTGGAACAAACTCTATCTTTACGATCTAAGGCTGGAATCGACGACGCAGACATACAACGCCATTTCCAAGGACGGCGTCAGCATGTCCGTTCAAGTCAATGTGCGATATCAACTGCAGCATAATTCCGTCGCCGTGCTCCACAAGTTCATCGGTCCGGACTATTTCGCCACCGTGATCAGTCCCGAGATCGGCAGCCAAACCCGTCAAATCATTTCGCAATACACCGCCGAGAAGGTTTACACCTCGCGCGAGGCGATCCAAGAGGAGATTCGCGACAGCGGGCAAAAAGCGCTCGGCGCCAGCCTCAATAAATTGGTGCAGCCCGAAGCCATGGAGCAGCCCGACCCCAAGCATTACAACGACTTCCTGCAAAGTGCGATCCAGCTCCTCGATACGCTGGTGCTCAGCATCGAATTGCCGCCGGCCATCGTCGCCGCCATCAATCGCCAGACCGAGCAGTACTATCAGATTCAGGAATATAAATTCCGCGTCGAGCGCGAAGCGCAGGAATCGAAGCGCAAGCAGATCGAGGCCAACGGCATCGCCGCCTTTCAACGCACCGTCAGCCAGGGCATTTCGGACTCCTATCTGCGCTGGCGCGGCATCGAGGCGACACTGGCACTGGCGCAATCGACCAATGCGAAAATCGTCATCATCGGCACCAACAAGGATGGCCTGCCGATCATTCTCGGCAATGTGGATACCCCACCGGGTTCGGCGCCAACGCCGCAGCCTCCGCCAAACGGCGCGGCACCGCCGTCCGGAGCGCCGCCGGCCGCCACCGACAAGTCGTCGTCGGGCGCCCCGGCGTCCGGCAACGGATCGACCGATCCCGACAAGGTCGGCCAATCGGCCGGCAATGCGCCGCCGGCATCCGATGCTGGACCGCCGGGCGCAGCGGACCCATACGGCCTGTCCGAATTCGAGGCCATTCTCTCCCGGCTCTACTCACCCTTCCGCGCAACGGATTCCGTTCCGCCGGCGGACACGGGAGCAGCGCCAAAACATTAGTTTGCGTGGCCAGTGTCGCCATCGCGAACTGCAGAGGTCACTATGAGCACCCGACAATATGACCCTGTAACCGTCCGGCGCAGCCGGTTTCGCACCCCTGCCGGCGTCGTCCTCGTTCTGTTCATCATGGTCAGCGGCTATTTTTGGGGCCGTCAATTCAATTCCCGCGATATCCAGCAGCGGGATGCCGCCATTCTACAGCTGCAATCGGACAGCGAGCGGCTTGCGGCGGACATTGCCGATCAAAACGCAACGCTCACCGCGGTGCGGACCGAGCTCTCGAGCACCAAAGCCACACTTGATGCGATCATGCCGTCCTTGAACGTCTACGACATCAATCCCAACCAGTCGCTGATCGTCGCCGACGGCCGTTTGACCATTGGCTTGATCGGCTCTCCCGGCAATGACGTCATTAACCTCAACGTCAACGGCAAGCAGCAGAAGGTAGCCGCCGGCGACGTCATTCGCCTGTCGCCCGATCCATCGACGGCATGCCAAGTGCAAATCCAATCCTTTGACATGTTCAAGGCTGTGCTTGTTGCATCATGCGTCGCGGCGAAATCGCAGTAGAAGCCGATCTTTTGCGACCAGGCTTCGCTACTGAAAGATTTGGCCACTGAAAGATTTGGCTATTGCCAGATGAGCACGTTCGGCAGCGCGCCGTCGACGCGTCGCAGCAAAGTGTAACCGACGCCGGCAAGGCCGCGGAACAGGCCCAAATTGAACCGGCCCTTGCCGCTGTTCCAGCGGTAGTCGCCGGACGCGGCGGCGGCTTGCAGAACCGCCGTCAGCCGCAGCGCCGCAAGTGCGCGAAGGTCGTCGCGGCCTAGGGCTGTGCCTGCCTCGCAGAAGAATTCGACGCCGCCAAGCGCACCGCAGCACAGCGTGTCGACGCCGGTGGGCGGGTTTCGTTGGACGCCCTCGACGGCGTTTTGGATGTCGACTGCCAGGCGCCCGTCATCCATCCCGCCAAGCCTGGATGCGGCAATCCGCGCCAGACCGATGCCGGGCGCGCCGTGACACCACTGGCACGGCCACGACGGCGCGCCGTCATCGCGCAGATCCGGCCAGTTATGCCGCTGCGCGTCGTAGCTTGAATTTTCAAATGCAATGCATTCGGCGGCGGCTTGCGCGAATTTTTCACGCAATTCCTGGCGGCCGGTCGCCTCTGCCAGCGACGCCAGCGCAAAGGCAAAGCCCGCCGCGCCGTGCGACATGCCATTAAGCCCGCGCGGTCCGGAGCCCTGCCCGACCCAGGTCCGGCGGCCGTCCGGCCCGAGCCGAGGTTGGCCGAGCAAGTGCTCGCCGCACTGCACTGCTCGGCGCAGCACATCGTCGGATCGGGTGTCGCGATAAAGCCGCAACAGGCCGAGGATCGCGCCGGCACTGCCGCCGACGACGTCCAACTGCTTGTCCGCGGCAATGAGGTCGTCGGAGAACAGTTCCGCCGCCTGCCGCGCATCCGCGAGCAAGCCGTCGTCCTGCAGACATTTCGCCATGACCGCCAGCGCGTAGACGATCGAGCCCAATCCGACGGCGCCGCCGACACCCAGCGATCTGGCCATGCGCGCTGCATTGCGGCTTTTCAGATTCTTGCGCAATTGCGCCAGCCCGGCATATGCCAGCTCGGCCGAAGCTTCGTTGCCCGTGACCGCGGCGTGGGCCGCAAGAAAGACGCCGATGCCGCCGACGCCGTTGTAGAGGTCTGGACCGAGGCAGACGAGTTGGGAAAACTCGGAATCGCCCAGCCAATCCAGACCGATCCAGGCGACGCTCGGCCCGCGGCGTATGGCGTAATGCGACAACTCCGCCGCGATCCGATCGGCCTCGGCGGTGAAAGTCTCCTTTGTCGGCGCGATTGCAGGGTTTTGCCGCGGCGCTTCTTGCGGCTCCGCCGCTTTCGGCTTGGCGGAACGCGGCACCGAGTTGGTATTTTCGCGGATGACCTCGGTCTGCCAGGCGATCTCCCGCTCGTCGAAATTCTCAAATCGCGTCATGGCGCGATCGAGGCCCGAGGGCGACGCGACGGGAACGGAATTGCCGTTGGCGTCGCTGATGGCGTGCCCGTCGCTGGGCGAGACGAAATGCGGCACGTTGAGCGCGACCAGCGCCGCGCGTTCGGCCCGCTGCAACGGCCACAACGGATTATGCTCACTCTGCCAATCGGACAGCCTGGCGATGAAATCCGCCTGCGCCGACCAGATCACGCCGTCGTCCATGGCTTTATGATTTCGCAACCGCTGCAGCAGCATGTAGTAGAACCGGGTCGCGCGAATGACGTGGCGGACCGGAACGCCGGCAAATCCTTCGAACAAAGCGCGGCGCCCCGCCGCTCTGCCGTGGCGCAACAAGAAGTTGGCGTATTGCTCGAAACCTGCGACGAAGTCGTCGACGTGATCGCCGAACCTGGCGTTGCGGCCGCCGACATGCGGCAGATTGGGGCTGGTCTTGGCGGCCTGGTTCGATTTCGCCGGGCGCATCGCGTCGGAATTGATTTTGTCCCAGGTGATTTCCGTCCTGGCGTTCCAGTCCGCGGTCATGCCGCCGATGGCAAAGACGATGTTGTCGGGAGAGCGTCCATAGGCGGGAAGCAGTCCCACCGCGGAGACGGAATTGCTGACGATCTCAGCGGCGGCGGCGAAGGCGAAATCTTCCGGAGCTTCGGCGTTGCGCTCTTCGGCACCGGCTTGCAGGATCATTTCCAGATCGATCGGCACCGGATGATCGCCGCAGGCGATCATGTTCTCCTGATGCATGTCGGTTGCGGCAAAGCAGTGAAACAGCGCCAGCCAGCCGCCGGCACGGCGGAAAAACCGCGCGAACCCCTCCTCATCGGCGCACGAGGCATGATCGATGAACTCGGTCCAGCCGTAGCCGTCCTGCGCGATCGCGCGCACCGCTTTGAGCTCGATCGGAGCTTGAGCGCCATTCAAGCGTTCGACCAAGGCGTGCCAAGCGGCATCGAGCCGCAGATCCTTCGGCTTGTAGACGACCCGCGCGCCGTCCTCGAAGCTGATGATGCGGACCGAGCGGCCGTGATTATGCGGATCGGAGAGATTGCCTTCGAAACCGGCAACGCGGCCGGCGCTGCCGGAATGGAGAATATCGCGACGGATCACCGCAAGATCGGCATCGAGACGCAAGACCATTTCGCGCGAGGTCTCGATCCACTGCCGCGTCATGGTCGCGAACAGCCGCAACAGCACCGGCTTGTCCTCGAACAGCCGCCGCCAACCGCCGGCTTGCATCTCGGCGACGAAGCGATCGTAGCGCGACGTACCGTTTTGCGGCGCCGGGCCCGCTGCATCGTGCTGCGGCGAACTGGCATTGCGCGCCTTGGCGAAGCGCTCGTAAAGCGCCGGCGCACAGAGGCTGGAAAGCTCCCGAAGCAGCGCCAGGCGCAACGACGCGCGCGCGCCTTCGTTCAAGTTTTCGCCGACGCGCGCATCGAGACCCGACCAAAGCCGCGTGTCGGCCTGCTCGACCACGGACGCGAAAAGCTGCTCGAAAGCACAAGGATCGGCGTTGCCGGGCGCCGGCTGCGGCGTGGCATTGCCACAGGTGCCTCGCAAAGCCGCTTCGACCCAGACGGCGTCCTGGATCCATGGCGGCAGAGCAGTGGACGCCAGGCGAACGGCGGCAAGTCTCGCCAGCACGGGAGCGAACGCAAAACCGTCGCGATCAAGCCGCCGGCCGAACAGCGACCAGTCGCCGCTGGCGCAGGCGCGGCACCAGGCGGCCAGTCGCCGCGCAGCCAAATCGGCGTCGCCCTTCTGGCCTGGCAAGGGCTCGAATTCGTCGGAAAGGACTTCGTCGAGAGTTGCGGCCCGAACCGCGAGCCGCTGGTAAAATGCGTCCATCCGATTGCTCTCTTCCGATCGGGCCGCGCGACCCGACGCGATCATGAGCGCCTGCGCCGTGCGCGTAACGGCGCCGTCAGCGCGTTAAAATTGACCGTGAGAATTGCATAAATTATTTCGGCAAATCAGTCACCTGCGACACTGCGAGCAGCACCTGCCCAGACTTTACACTGCCGGCACCGAATGATTTAATGGATTCGATTGGGGGATGTTTTAGCAATTTCTCCTCCTATTTGCCGACGCCACTGGCGAACAAAAGGATGAATATCATGAACGACGCTACGATCGGCTTCGACCAGATCGAAGAGCTTCCCGTCTATGACGTCTCCGACGAGGCCCTCGAGGCTGCAGCCGGGACCGAGCAGGCCGGATACACGCTGGCTTATTGCTCGGGCTTGTCCGTCTGCCCGGCCTGACCGGTTCAGCGGACTGGTCCTGGCTTCATCACCTTGGCTCTGATGACTGGTCGGGTTGACGAAGTTGCGCGCGAGGCGTCGCCGATGGCGGCGCCTCGATTGTTTTTGAGGTCGAGCCTTGACCTGACGCGTTCGCCGGTTGGGTCCGGTGCGGCCGCGTTGCGGCGTTGAACGCGTCGGCGCCGACACGATTTATTGAAAAACATCCTGGTTGCCGCACAGCAATGGAATTTGGGCTCGATACATTCGGTGACATCACCGCCGGCGCCGATGGCCGCCTCAACAGCCATGCGCTAGTCATTCGCGAGGTGATCGAGCAGGCGGTGCTGGCCGACCGGCTCGGCATCGATGCCTTCGGCGTCGGCGAGCACCATCGTGCGGATTTCGCCATCTCCGCGCCCGAAGTCGTGCTTGCGGCCATCGCCGGCCGCACCAGCCGGATCCTGCTCGGCTCGGCGGTGACGGTGCTCTCATCCGACGATCCCATTCGCGTGTTCGAGCGTTTCGCCACCGTCGATGCCGCCTCGAACGGACGCGCCGAGGTGACGTTGGGGCGCGGCTCGTTCACCGAGTCGTTTCCGTTGTTCGGCTTCGATCTGGCGCAATACGAGGCGCTGTTCGAGGAAAAGCTCGATCTGTTCGCTGAGCTGCTCAAGCAGGAGCCGCTGACGTGGCAGGGCAAGTTGCGGCCGCCACTGGTCAACCAGCGGGTTTTCCCGCCGTTGGAAAAGCCGCCGCTCAAGACCTGGATCGGGGTCGGCGGCAGCCCGGAATCCGTCGTCCGCGCCGCGCGTTACGACCTGCCGTTAATGCTGGCTATCATCGGCGGCGAGCCGCGACGTTTCATGGCCTTCATCGACCTCTACAAGCGCGCCTATGCGCAGCTCGGCCGCCCGGTAAAACCCATCGGACTGCATTCCCACGGCTATGTCGCTGACATCGACACCCAAGCGCGCGAAGAGCTTTGGCCGCACCACAAAATCATGCGCGACCGCATCGGCGCCGAGCGCGGTTGGCCGCCAGTGACGCGGGCGCATTTCGATCAGGAAGCCGACAGCGGCTCGCTCTATGTTGGCGCGCCGGAGACGGTCGCGCGCCGGATCGCGGCGACCGGAAAGGCGCTCGGCATCGCGCGCTTCGACATGAAATACTCTTCCGGCACGCTGCCCCACGACAAGCTGATGCGCAGCATAGAGCTTTACGGCACCAAGGTGATGCCGCTGGTGCGGGATATGCTGTCGTGACTGGCTTCGCCGCATCTATTCCGGCTTGATCCCCGCCTGCTCCACCACCCTCGCCCACTTGGCGGCATCGCGTGCGATCACCGCGCGCAGTTCGGCGGGCGAATAGACCAGCGGCACGCCGCCGACTTCCGCCATGCGGGCGCGGATGCCGGGATCGGCGAGGCCGGCATTGATCTCGCGGTTGAGCCGCTCGACGATTTCGTTCGGCGTGCCGCTTGGCACACCGAGCGCGGTCCATGGCGTGACCTCGAAGCCGGCGATGGTTTCGCCCATGGTCGGCACGTCGGGCAACGCCGGCGTCCGCTTGGCCGACAACACTGCCAGCGCCCGCACGCCGCCCGACTTGATGTGCGGCAGCGAATTCGGCAACGCGTCGATGCCGGCCTGGATGCGGCCGCTCAACAGATCGGTGAGCATCGGCGCGCCGCCTTGATACGGCACGTGCACCACGTCGATCCCGGCCGAGATCTTGAACAGCTCGATCGCAAGTTGACTGATGGTGCGAACACCGAACGAGGCAAAATTGATTTTTCCGGGATTGGCTTTGGCGTAAGCGATGAATTCCGCAACGGTGTTGGCCGGTAGTGCCGGGGTGACATCAAACACCAGCGGCAATTCGGCAAGCCCCGCCACCGGCGCAATGTCGCGCTGAAAGTCGAACGGCAGTGATTTGTAGAGCGACGGGTTGATGACGTTGGTCGCCACCGCGAACAGCAGCGTGTAGCCGTCGGCCGGCGCGTTGACGACCGCCTGCACGGCGATATTGGTGCCGCCGCCCGGCTTGTTCTCGATGATCACCGGCTGGCCGAGCCGGGCCGCGAGCCACTCGCCCAACAATCGCGCGATGAGATCGGTACTGCCGCCGGCCGGAAACGGCACGATCCAGCGCAGCGGGCGGGACGGATAGGTGTCGGCCAATGCGAGCCGCGACATGGCAGAAGACGCGGTCGCAAGGCAGGCAAGGCGAAGGAAGCGGCGGCGCGCAAGCATGGCGCCGATCTTAGCTTGGCGTCACGTCCCCACCAGTCCGAATTGCGGGCTCGACGGCTCGGCGTGGCTGCGTTTCGCAATGCGCCCAGCGAGCCGCGACAGCCGCCCCGCCTCCACCGCGGCGCGCATCGAGTTCGCCATCATTACCGGATCGCGCGCTTTCGACACCGCGGTGTTGACCAGTACCGCGGCACAGCCGAGCTCCATAGCGAGCGTGGCGTCGGAGGCGGTGCCGATGCCGGCATCGAGCACCACCGGCACCGGCGAGCGGGCGCAGACCAGCTCGATCAGGTGCGGGTTGGAAATACCCAGCCCCGAGCCAATCGGCGAGCCCATCGGCATCACCGCCGCGGCGCCGGCATCCGCAAGCTTGCGGCAGGTCACCGGATCCTCGGTGCAATATGGCAGCACGACAAAACCCTTGTGCACCAAAGTGTGCGTCGCACGAACCAGTTCCTCGACATCGGGATAGAGCAATTCGCGGTCGCCGATCACTTCGAGTTTGACCCAATTGGTGTCCAGCGCTTCGCGCGCCAGCTCGGCGGTCAGCACGGCGTCCTTCGCGGTCTGGCAACCGGCGGTGTTGGGCAAAAAGCGAACGCGGCCGGCCAACAGATCGATCAGGCTTTCGTCGTCGCCGGCGAGGCTGATGCGGCGAATCGAGGCGGTGACCATCGCGGTGCCGCTCGCCGCAATGGCGTCCAGCATGATCTTGCGATTTGGATAGCCGGCGGTGCCGAGAAACAGCCGCGAGTCGAATGTTTGGCCGGCGATGACCAGAGGATCGGACATCTTTTTCTCCTAACCGCCTTGCCGCGCGCGCACGATCTCGACGGTGTCGCCGGGATTAAGCCGTGTCGCCGGCCACGCCGCGCGCGGAACGACGGCGCCGTTGAGCGCGACCGCGATGCCGCGCTGCCCGGTGTCGGCGGTTTTTTCGGCGAGCAGCGCTTCGAGGGTTTTTGGCGCGGCGAACGGTTCGCTCTCGCCATTGACGCGGATTTCCGCTTGCGTCATCGCGCTCTCCCTACTCCGCCGCCCGCGCCGGCAGAAAGCGTTCGAGACCGAACGGCCGGATCGCCGGCTCGACCACATCGTCGAGAATGAGCCGCGCCATGGCGTCGGCCGTCACCGGAGCCAACAGAATGCCATTGCGGTGATGGCCGGTAGCGTAGAACAAGCCATCGAGCGGACCCGGGCCCAGGATCGGCGCGTCGTCGCGGCTGCCCGGCCGGTGGCCGACCCAGATTTCGTCGATCGGCAGTTCCTCGACCGCCGGCACCGCGCGCCACGCCGCATCGAGCAATGCCATCACGCCGCCGGCGGTGATGGTGTCGTCGAATCCTTTCTCCTCGACGGTAGCGCCGACGATCAGCCGCCCGTCGCGGCGCGGCACCAGATAGGCGCCGGGCGCCCACAGCACGTGATCGACGAGCGGTGCTTTGGCATCCATGCGCAGCGCCAGCATCTGGCCCTTGACGGGGCGCACCGGCGGCCGGCGGTCGGGCGGCAGCCCGGCGATCGTGCGCGACCAGGCGCCGGCGGCGAGTACGACAATGTCGGCGCGCTCGGTGGTGCCGTCTTCAAACACGACGCCGGTCGCCTTGCGGCCTTGCACTGAAATTTCCTTGACCGGGCGGTACTCGTGAATTTTGGCGCCCGCAGTTTCGGCGGCGATGCGCAGCGCCAGCACCAGCTTGCGATTGTCGACCTGATGATCCTGCGGCGAGAACAGCGCGCCGGCGATTTTTCCGGCCAGATGCGGCTCCCTTTTCCGCGTGTCGGCGGCCGACAGCCATTCGAGCGGAAGGTCGAGGCGACGCTGAAACTCCAAGCGATGAGCGATGTCCGCTTGATCATCCGCGGTCAAAGCGAGCAGCAGCGTGCCCTCGCGGCGCAGTTCGACGTCGACGCCGCTCGTGCGCAACAGCTCGTCGGCAAAGGCCGGCCAGCGCGCCTGGCTGTCGCGCCCGAGCGCCACCAGCGCCTCCTCGCCGGGCTCGGCCTCGCAGCACGCCGCCAACATGCCGGCGGCGGCATGGCTTGCGCTCGCGCCGGACTTGCCGCGATCGAACACCGCAACCGTCGCGCGGGTGGCGAGCCTCCAAGCGATGCCGAGGCCGACCACGCCGGCGCCGATGATGGCGACGTGCGGTTTTTTGCCGATATGAGGAAGTTCAATCGTCAGAAGCGGCTCCCTTCGCTGGCATGACCCAGACAGGTTCGATGGGTTTAATCTCAGCCGCGCCTCCAAGGGAGGGGCGGCACCCCAGGCCGAAACAGCAAGATAATGGGGGATTTAGCGGCCTTCGACAAGTCCAGGTCCCGGCCGCCGACGCCGCAGGCGGCGATAGCAATTTGGTGCACCGCCGAGTCCGCGGGCCGGCCTGCAATTACTGTGCAAGGTGCGTGAGAGCACTTAGCCAATGGCTAATACTGGTACTCAGAGCTATAAGTTCCTCACCAAATAAAGCCCATATTGGTAGTGCTTTACCCGCAGACTTCACCACTTCTGTAATGAATGTGTCAGCTTGTTTCCCACAGTAGACTAATATCTTTTCGCCAAAGGTCTTTAATTTGTTAGCCGCTTGTCGGGCCTCAATCGGCAACTGCTCGGGGAAAGGCGGTTGCGTCTTAACAGTATCAATTTGACGCTTGATCTCCCCAATCTCGGCAGCACTGAGCGGTGAGCTTTCGATCGGTTCTGGCGGTCGATTATGACCAACACCAGCAGGTGGCAAGGGAAGTCTTTCAATCGCTTTTTCAACAGCTGCTATTCGCCTGAGCATTTCGCCATGTAGCGCTGCAGCGTCGTCTCCTGCGCGCATTACATTTGCGACGACACTAACCTTTTGCGAACTTTCGCTTGAAGCGCCAGAGTCAGCAACACCCGGCGTAACAGGGGGTTCGCCACTCGTCTTATTTGCTGCAAATATTCTCGTCGCTGCACGAAGCCCGTTCATTATCATTCGCTTCGCTGAAGTGAAGCTGTCTTCGCCGTTGCCCAAAACCTGAACCTTTAAACCACTTCGAATTGACGCGACGGCTGGCGACCCGGCGTCAAAATTATCGACAATACTGTTCACCTCATGCGTCCAGACAAGCCAATCCTCGGATAGCGCATTAGGATAGCCGCGACTGCTCTTCGACGAAAAGTTCTTAAAAGTGAACTTCTCGCCCTCTTCCAAAAGACGCGGAATTTGACTTAGTGGGTCGACCACCCGCAATTTCCTTCGCTCCGAAAGTTATCCTATGCGCCTAGCTCATAGCAGAATGATGGACATCGTTAAGTCCCTTCGGCAAGGCCTAGATCTCGCCGCCGATGCCGCAGCAGCCGCGCGCAGACGATTCCGATGGCCAAAATCACGCCGGCGCCGATGAGCGGCGGCACGGCGATGCCGAGATGGCCGAAGGCAAAACCGTAATAGATCGGCCCGATCGCCTGGCCGGAAAAGAACGCCGACGAATGCATCGACAGCGCGGTGCCGCGCGCGGTCTGCGACAGGTCGGTGACGTGCACCTGGATGCAATTGTGCAGCATGTAGAAGCCGAGCCCGAACAGCACGAACACGGCAGCCTGGATGTACCAGGCCATATTCAGCGCGATGAGGATGAAGGCGATCGCGGCGAACACCGCGCCGGTCAGCATCAACTGCCGCTCGGTCACCCGCACCACCAGGAACGGCAGCGACAGCGATAGAATAATGCCGCCGAGGCCGAAGCCGGCGATGATGAGGCCGGCATAGGAGGAATGGGTTTCGCCGCTGGCCAAAAGCAAGAGCGCCACATAGGGAAACATGCCGTGGATGACGATGCCCTCGAAGAACACCGAGCTGAAGCAGACTTTTGCGCGCGGATCGGCGAACACGCTGCGAAATCCGGCTGCCACGGCGCCAAGATTGAAAGGCCTCGGCTTCGGCGTGCTCAAACCTCGAAAGGCGAAAAAGGCGATCACCGCGACGATGAGGCCGAATCCACCGATCGAAAAGAACACGCCGCGCCAGCCGAGCAGGTCGCCGATGGCGCCGGCGATGACTGCGCCGATCAGATTTCCCGTGAGTCCCACCGCCAAGAGGCGGCCGATCGCGACTTGGCGCGCATGCACCGGCACCAGATCGCCGACGATGGCGACGCCAACCGGGAAAATGCCGCCAGCGCAGACCCCGGCGACGATGCGCATGGTCACCAAGAGCGTGAAATTGCTGGCGAAGGCGCAGATCAGCGTCGTCGTCACCACGGCGGCCAGGCTGATGTTCATCAGCCGGGTCTTGCCGAAGAAATCGCCGATGGTGCCGAGCGCGGGCTGCATGAGGGCGTAGGGAAACGTGAACGCGCTCGACAACAGCGCCGCGGTTTTTACGTCGATCGAGAGATCGGCGGCGATCTTCGGAATCACCGGATCGACCGCGCGCGAGAACAGCGTCGAAGCAAAGATGACCAGGCTGACGATTCTGAGGACGGGAGGAATGGCAAGGCTCTTATTTTGCGAGAAGACTGTGATCCGTCATCCTGAGGTGCGAGCGAAGCGAGCCTCGAAGGATGCGGCCGAGGCGCCTCGGCCGTCGCCCTTGAGGGCCGCTGCGCGCACACTCAGGGTGACGGGAAAGGTTTGGAGTTATCCCCTTTTTGCTAAAGCGTCGAATTGCATCAAGCGCGCAAGAAGCGGCTCCATGTCCTTGAGCGCAATCATATTTGGGCCGTCGGAGGGTGCGCGGTCGGGATGCTCATGGGTCTCGATGAAGACGCCAGCGACGCCGACTGCGACGGCGGCCCGCGCCAGCACCGGCACGTATTCGCGTTCGCCGCCTGAAGCCGTGCCCTGTCCGCCCGGCTGCTGCACCGAATGGGTGGCATCGAAGATCACTGGCGCGCCGGTCTTCGCCAGCTCCGGCAGCGCGCGCATGTCGGACACCAGCGTGTTGTAACCGAACGACGCGCCGCGCTCGGTGACCAGCACGTTAGGATTGCCGGCGCCGGTGATTTTTTGCACCACATTGACCATGTCCCACGGCGCCAAAAACTGCCCCTTCTTGACGTTGACGGCGCGCCCGGTTTTCGCCGCCGCGACCAGGAGATCGGTTTGCCGGCAGAGAAACGCCGGGATTTGCAAAATGTCGACAACCTCGGCGACGGCGGCGCATTGCGCCGGGTCGTGCACGTCGGTGAGCACGGGGACGCCGAGTTTCTCCCGCAGCTCGGCGAAGATCGACAGCGCGTTATCGAGGCCAAGCCCGCGCGCGCTCGCGGCTGAGGTGCGGTTCGCCTTGTCGAACGAGGTTTTGTAGACGAAGCCGATGCCAAGCCGCGCCGCGATGTCCTTGAGCGCAGCCGCCATGTCGAAGGCGTGCGCCCGGCTCTCCAGCGCGCACGGCCCCGCGATCAAAGCGAGCGGCAGGTTATTGGCGAAGCGCGCTTTGCCCACGGTGACGATGGAATTCGGATTTACGGCCATCAGCATCCTCGCCGACGACCATGAAGGCGCCGGCGAGCCGGGTCAACGGGCCTTATTTCACCGAAGAAAATGCCGTCGGCCGCAGCAACGAGCTTTTGATATTGGCGATGATCGGGCCATCCTTCTCGCTCTCATCGCGCGCCTTGTGCCACGCCGGGTCGGCCTGAAATACGTTCCATATCCTCTCGCGCTCGGCGAGCGACTCCCACGCCAGCAGGTAATGCAAATCGTGGTTGCCTTCGCCGATCAACACGGTCCAGAAACCGGCTTGCTTGATGCCGTGCTTGTCCCAGATTTTAAGCGTGTGCTCCTCGAACCGCTTGAGCAGCGCCGGCAACCGGCCGGGGATGCAGGTGTAGATGCGTTGTTCGTAGATCATGGTTGTTCTCCTGTTCGTCATTCCGGGGCCGAGCCAACGGGTCCGGCCCGAAGTGGCCGGCCCGATGACAGGCTCCGCGAGGAGCCCGGAATCCATAATCACGGACGGTGGCAATGGATTTCGGACTTGCCGCTGCGCGGCAATCCGGAATGACGTTATTATACCAGCCGGCTCTGCTCCACTGCCGCCCCGATAAACGACGAGAACAGCGGGTGCGGTGCGAACGGCCGCGATTTCAGCTCGGGGTGGAATTGCACGCCGATGAACCAGGGGTGGTCGTCGTATTCGATGATTTCGGGCAATAGGCCATCCGGCGACATGCCGGAAAAGCGCATGCCGTGCTGCGCCAGGCGATCCTTATAGGCGGTGTTGACCTCGTAGCGGTGACGGTGGCGCTCGGAAATTTCGGCGGCGTGATAGATGTCGGCAACGCGGGAGCCGCGTGCCAGCATGGCCGGGTAGGCGCCGAGCCGCATGGTGCCGCCGAGATCGCCGGCCAGGCCGCGCTTCTGCAGCTCGTTGCCCTTCATCCATTCGGTCATCAGGCCGACCACGGGCTCGGGCGTCGGCACGAACTCGGTCGAGTTGGCCTGCTCGATGCCGCAAAGGTTCCGCGCTGCTTCGATCACCGCCATCTGCATGCCGAAACAGATACCGAAATACGGCACCTTGCGCTCGCGGGCGAACTGCGCGGCAAGGATTTTTCCCTCGGCGCCGCGCTGGCCGAAGCCGCCGGGCACTAGAATGCCGTCGACGTGCTCGAGAAACGGCGCCGGATCCTCGTTCTCGAACACCTCGCTCTCGATCCAATCAAGCTTGACCTTGACCTTGTTGGCGACGCCGCCATGAGACAGCGCCTCGATCAGCGATTTGTAGGCATCCTTCATGCCGGTATATTTGCCGACGATGGCGATGGTGACGTCGCCTTCCGGATTGCGGATGCGCCCGTTGATCAGATGCCAGGTTGCGAGATCGGGCGGTGGCGGATTGTCGATGCCGAAGGCGGCCAGCACTTCGTCGTCGAGACCGCCGGCGTGATAGGCCTCGGGCACGGCGTAAATATTATCGACGTCGCGCGCCTCGATCACGGCGCTTTCGCGCACGTTGCAGAACAGCGCGAGCTTCTTGCGTTCGCTTAGCGGGATTTCGCGATCGGTGCGGCAGAGCAGAATATCGGGCTGGATGCCGATGGCGCGCAGTTCGCGCACCGAGTGCTGGGTCGGCTTGGTTTTCAGCTCCCCCGCGCTCGGGATGAACGGCATCAAGGTCAGGTGGATGTAGATGGCATGGCCCCGCGGCAGATCGTTGCCCATCTGCCGGATCGCCTCGAAATACGGCAGGCCCTCGATGTCGCCGACAGTGCCGCCGATCTCGCACAGCACGAAGTCAAAGCCCTCGTTGCCGTCGCGGATAAAATCCTTGATAGCATTGGTGACGTGGGGAATGACCTGGATGGTGGCGCCGAGATAGTCGCCGCGGCGCTCCTTGGTCAAAATATCCTGGTAGATGCGGCCGGTGGTGATGTTGTCGCTGCGGGTCGCCGGACGCCCGGTGAAGCGCTCGTAATGGCCGAGGTCGAGATCGGTCTCGGCGCCGTCGTCGGTGACGAAAACCTCGCCGTGCTGGTACGGCGACATGGTGCCCGGATCGACGTTGAGATAGGGATCGAGCTTGCGCAGGCGGACCTTGTAGCCGCGCGCCTGCAACAGCGCGCCGAGCGCTGCGGAAGCCAAACCCTTGCCAAGTGAGGAGACCACGCCGCCGGTGATGAAAATGTACCGCGCCATGGGACTTAAGCTTTAGCCCTCCAAACAC
>Ga0307476_10000758_pt1 | contig 22359 bp, 19 predicted proteins | sample atmos_gasesECM2C_2_FD_203314 | JGI IMG/M metagenome (GOLD analysis project Ga0307476, IMG submission 203314) | Hardwood forest soil microbial communities from Morgan-Monroe State Forest, Indiana, United States - atmos_gasesECM2C_05 | ecosystem: Environmental > Terrestrial > Soil > Temperate...
GGGGCACGGTCTCCGACCGTGCCCCACCGGCCTCGGCGAAGACGCGGTAGAGGACCTTGTCGTCCTCACCGAGCCGGCCCTGCTTGGCCAGCCGGGCGATCTCCAGGCGGGCCAGTGGGGCGAACAGGTCGATGCCGAAGACCATTTCCACCTGGCGGCCGTCGCATTCGGCCGCGACCTTGACGCCGGCGACCTGGCCGTCCTCGCCCGCCAGGATCGGCTGCACGTCGGCCCGCGCCTCGGCGGCGTCCGGCCCAATGACGCCGCGACGCTGGCCGAGGAACACGACCTGGTCGAGGACTTCGCGGAAGAAACCGTCCGGCGCCGGCGGACCGGGGAAGCGGGCGCCGTCGGCCGGGCGCTGAATCTCCAGGCGGAAGCGCGGGGTCATGGCAAGATTCTCCGGCGCGGTTGCGACCGTAAAGGAACGGTTTTGTTCTCCCCTCTCCCCCGAAGCGGGGGAGAGGGAGAGACCGGATAGCCCCAGGCGGACCACGTTGAGGTCAATGGGCGGCAAGGCCCGTGGGCGATCGGGCCCGCCGCCAGGATGCGCCCGCTACCCAAGCCCAGCGTTGGGCTGCATGGTCACGCGGACATGCGGGGCCGTGCCGCGGGCGAACTCGCCGATCGCCTGCTTCTGGGGCAGCAGGCGGCTGGTGGTTTCGTCGCGCAGGTCCCAGTCGATGTCGGACGGCAGCGCCATCGCGCTCAGCGCCATGGCCACGACCTCCTCGACCGTGGCCGACGGCCGCACGCCCTCGAGCAGCACCTCCTGCTGGCCGGTCGGGTCGCCGACCTCGACGATCAGCAACTCGGGCGGCGAGGCCGTCCGTTCTTGCACGGGCATGGGTCAAACCTCCTTTCGCCCGACCGCCGCGGCGGTCAGGCACCGGTTCGCCAGCTCCGGGTCCCCTTTCAGAGCCGACAGTTCTCGCGCCGTGAGGGCCACGGCCGTGTGCATGGCCTGCAGGGCCACGTCCAGGCAGGGGCTGGGGACCGGCAAACAGGCCAGGTGGACTTCCGCCGCCAGGGACCGGGCCGTTTCGCCCTCCTCCAGGACGAACCGGACCAGCCTCAGGCGATCGTTGGCCGCGGCGGCCAGGTGCACCGCCGCCCGGACGCAGACATCCGGCCAGCCATGCAGATCGACTAGCTCGCAGCGCATCCGCGTACCGGCGGCGACGACGATTTGCCGGAACAGGCCCGGCAGGGCGACGCTGACGCGGACGGCCCCGTCGCCGGCCGAGGCGGCCCAACCGTCCGCCTCCAGCAGCGGCGCCAGCTCCTCCGGCTTCCACGCCGGCGGTTCGGGCGCCGCGGGACCGCCGACCAGCGCCGTCAGACTCTTCGCCCAGGCGCCGGCGGCGTCCATCGCGTCGTCGCCGGCCAGGACTGCACGCGACAGGTCCGCCCGGCACACGGTCCGACCGTCCGCGCCGCATACGAACTTGCACGGACCGGCCAACACAGCGTTTGCGCGCAGAGCGTCGGCCGCGACCGGCGACGGAAGGCTGCCGCCGCTGAGGAAAAGCGCGTACCAGCCGCTGGACTGCGGCCGGACCTCCGCGGCGGCGCGCCCAGCGGGGCCGTCGCGCCGCCAGCGGCCGGGCCGCCGCGCCGAGGCGCGCCAGCCTTCTCGCGTCAACCGATCTCCGATAGCGGGGAAGGACGGCAGGCCGGCGTTCATTTTTCGGCCTCCGGTGCGTCGGACGGCGCAGCCTCGAACAGGCCCCGCGGCGTCAGCGGGAATTCCTCCTTATGCGCTCGCACATAGGCCGCCGCCTCGGCGTTGAGGCCCTGCCATTCGACGGTATTGACCAGCCGCATGTTGAAGGTCACAGCCGCCCAGGCCGTGTGCAGCACCTGCGTCAACGAAACGCCCGGCGGCGGGTGGCCGAGGCACAGGGCGCCGGCCATATTTATGTTCGGGTGGAACGGCAACGCCGGGGCCAGCACCGTGACGATCTCCCACGGGATCGGCGCTTCGGCCAGGAAGCGCCGGTGGTAGCGGATGCCCAGGACGACGGGACCGGCTCGAACCACGGCGCCGCCCGGCGACCGAACCAGCGTCTCCGTGTGCAGGCGGACCACCGCGCGGTACTCGTCGCCATGGTCCTGCTCCCACACGATCTGCAGGACCGGGCTGTGAAGCGCCGCGTCCTTCAGCTCCTGGCGCAGCCACTGCTTTTTCAGGTCCCAGATTCTGGCGTTCATGGCGTCTCCTCCGCGCCCGTCGCTTTTTCATGCGCCGACGACGAACGATTGTTGCTCGCCGTCGCCAGTATCGACGGCGAGGATCGCCCGCGGCGGCACGCCCCAATCCGCCAAGGGACGGTCCAGCCAGCCGTCGAGGTCGGCCGCCCGCAACTCCTCGAAGGTGCAGAACGGTACGGGCAGCAGCTCCCCTCCGCATCGGCACGAGCCGATCGGCTCCGACAACCGACTCGCCCAGGCGAGCACTGGCGCATCGCGGCCGCAGCCGCCGCACCGGACCGCCAGGGCCGCCCGCGCGGAGAGTCGCCAGCGGACGCCGGACGGCGACGGGCGCCCCGCCAGCTTCAGCAGGTCGGCCGGCGTCACGCCCGTCGGGTCGCGGTCGAGGCGGATTCGGTTCCGCCAGCGACGGCCGTGCTCCCACCGGCAGTCCGGGTTGGCGGGGAGGTCACACCAGGTCGCGCGGCCGGCGGCGAGGTTGAGGTCCCACTGCCGGCCGAACCAGTCGGGGCAGCCGTCGGCGAGCCGGGCCGCGGCCAGGGCGGCGACGCCGGCGGCCGCCTGGCACAGCGCCCGCGGGCTGCCGGTCGGCCGCTCGCCGTCGCCTTCGCAGCCGGCCGGGTGCCGCTGGGCCGCGTACTGGGCGTCGGTCATTGGACATTCGAGGCAGACGGCCGGCGCGTCGGAGCGCAGGTCATACGCGCGGACGCTGATCCAGTGATATTTCGGCTCGATATTGACCTTAACTAGGGCCGCCTGCATCATCGCCGCCAGGCGGTTGGCCAGGATGTCGGCGCGGCGGTTGTCCGCGCTGACGACGATCACGGCGTCGTCCTCCACCCATCCCGGTTCAACGGCGCCCACGTCCACCGCCAGCGGCGTCGCCTTCACGCCCATCGTCCGCAAACGCCCGGCGACGGCCTCGACTTTCAACCGACCCACCTCGTCCGGCTCGCACTGGGTGGCGATGCTGGTCAGCTGGTATCGCTTGGGGTCGATCAGCACGCATCGCCTCATGCCCAGGTTGGCGAGGAGTCCGGTCGTCGGCCCCCCGACGGCCCCGGCCCCGATGAACACGAAGGGCCGCCGCGCCAGGGCCGTGCCGTTGATCGAAAGGGCGGCGCTCATCGGATCGTCTCCGGAGAGGATGACAGCTTCAGCAGCGGCTCGGGGAACAGGACCGGCTCCAGACTGGGGCGCCGACCGCAGAGGCCGCATGGCCCGGCGAGGTAGCAGTTGAGGGCCTGGGCGTCGGCGGCCTGCGGAGATTCCAGATGGTAATAGCGCCCACAGGGGCAGCGGCAGACCGGGGCCAGCTTCAAGGCGCCGCCGCACACCGGACACGGTTTGTCGGCCGCGTCGGCGGGGGCAGGGGCCGGTTCGGGGGCCCACTCGCCGGCGACGAGCCGCCAGTGAGAGCCGACCGTCAGCAAATCGCCGGCTTCCAGCATCGCCAGCGGCAGCGGCGCGGCGCCGTTGATCATCAGAGCTGCATGGCGCGGCATCACCCACCAAGTCGGCCCGGCGGCCGCTTGGCGGGCCGCCAGCACCGCCAGCATCTCCCAGCGGCCGGCCTCTTCCTCCACCGGCGGCTCGTCCGGCGGAGCGACCCGCAGCGCGCCGCGGCCGTCGCGCCACAGACCGACGCCCTCGACGGGCGCCGCGACAGGGGGCAGCCGCAACGGCGCCGGGGCCGATTCGGCGTCCGCCGCCAGGGGGCCGACGGGTTGGAACGTGAGACGCTGCACGGGGAATCTCCGGGGTCGCGGGCGGCGACTGCAACTGAGCAACCTAAGTGGATGGTCCACAACGCCACGGTTCGGCGTCGGAATCGCGATCACAAGCGACGGGAAGCGGCTTTTTGCTGCAACAAACGTCGCGGCGAAAACCCGATCAAATGGATCGCGTTAATAAGGGTTTCACAGGCTCCTCCCGGCCGGCGGCCGCCCATTGCGGCGCCGGCAGGATCACGTCGAACTTGCAGGGGGCGTCGGGGGCTTCGCGCCAGAACTCGACCATGACGAGCTGGTCGCGATCGCCGGCCGCAGTCAGCAGCTCCTCCAAGGTTTCGCCGAGCGACGTATCGGCCAGCGCCTCGGCGATCCGATGCGTGTCCGAGCCGGATTGGCCGAAAGCCACGAGCACCGGACAGCCAATCTCGTTTTGCGATCCCGAATAGGCCAAATAGCAGCACGTACAGCCGCGATGATTGTGGAGTCCCTTCCGATTCGTCGTGTCCGGCCGCGGTTCGCGGTACTCCGCCATGAAATCAACGTGTTCCTTTTCCGATCCGTCGCGCGTGTCGAAGACCTGGAAATTCAGGTCGGCGCGGTCGCGCAGGTTCGGGGGCAGTTGCTCGGCGAACCGCCGCGCGATGGTCACGTTCTTGCGGGAGCAGTTGGTGAAGAAACGGCGGCACACTCGCAGGATCGCTCGCTCCAGCCACGAGTGGGTACGGCTCACGATCTTGCGACCGTCCTCGTCGAGCGGCGGCCGCATCGTCATCAGGAGAAGGTCCACGTTGCGGAGGAAACAGTAATCGTTCGGCGAGCCGCCCCAGCGCTCGGGCGGGATTTGCTCAAAGGGATCCTCGAACTGCACCTCAGCCGTCTGTTCGACGATGTCGCTGTCGCGGCGGTATCCCATCTCGAATAGCGTTTTCTGAAGAAGCGCGGAGGCCAGGGCGTCGTTGACGTTCCAGTGCGCGCCGTTGTGGCGGCGGTGGTAGGGCACGAAGGTCTTGGAGCGCAGGTCCGGCGAAACGCCGCTGTTCAGCGCGAGCAGCTTCTGCAGGCGAGCGCTGGAGTGACAGGTGAACTCATACGGCGATTTGTAGCCGAAGGGGGACCGCCGTCGTCGTTCGTCCGCCAGGTCGCCATTTAAGGCCCAGGGATCGGCGCGGAAACCGGCCAGCGTTCGGGCCTCGGCCGCCTTCGCCGCGGCCAGGTCGGGCGGGTCGCCGACGGCGATGTACCGGAACTGGCCGGGCCGGACGCCGAGCGTCCGTGCGTGCAGCTCGATTCGCTCTTTCTGCAAGCTGGGGCCGAACACGCGGACGAGGTGCGGCAGCGCCCCCACCGTTTCGTGGAATTTGCAGAGGCCGAATAGGATCCTTTCGAGCGAATCCCGGCCGGCTTCCTCCAGGGCGATGCGCTGAAGCACGTCGGCGTCGTCGAGCAGGCCCAGCGCCTGGGCCAGGCGCATGTACGACGCGCTTTCGCTGATATGCAGCCCGGAGGTCGGGGCGCCGCTGAGGACGAGCAACGCGTCGGGGTCGGCCGCCGTTTGCCGGATCGCCTCGCGGAGGTGCTCCGCGAAGGAGCCGACCTCGCCGTTGCCGCGCTGAGAATCGGGGAGGCGCCAGCTCGTCTTCAGACGGGGGTCGCCGCCCAGGAAGACGCTGCGGCAGGGCAGGAGGTTGAGATGCTGGAGGCGAAGCCCGGTGATCGGGTGCCTTCGGACGGGCCACATCGGAGAGGTTTTCAGCGGCATGGATGCGGACCTCCTGGTTGAGTCGTCAACGGAAATGGGCGGTCCGGTCGCCAATAAGTGGTACCAAATCGGCAGAGCCATTTTATTTTGCCGCCGAAAAAATCCCCCAATCGGATCAATCGGAAGCCGGCCGTCCTGGTCGATGGGGTCAAAATGGACGAAAAACAGCTCAATTCGCGCAGCGGCGTCGCCTTATCAAACGGGATGGGCGGCTATTCCGCCGCATTTTCGCATCAAAAAATGTCGCCGTGTTGCAGGAGTAAGTTGATCCAAATGATGATGATTTTCGTGCCAATCCCGCAGCAAATTGGCGCCGGGCGGGATTCGTCGCCCTGTCAGGTGGACATCGCCGCCCCCGCGACGGACCCGGAGCGACCCATTTCCAGCATGACCTGGTAGGCCTCGAAGGCCAGCAGCTTGAAGAAGCCGAGGCGTCGGGAGACGTGGGCGGCGAGGGCCGGCCCCGGCTCGCACCGACCGAGTCGGCTTGCGACTTCGCGCGTGACCAGAGCAGCCAGCACCGGCTCTCCCTGGCGCAGCGCCTGGACGAACGCCCCGGCGAGGGTCGGCGACGCCTCGCTATCGGCGATGGAGAAATCCTCGCGGAAATACAGATCATAGGCGCGCCCCGCCGTGCTCCACGGCTCGTCGAGCAGCCAGGTGAACACGTCCAGGGCGGCGTGCAGCAGCACGCAAGCAAGCGCCAGGGTTGCCCCTCTGTCATCCCCGCATCGAGGCCGCGCCAGTGAGCCAAGTGCTCTGCGGACGATCTCGCGGGGCCTGGCCCCGGGTCGCATGAAGCCGTCGATCAGCTCCCGGGTGCAGGGGCCGAGCCTGCGTCGCGCACTCTCCCATTCCTCCGTGCGCCGGCGAGATCGGAGCTGGTTGCGCCTGGCCTTGAGGTCGGCGATCATCGCATGCAGCCTCCCACTAATGGGCCTGAAAAGGAAAGCCGACGGAAAGGCGATTCGGTTGTACGCACCCCGCCGTCGGGGCCCGCCTCGCTCAGGCGGCGTTCCGGAACCGCCTTTCGGCCGGCATTGACCGGGCGAGGGCGCGGATCGTATCAGCGGTCGCCGGCCGGCCGTGCGTCACCCAGTTATGACCCGCCGCGACGCCGTAGTTGAGGGCGGTGTAGAGATCGAGCCGCTCGATCAAGAGCGCCCAGGCGTGGACCGCCGAGACGCAGTCGCCTGGGCCGGTGGGGAAGGTGCGCGTCCCCGGCCGGCGCCGGCGGGCATCCGGGGCGCTGCCGACCGGGATGGCGGGCACGACGGCGGATCGGCCGTCGGCCGTGAAGCCGCGCACCGGACCTGGCCCGGCTGTGACGATCACCGCGGCGGCCCCTTGCCGCAAGAACGCGTCGGCGACTTCGGCCGCGGGGGCCTGAAGCGAAAAACCCAGGGCCGGCCGGTCGTCTTCGGAAACCTGCACTACGGCGGCCCCCGACAGATCCACCCCGCGCAGGTCGTTGATTCGACTCGGATTGACGCACAGGCGCTTGTCCAGGCTGCGGGCGAGCGCGGCGAGCCGATTCAGAACGGGATCGTCCGGACCCATCGGGTCGAGCGTCCCGCCGGCGCACCAAACGTCGCAGTCGCGGAGAGGGCGCTCGTCGAGCAAGGCCGGCTGCAAACGGGCGAACGGCTTCTTCTCGATCAGGATCGTCCGCTCCTCCCCGTGTTCCAGGACATGGGCGACCCGAGTAGGGGCGCGAACGGTGCGCAGCCAGCGCACGTCCAACCCCGCTCGCTTCATATGCTCGGTCACGGTTTCGCCAGCCCGGTCTGGGCCGCGTGCGGAGATGGGCCTTGGGCGGAGGCCCAGTTCTCGCAACTGCACGCTGCACGCGCGCAAATACCCGCCCCATCGGTACTCCGGGACCATGACGTACTTGGCGCCATAACCGTGGGCGATTCGCCAGCAGACGTCTCCCGCCACGTTGCCGATGGCGGCGACCAGCGTGACGGACGCCGGTCCGGCGTCGGGCGCCGGCTTGAGGCGCGGCGTCGAGCCGCTCCGGACCGCCGGGAACTCCAGGACGGTCGCGGCCGGCGCTGCCGTCGGCAGGGGCGCCCGGATCGGTTTAACTTTCCGTTGTGCCATAAGGCCTATCTCCGTTTTCGAGCCGGATCCGGACGGTCACCTTCCGCCACCCGCGGCAGGGGACTTGGATATGGACGCACTCGGCCGGAAGGGGCGACGGGTCTGGCTGTGAGCCGACCTCACAGATGCGGAGACCGTTTCCCAGGGGGTCGTCGCCGTTTCCGCCGTTGCGCTGGGTGAGTGCCGGAATCATGCGGGTTTCCTCAAGAGGGCAGAGGCGCCGTCCCGAGGCGAAACGGCCTGCTCTCGTCAAGGTACTACAACCGGGGCGCCGAAAGAATTGCGCCCCTGTCTTACGAATAATAGAGGATTCAAAGGATACAAATGGGAGTCGGAGCGCAAAGGTGCCGGCGCCGTGGGGATGCATCCCGACGGATGCGTTTCCGCGGCGCCGGCGTCGGACGGACGGCAATCAGTTTGCGTAAGGCCTCCGCAGCGCGGCCTGCTCCGTGAACTGGCGCGCCAGCAACATGGATCCCTGGGAGAGAGTGAAGAGAGGCCCCTTGGCGTTCTTGTACAGCACCATAGCGGCGGCGCCGGCGGCCCTGGTTAAGTCGTCGGCGGAGAGACGCTGCTTGATGTTGTTGTATTTCAGCCAGGCGACGCCGACGCACTGTTTGCCCGTCACGATCGGGATGCCAAGCTCGCACTCCACGCCGATCTCCAGCATGTGCGGGTTGATCGAGTCGGGCGCGTCGCCGGCCGGCGCCTCGCTCTGCCAGGCCCGCCGCTCCGGATTCCAGTAGAGCGCGTCGAAGTGACGCTCGTCCTTGACGTTGCTGATCCACACCGGCCAGCCCGTCCGCCGGACGTAATCGCTCCAACCCTTCTTCGGGCCGGTGCGCGGCAGGGCCTTGTCGGCGCCGTCCGGGTGGCTGGAGGCGACGCTGGCAAAACGGCCGGTCCGAGCGTTGTAATGCCACAGGTCGCATCGGCTGGCGTCCAGGCTGTCGCTGGCGATGCCGGCCAGCTGGTCCAGCGACCCTTCGCCGCACTGGTCGGCGGCCCGCTGATACCACTCATACAGCCGGTCGCGCAACTGATCCGATTTGCGCCGCGCCGCCCGCTCTCGGTGGTAGCAGACGGCCAGCGCCGCCTGGATGGCCGCGTGCCACAACGCGCGTACGCTGTCGGTCTTGAACTTGCCGGGTTGGGTGCTCTCCAGGTTGATCACGCCCACGACCGCGCCCGCCGCCAGCGGCGGCGCCAGATCGCTCTCGCCCACCAGCATCGGCGCCGCCACTTCGCTGCGCGACCCGTTCAGGACGTGGCGGCAAATCGCCCCATACGGAGAGGTTTCCAGATCCTCGATCCGAATCGCCTTGCCCTTGAGGGCGGCGAAGGCGATCACGCCCGGCCGGTCGGGGTCATGCACCGACTGCGCCAAAGCGTCGTCGAGGAAGTCCATGCGGCCCTGGTAAGCAAACAGATGGAGCGTGCCGGTCTCGCGGTGGTACAGGTGGATGGTGCCCAGGCCCGAGTCAAGAATCCCGAAGGCGTCCAGAGCCGTGTGCAGGATGCCGTTGAGGCACTCGCGCAGGCGGACCTCGGAGGCGATGCCCGGCTCGGTCAGCTGGTGGGTCGCGGAGCAGATGCTTAGGATCCGCCGGGCCTGCCGCCGATCGACGTGGTTCAATCGGGCGGTCATCACGAGGAGATGTTCGACCAGCGTCCAGTACAGCTCCCGGATGCGCCGCCTGGTCTCGGCGGCGAATTCCTGGCGCTTGTCGAAGTTCACGAAGAGGGCCAGCGTCGGCCGACCTTTCACCGGGTAGACAAGCCGCGCCCGCGAGAGGACCCCTTCCCGCTGGACGAAGTTGGCGAAAAGGCGGCGCTTCGGCTCGTCGTATTTGTCGAGGATCGCCGACAGCTCTTCGCCAAGCCCCTCGGAGTCGCGCACCTCTGTCACATACTCTTCGGGCGTGCCGCAGGTGATGAGCTGTTTAGAGCTTTCCGCGGGCCGGCCGAGGAAACCGTCCATGACTTCCGGATATTTAATACCCGTCATGGCGACGACGCGGTAGTCGCCCCGATACACGGGGTCGTCTGCATACACAACGATGGACGCGGCGCCCAACTCGCTCCGAGCTTCCTCGCAGACGGCCTTGGGGTTGAACATGGCCAGGACTTTGGGGTCGAGCCGGGCGGCGGCCGTCTGCAGGGCGCGCCCCAGCGCCTCGGGAATCCAGGCTTCGGACGCCTTGACCAGCTCGTCCAGACTCATGGTTTGTCGGTTAGTGGATGTCATGGCTCATCCTCCGGGGGTGTGCCCTCGTCAAGGCGCCGGCGCAACTTCTTCTTAATCCTCTGAATGATTCGTGTAACTGTTCCCTTGTCTTTTTTGAGGACCGCAGCGATCTCCTTTTGCTTCTTTCCTTCCAGCCACTTCATTCGAAAGACGTCGCGTTCGCGGTCGGTCAGAGGTGTTGTCAACCATTTCAGCCATTTCTGGAAGGCAGGGGATTCCTCTGTGATTACGTCTTTGGACTCGTCGCGGGCGGGCTCCTCCCCGGTAAGGCGGACTTCACGGTTAAGCCGGCGCCAGTGAACCCGCAGCAGTTGGAGGGTCTTGTTCTTGGCAACCTTATACAGCCAGGGCAGAAATCTTCGGGTCGGGTCGTATTTGGGCGCGCCGGATTTTTTCAGCGTGCGCCAAACAAACCACAGATGCGTGATCATGTCGGCGAAAAACGCCTCGGGGTCTCCACCGTAAAAGCGGGACAAAAAGTCGAATAACCGATGGGCGCACCAAAGCGAAAAGAGCTTCTTGCGCACAGACGGCGCGTGCTGAAGGAGCTCATACGCTGACCTGGAGCCGTCCTGAGCTTGGCCGGCCCACAATCGCAACTCAGGGGGTTCTTCGTCCCGCGACCGCGGCGCTTCGGCGCTGTGTTCGGCGTCACGTGGCAACGGCGGAGTGCCGTCGTCGGGCGGCGGCGCTCCCGGCAGGCCGGCCGGATCGGAGGGAAGGTGGGCCATTCGTCACCTCCGCCGGGGACGCTGGTATCCCGGCGAAGTGAGAGAGCCGAAACGCTCCTTGCCTTAAGCGGCGGCGACCATGCCTCAACATCGCGCCCTCTCACGCCTGTTCCTTGCGGGTCAATCAACGCCAACCTCTTCCTCTGTCCGTACGTTTGTCGCCCTGGACGTGGACGACCGAACACGGCGCGCCGAGCGAACAGTGTTCCGATGTTCACACGGGCCGCGCCCGGGCTGACGGCTTTCCGCCACATGATAGTAGTACCTCCGGCGCCTCGTAAAGTTGCGCGCGCGACTGGGGAATTCGGTCGAACTCCCCCCATCGCGGTCGGAGGTGCGATTGTTCTGTGGAGTCCCTCTACCCGCAAGCGGCGAGGAGCAAAGTGGGGTCCGCTCCGGAATCGGCGAACCGCGGTTCGGATAGTCACTCGCTGGTATCCAGCCCTATGCGATTGCATCTCCACAACTGGCTCAAAGCTCAGGTGCTGCGACAGGAGGCGCGCGCACAGCTTCGATAGTCGCGGCCGGCAGCTTTTCGTCAGCCGACCACGCCAGGCGCAGGACGCCCCCGGCGGCTTGCATGCCGACCACGCTCAGCTGCTTGCCCGCGAGGGAGTCCCACAGCTGGATCGTCTTGTCTCGACCGCCGACCGCCAGCGTCTTGCCGTCGGGGGACCAGGCCAGCGACCAGACGCCGGGCTGCTTGCCGGCGAGCCTCCGCACCTCGCGGCCGGCGACGGGATCCCATAGGACGACCGAGGCGTAGTCGCCGCTCGCGAGCAAGGAGCCGTCCGGCGAAAAGGCCACGACGTGGACGGCCCCGCCGCCGCTCGTCAGCCGCTGGATCTCCTTGCCGGGGCGGTCCCACAGCCGCACGGTCCCGTCCCCGTCGGTGCGCGGCAGGGCGCCGCTTGGACTCTCATGCAGGCCCCCCGGCCCTTCCCTATCGCCCTTCGCCGCCCCCACTTGACCGACCCAGCTGCACCCGACCCTTGAAACGTCGCCCAGGCGCACCTATCGTGTCCTCCAAGTCCGCTCGACCAAGTGCTCCACCCCTTCGGCTCTGGAGGGAGTCGGCCCATGCCCCTGGCGCCCGCCGCAGCCCAAACTGCACGCAACGCAACGAAAGGCCTAAGAGGCGCTCACAAAAAGGTGGCTGGAATTCTAAGGGCCTGCTGGCCACCGAGGGATGCGTGTCGTTTCCGCTTTTGGGCCGGCCGGCCCCGGCGCTGGCCGTTCGATCGCACTTCTTCGAGTTTCAGCAGGCGGCCGACGAGACGGCCTGTCCGCTCGCCCACGAACTGGGGCAGGGCGGCCGCTACCGCGTCGTGCTGACCACCGGCGGCGGCCTGTACCGCTACCAGCTGCGCGACGAGGTGGAGGTGGTCGGATTCGAGCAGCGGTGTCCGCTGCTGCGCTTTGTGGGGAAGGCGGATCGTGTCAGCGACTTGGTCGGCGAGAAGCTGGCCGAGCCGCACGTTCGCGCCGCCCTGGATCGCCTTTTCGCCGAGCACCGGCTGGCGCCGCGCTTCGCGCTGCTGGCGCCGGCGCCGGTGCGACCTGCGTGCTATCGCCTCTATCTGCAAGGGCCTGGGCTGGCGAAGGCGCCGGCCGGCTTGCGGGCCGCTCTGGAAGCTGTGTTGTGCGAGAATCCGTATTACCGTCACGCCGTTCACATGGGGCAGCTGGCGCCGGCGGAGGTCTGGGTCCTGAACAACGCGGACGAATCCGCCTGGCGCATTTACGAGCGCCGCTGTCTGGCGCGGGGCCAGACGGTGGGCGGCGTCAAGCCGGCCGCACTCGACGCCTGGACCGGCTGGGCGGACGAGTTCCGGCCGCTCTGTCCAGTCCAGACCGCCGTCAGGTGAATGCGCGCAAATCGATCGATGATGTGCGGCAGACCCGGCCCGGGTAGTCAGCCCCATCCTCCCCCAGACGTACCGTACCGAAGCCACTCGTCCCCTGTCTCTCCCGAAAATGCCATCTGGGCTGAGATCGTCGCCGCGTCATAGGTCTTGCCTTTCAGCGGCAGTCTGCGCCGATCATGCGGCCCTGTACTCAACCGGTAGCATTTCTGCCCGCGGAGCATTCCTCAATTTCAGCCGGCCGGCCCAGCGGAACGACATGCGCGGGATCATGCTTCACCTATCCGCCAACCGCGATAACTAAGGAATCGTGCGGGAATAACTTCGGCAAGTCGGCCACACGGGCTGTGACAAGCAGTTGTCACTGGCGAAGTTATTCTCGCGCGATTTCTAATCCGCGGTGACCGATCCAAGGCGGTCCGCAACCCCGACAAACCAATCCGCTCCTTGAATTCCAAGTGGGCGATCTGGATGACCACCTTCCCGTCCTGCTGCGCGGCCTAGGCCAGCCACAGCTGCGGGGTTCCCCAGGGGAGGTCTTTTTCCTCCGCCCTCCCGGCCGGGACGATCAACAACAGCATCGCTGGTAGTAGCGTGAACGCACGCATCGAACGCCTCCTCCGGCAGGACTCCTGGTGGCAAGTGATTTCGGCGACTTGCTTCGCCCGTGAACCCGCGGCGCCGGAGGGCCTCGCGGCGCCCCAAGGCAGAGCAATCGGAGGGAGGAGAGTGGGCAAGGAGAATCCTCCTGCGCCGCCGGCTCCAGACGGCGGGCTTCATCGTGGAGAGTCGTTCACCGCGTGCGCCGTTTAGCCTCGCCGGGGGGCGGAGACGGCCAGCACTGCCGCGTCCAGCATGGCCCAGCCCGACGGGGAGTACTCCCACAGCGAGTCGTCGGTCAACACCGCAAACAATTCACCCTGCCCGCCGTTGTTCTCGCCGCTGATGGACGCGAAGGAACCAGTCGAGGTCGGCGACCAGCCCGACGACAGTTTGTACTGCCACAGATGGTTGTCGGCGGTGATCGCGAACACCTCGTCCGGCGCTGCGGCCGTCGCCGACAAGATGGTACCGGCCGGCGACAGGTTGCGCCAGCCGCCGCTGAAGGCGGGATTGTCCTCCCACAGCGAATGGTCCGTCAGCACCGCATAGACCACGGCCTGACCTGACCCGTTGCGGCCGGCGCTGAGCGACTGGAACGAGCCTGGCGACAGGAAGAGCCAACCCGACGGCGTGTGTTCCCAAAGGTTGTGGTTGACGACGACGGCGTACACGTCGTCGTTGCCCGACGCATCCGTGACGGCGCTTACGGATAGGACCGTGCCGGCGGGCGAAAGCATACGCCAGTGGTCGCCGGGGAAGAGGGAGCTGTTCTCCCACAACGAGTCGTCCGTCAGCACGGCGAACACCACCGCGGCGCCGGAGGCGTTGGTCGCGGCGCTGAGCTGCTGGAAGGAGCCGGCCGAGAGCATGGCCCAGCCCGACGGCGTGTGCTCCCACAGGTTCCGATTGGCGGCCACGGCGTACACGTCGTCGTTCCCGGAGGCGTCGGTTATAGCGCTGATCGATACGACGGCGCCGGCAGGCGTGAGTTGCTGCCAGCCGCTGGCGGTGCGCTGCCAGAGGGAATCGTCGGTTCGGAGCGAGAACACAGTGTCGGGCGGCTGGCTAGATTCATTCATCAGAATGACGGCGGAGCCTCCCGTCAGCGTGACGCTGCTGACGTTCTGGTAGTTCAGTGAGCCGCCGATGTAATTACCGTTGGCGTCGATCTGCGAATCGGTCAGCGTGCCGCCGCCGCTGCCCTCCACCTCCTGGTAGGTCCCGCCCAGGTTGAGGGTGTAAGTCGCAGAGCCGGGGTTCACCAGCACGATGCCGTTTTGGAAATCGCGACGGTAGACGCCGTTCCACAGGTAGCTGGACACGTTGCTAGGCAACGGCGTGGTCGGCGCTCCTAGATTCAGCCCGTATTGCGGGAAATACTGGGCGCCGCCGCCGTAATCGATGTTCAGGTAGGTCTGGTCGCCCTTGAGCAGCAGGTACGTGCCCAGGAAGAAATTCACCTGCTGCTGCCCGGCCGCGGTGGTCGGGTCCGCCGACGGGTACGGCTGCATGATAACGATCTTGCCGTTGTCGGTAAGGTTCAACCCCCGGTTCATCGACAGCGTCCAGTCGTACGTGTCGGTGTACTCGCCGAAGCCCTCCAGGAAACCGCCGTCGATGAACGGGACGCCGTTGGCGTTGTCGTACCAGTTGGGTTCCCAGGACGTGACGCGGGCGTCGAGGTTGGGGATGAATTTGTAATCCGTGCCGTACGTAGCGTTGTGCTGAGCGAAGGCGTTTTCGATGGCCTGAGCCCAGTCCCCCAGCTGCGTGGTCCATGTCACGCCCCCGGGCCAGTCCGCCGGGTTGGCGGCGTTGGTCCCCTGGTAGCGAGTCGGGATGTTGCCGTCGAGGCCGCCCCCGCCGATGCCGAACGTGTAGCTGTCGGCGAACCAGCCGTTGGACCCGGTGGCCGCCATGTTCTGGAACACCTGGTTCAGCGTGTACTGTTGCCAGGCGGGATCGGCGATGTCGGCCAGGTCCAGACCTGTGCTGTTGCCTACCCGGCCGCTGGCAAGGTCGCCGGCGGATTGCGGCTCTCCGGAATAGGTCTGGTGGGCGAACCAACTCTCCTGCTGGTTGACGTAGTTCCAGTCGCTGGCCCACTGGTCGTTGATGATGTAATCGAACGGGCTGTTGCTTGTGCCCAGCTGGTAGTGCAGCACCGTGAAGTTCGGGTTGATGGCCCGGAACTGGTTGGTCTGGCTGAGCAGCTCCTTTTGCGTGCCGTCCGTGTGGGCGGCCAGAAACTGAACCATCGCGTTGGACATGCCGCTTGGCAGTTGGTCCTCGAATATGTGGATGCCGTTGGTCGTGTCCGGGAAGTAGCTCGGGACGACGCGGTCCTCCAGCCTTTCGACTTGCGGGCGGACGCGGTGCGACTGCTTTTTGGCCCGGCAGCGTTTTCCGCGGGGGAAACGCCGCGACGCGAACGGAGTTTCGGACATCTTGATTCTCGATGGCGCGGACGGGAAGGCGGCAGAGCGCATGCAGAGCGACAGCCGGGCGACGGCAGCAAGGGAAGTGAGGGGGGCGGCCAAGGTTTGGACTTAACGGCGCGATCCGCCGCGGTCCGCGGCCTGCAAATGCGGGAGACAGGGTTTACGCCGCCGCTCCCTTATGGGGAAGCAGCCCAGCAACCCCGCGCCTCTGCCCAATACGCTCTCCCGCATTGCCGCGCAAATATACGACCTCACCGGCCGAAAGGCAAACGGCGCGGGGTGGGGAACGGCGTCGTAAAGGCCAACGACGAGGCGGCTGGGAGGCACGGCGCGGCTTTGCCTTGAATCCGCCCCTCCCAAGGCGTAGACTCACCCGGCCGACGCCGGCGCGGAGTCTCTGCCATGCACATCATCTGCCCGCATTGCGAGAACCCGATCGAGCTGATTCACGTCAAGCCGCGGGACGAGGTGGCGTGCCCGTCGTGCGGCTCCAGTTTCCGCCTCGAAGGCGGTTCGACGGCGGACTGGAAGCCGCGGCCCGGCCAGAAGGTCGGCCGCTTCGAACTGCTGCGACTCGTCGGCCAGGGCGCCTTCGGCGCCGTCTACGAGGCCCGTGACCCAGAGCTGGACCGCACAGTGGCCGTCAAGGTCCCGCGGGCGGGGAACCTCGGCGACGGCGCCGATCTGGACCGTTTCCTCCGCGAGGCCCGCAGCGTGGCCCAGCTGCGCCACCCCAGCATCGTGTCGGTCTACGAGGTCGGACAGCACGAGAGCCTCCCGTTCCTCGTCAGCGAGTTCGTCCAGGGCATGACGCTGGCCGACCGCATCACCGGCGACCGGCTCTCGCACCGGCAGGCGGCCGAGTTGGTCGGCGCCGTCGCGGACGCCCTGCAATTCGCCCACGACCACGGCGTGATTCACCGCGACGTCAAACCGTCGAACATCCTGCTCGACGCGGAGGGAGCGCCGCACGTCATGGACTTCGGCCTGGCCAAACGCGCGGCCGGCGAGATCACCATGACGCTGGACGGCCAGGTGCTGGGCACGCCGGCCTACATGAGTCCGGAACAGGCCCGCGGCGAGGCGCACCGCGTGGACGGCCGCAGCGACGTGTACAGCCTGGGAGTTATTCTGTACCAGATGCTGACGGGCGGGATGCCGTTCAAGGGCAATGCCCGAATGTTGCTGCACCAGGTCCTGCACGACGATCCCAGAGCGCCGCGGCGGGTGGATGCGGCGATCCCACGCGACCTGGAAACGATCTGCCTGAAGGCGATGGCCAAGGAGCCGTGCGGCCGCTACGCCAGCGCGCGCAACATGGCAGACGACCTGCGGCGTTTCCTGAAGGGCGAACCGATCCGGGCGCGGCGCGTCGGCGCCGTGGAGCGGGCCGGGAAATGGGTCCGCCGTCGGCCGGTGGCCGCCGCAATGCTCGCGCTATGCGTCCTGGTCGTCGGGGCCGGCGTCGGCGTGGGCGCGTGGCTTTGGCAGCGCGACGCGGCGTCCCGCCGGCAGGAGGAGGAACGCAAGCGGGCCGAGCAGGAAGCCCACCAGGTGAAGGTGGAGTATTACGCCAACTTCGTGAAGCGCCGGGGCGTGCCGGAGGGGATCGGGCCGGTCACGGAGGAGCAGTCGAAACATCGCGAGGTGACGTATCGGTTCTACCGCCGCGACGGCAAGGTGGAAAAAATGGACGCGGTCAACGGCCACGGCGTTCCTGCATTCCAAACGACCTGGCGACATGTGAACAGTCTGGACGTCTTCTCCCGCGACACAAAGCTTCGTCGCGCTAGCTGCTACGAGTATCGTCGGAACGAGACAGGCCAGCTAGTCGAAGAGGTCGCGCTCGACCCGCAGGGTGAGGTCGTTTGGGTTTTCCACTACACGACGCCCACGCTCGCTCAATTCACCGACAAGCGCGGCTTCCAGCTGACGCGCACCGCGTCAGGCGTTGCTTACGTGGAATACACCCGGTCCGACCAAGGCTTCGCCACCGAGGTTCGCTTCTTGGATCGCAGCGGCCGGAAGCCACGACCGGACAATAACGGCGCCTACGGCTATCGATACGACCTCGACGCGCGCGGCCTGCCGACGGCGACGCACTGTCTTGGCCCCCAAGGAGCACCGGCGGCGTGCAAGCAAGGATATGCCAAGATGGCTTCCACATACGATGCGCAGGGCGACCTTACTCGAACGGAGTATCCCGATGCCGAAAACAAGCCGGTTCGCATGAAATCTTTGGGCGCAGCCGGATGGACCCAAACATATGACTCGCACGGGAACTGCATCGAGAAGGCTTATTTTGGCCCGGATGGTCAGCCTGTTCCGAGTTCAGACGGAGACGCAAAATGGATCACGACCTATGACGATCGGGGCGACCTCATCGAGTGGGGCGCCATCGGCCTCGACGGCAAACCCACGATCTACAAGGAAGGCTATGCAAAGGGCCGCGGTCGGTACGACGCCCGCGGCAACCTCATCGACGTCCGCGCTTTTGGCCCTGACGACAAACCCATCGTGCACGAGGCCGGATTATGGAGGGCCACGATGGCCTTCGACGAGCGGGGCAACCGCATCGAATACGAATGCTACGGCCTGGACGATAAGCCGGCGTCGTGCGTCAACGGCTACGCCCGAGTCACCAGCGCCTATGACGCCCGGAGCAACATCACGGAGATGTGCTTCTGGGGGCCGGACCGCAAGCCGGCCGTGTATCAACCGCGAGGCATCACCCGGGAGACGATGGCATACGACGACCACGACAACGTCATCGACCACGCCTACTTCGCCGTGGACGGCAAGCCGACGCTGGAAACGACGAGGGGCGTGGCCCGGGAAACGAGCGTGTACGACGACCGCGACAACCTGACCGAGACGGCGTCTTTCGGCGTGGACGGCAAGCCCGCGCTCGACAGACAGGGCGCCGCACGAGTCCTCCGCAAGTACGACGACCTCGGCGATGTGATCGAAGTCAATTACCTGGGCCTCGACGACAAACCCACACTGGGCAAGCTCGGCTACACCCGCGCGACGTTCGCTTTCGACAAGGAAGGCAATCACACCGATTCGACGTATGTCGACCTGGACGGCAAACCGATCCGAACCCAGGTGGTCGTGACGGACCATGTGCGCAGCCCTTTTGAGCCGGAGGAGTTCGATCTGAAAACGGGGGACGTTTTGCTGACCTACGACAACCAGCCGGTCGCGTGCGCCGTCAAATTCCTGGACGACAAACGCGCGGAAGGCGTTGGCGACAAGACCAAGGAATTGCGGCTGGTCCGCGACGGCAAGCCGGTTGCGCTCTTTGTGCCGCCCGGCTGGTCGCGCGACCTTTACGGCTGGCAGCTGGAGACGCGAGCCATGGCGGGCGACCGATAGGGGCGGCGGTCCTCAAGCCGGTGCGGGTCGGCAACACGCTGTTCGTGACCAAGAAGGAAGTAGCCGTCGCGATGCGCGCCGACCCCGACCTGAACCCGCCGCGGCAGATCGCCGCCACCGCCCTTATCTCTCGTTGATGCGATGCTGCGGGGCATCCATCATCCGCGGATCGTCGTGGGGGCCGCGGACGTGATGGCGTTCATGGAGTACCGGCTGGCGGATGCGGTGCGGCCGTAACGGCGCCCCCCGCGTACAATCGCCATCGGCCGCCGCCGAACGACGCGCTGCGCATGACCGTGGCTGCAGTCGGCGGTCGCCGGCTCGGCTCCCGGCAGGCGAGCTTGACGTTCGGCCCAAAGCGGACAAAGCTGGCGCAGGTTTCCCCTGCGCCCAGCGTTTTGCCGACTTAAGGGAGACAACGGCGCACCGGCCGCCTGGCCGCTGCGCTTGCCTGCACCTGACGGGTCTGAAGGAGCAATCTCATGACGGCCGCCGAAAACATTCATGACACGTCCGCGATGAATAACGTGCGCTTTCTATGGCTGGAGATCACGGGCAAATGCAATCTTCTCTGCACGCATTGTTACGCCGACTCCGGGCCGGACGTGGATCTGTACGGCGACATGGCCTACGAAGACTGGGCGCGCGCGATCGACGAGGCCGCAGAACTGGGTTGCCGACAGGTTCAGTTCATCGGCGGCGAGCCCACCATGCACCCGCGTTTGGACGACTTGGCGGACCACGCAAACCACAGGGGATTTCAATTCATCGAAGTCTTCACCAACGCCACCCGGCTGGGACAGAAGCTGGTCTGCTGCTTCCAGCGCAACCGAGTTCACGTAGCAACGTCGTTCTATTCGGACGACCCGGCAATCCACGAACAGATCACGCGGGGAAAAGGGAGTTGGCAGCGAACGGTCCACGGCATCGAAACGGTCGTGGCAGCGGGGCTTCCCATTCGCGTGGGCGTGATTGAGACGGAGCGCAATGCCGGCCATGCACCGCGCGCGATCCACTTCCTGAAGACGCTGGGTGTGAATGAATTTCGCGTGGATCGCCAGCGCGGCGTGGGCCGGGGCGATCTTGTTCACTTAGGCGGCGAAGAAGAGCGTTACGAAGAATTGTGCGGCCAGTGCTGGCGAGGCCGGCTTTGCGTCACTTCACGCGGCGACGTGTTTCCGTGTGTTTTTGCTCGCGCCACGCGGCTTGGAGACGTCCGATGCGGACTGGCGGGCATTCTTCAGGCCGCAATGCTGGCGGAATTCCGCCGCAAGGTCCGCGCCATGCACGCGCAGGCGGCGGATGACTGCCAACCTTATCCTTGTCCGCCGGATGGCCCCTGTGACCCCCAGGGAGGTTGTCCGCCGACCACCTGTACGCCGAACTGCTCGCCGCCCTGTGCGCCCGACGCCAACTGCCAGCCGTATTAGCGATGCAGATGATCCTATTTGTGGGCTCGACGTCGGATCAATTAGCGAGAGAGGTTGCACCATGACGCCGGATTCCGCTGCCTCGCGCCGATTCTTCCTGAAAGCGTCCGCCTCGGCAGCCGCGGGCCTGGGCGGCCTCACTCTCCCCGGCGCGCCTTTGCTGCGGGCCGACGAACAAGAACCGCTGATCGAGGGGACTACGATTGGCCAGTTGATTGCCCAGCTGAAAGACGATAACCCCAACGTGCGCAGGGCGGCCGCTTCCATGTTGGACAGGTTCGGTCCCGCGGAAAAGGCCGCTGTGCCGGCGCTGACCGACGCGCTCAAGGATAAAGAAGCGCACGTTCGCTATGCGGCCGCCAAAGCCTTGGGGAGAATTGGCCCGGAGGCCAAAGCGTCCCAGGCTGTCCTGACCGAGGCCTTGAAAGACCACCACGCCGGTGTGCGCGTCGCCGCCGCCACGGCGCTGATTCGTATCGGCGCGGATGCGAAAGGCCTGGTTTCACCGCTGACCGAAGGGTTAAAGGACAAGGATGAGCGCGTTCGCGAAGCCGCCGCCTGGTCGTTGAGCCGGCTAGGCCCAGACGCCAAGAGTGCGGCTGGAGCCTTGGTGGAAGCCTTGAAAGACGACAGCGGGGCTGTTCGCCAATGGGCTGCGGCCGCGCTCGGTAAAGTTGGTGCTCCTGTGCAGGCGGTTGTGCCGGCCCTCGCCGATGCCCTTAAGGACGACGACGAGCGCGTGCGAGAATCGGCGGCGGCGTCGTTGGGGCGAATCGGCGCAGGGGCCAAGACCGCTGTGGCAGTCCTCGTCCAGGCTTTGAAGGATCACCACGGCGCTGTTCGTTCTAGTGCGGCCACCGCGTTGGGGAAGATCGCCGGCGATCCCCAGACGGCGGCGCCGGCGCTTGTGGAAGCACTCAAGGACAAGGACGAGCGGGTCCGCGAATGCGCGGCATGGGCGCTCATGGAACTGGGTACGGCGGCGAAGACGGCCATTCCGGCGCTGGGAGAGGCCCTGAAGGACACGCACGGCGCGGTTCGCCAGTGGTCGGCCGCAGCCCTGGGCAGGATGGGCGCGGAGGCCAAGGGAGAGGCGCCGGCTCTCACCGACTTGCTGAAGGATCGCGATGAGCGGGTTCGGCACTCGGCGGCCTGGGCGCTCGGTGAGATGGGCGCCGCGGCTAAGCCTGCCGTTCCCTCGCTGATTGAAGCGCTCAAGGACGAGGACAAGGACGTTCAATTCCGGGCCGCCGAGGCTCTGAAGAAGATTGACCCCGAAGCAGCGCGCAAAGCCGGGGCGCCGTGAGCAGGCGCCGACGCCGCCATTTGCCGGCGTGGATGCCCGCGCGAGACAAAAGATCAGGAGTCGAACGGAGGCCACGCCGGCCCGAACAAGGTGCTGCAGCAGCGGCGGCCGCGATACAGGTTAAATAGGCTTCTGCGGCGACAGGTCGGCTGTGGGAGGCGGCAACCCGGAATCGCCCTCGTCGGGGTTGACCAGCGCCTGTGATCCTCGCCGATATCAATGCGGTTTGCAAGCGAGAAATGGGTTCCGGCTTTCTTACAAGGAGTTCCGGCTTTTCCTCGACCGGTCGTACCGCCGCCACAGCGGCCGGCGCCCACGCATGCCCGCACTGCAGGGCGCTTTCAGCCGCCCAGCACTTCGGGATAGTCTACGTGCTGCGCGCGGCGGTCGTTTCGACCGAAGAAACCCGGGTGATTCGCGCAACCTGCTGCCGTCCGACACGCCGAGGTCAATTCGGCTTTCGGCGTTGCCTGCTCCGGTCGCATCGCCCGCGACGTGTCGAACTCACGTGCGCTGCCTGGGAGAGTTGGATTGGTCCTGCACCT
>Ga0307476_10000760_pt1 | contig 22322 bp, 19 predicted proteins | sample atmos_gasesECM2C_2_FD_203314 | JGI IMG/M metagenome (GOLD analysis project Ga0307476, IMG submission 203314) | Hardwood forest soil microbial communities from Morgan-Monroe State Forest, Indiana, United States - atmos_gasesECM2C_05 | ecosystem: Environmental > Terrestrial > Soil > Temperate...
CTCCTGGTACCTCTGGCACTGGCCGGCGCTGGTCTTCGCCGTTGTCATCCTCGAGCACCAGCTCTCGCCGGTCGAAGGGGTCGTGGTGGTTCTCATCTCGCTGATCCCGACGGTCATCACCCACCACTTCATCGAGGACCCGGTGCGGCGGGCCCGCAGCCTGGCGCGGATGCCGAACCGGGCGCTGGCGCTCGGTGCCACCTGTATGGCCTTCGCCGTCGGCGCCGGCCTGCTGCTGACCGACGCGCAGCCGACCCTGGAGACGGCGCCGATCTCCCAGGTCAAAGGCGCCGCGGCGCTGGTCGAACAGCCGCTGCCCCAGCAGCGCGCCAACGCGGTGCGGCCGAACCCGCTGAAGGCGCGCGCCGACCGCTCGCGCGCTTTCTACGACGGCTGCCTGGTCGGGATCGCCGGCACCAACTCGGGCCACTGCCTGTACGGCGATCCGCATGGCAGCCGCACCCTGATCCTGTTCGGCGACTCGCACGCGATGCAGTACTTCGCGCCACTGGAAGAGCTCGCGAACAAGAACGGCTGGCGCCTGATCGCCCTGACCAAGGCAGAATGCACGCCGGGAGAAGTGCAGATCCGCAGCATGGTCGCCGACCGCGAGTACTCACAGTGCGACGCCTGGCGCGAGAAGGAGCTGGAACGGATCGAAGAAGGGGGCGGACGGGCGATCGTGGTGATGAGCGGCGACACCGCCTACACCGCCTACGGCCCGGAAGGCGAAGAACTGAGTGGCGACGCCAACGCCGAAGCCCTCCAGGCCGGCTACGAATCGACGATCGACCGGATCCAGCGCGCCGGCCTGAAGACGGTCGTGATCCGCGACACCCCGGCCTCGGCCAGCGACGTCCCCAGCTGCGTCTCCGAAGACCTCGACGACCTCGATCACTGCGCCTTCAAGCGCGTCCGCGACTGGGACCTCGAATTCGACGTCCGCGCCGCCGAATCGAACCCGAAGACTCACTTGATCGACGTCACCGCCGAGATCTGCCCCGGCGAACTGTGTCGCGCCGTGATCGGCAACGCACTGGTCTACCGCGACAAGTCGCACCTGACGGCGACCTTTGCCAGGACGCTCAGTCCGTGGATCGAAGAAGGGCTCCGAAAGGCGTTCCTCTCGTAGCGCGGCGAGCTCCTGATTAGGGATCAGGGTTTGGGGGAGGGTCCGGTGCCCGTCTACCTTCGCTGGGATTTCTGCCTTTAAGAGCACCTTTTCTCGCCGACGGGCACTGCAGAAATCAGGACGCCGCTCGTACGACGGGCACCGGACCCTCCAACCGAAATCGAGATTCCGAATTGAGAGGTCGGCGGGGCGGGGCCGCCATCTCTCCAGTGAGCTTCCGAGGGACGGAAGCTCACTGGAGGATCGACGTGGTCCTGGCCCGGTCAATGCTTCAGCGAGCGCTTGGGCAGCTCGGCCCGCGAAAGCTTCCCCACCCTGTGAAGTCGAGAGGGGATTCGTTGGGAGGAGTTGGGTACCCCCTCCCGGCGAACTGTGCGGGAGGAGAAGCGCTCCAAGCGGCGGCAGCTTCAGGCTCCAGGGCGACGAGGTGCGAGCCGGGAGGGGGTACCCAACTCCTCCAGACCAACCCGTCCCTTACTCAGCCGGGTCGGGAATTATGAAGTCGGTCTTCTTGGCGTCCGAGAACTTGACCCAGCAGTGCTCGGGGGCGGCGCCGGCCACGTCGACCAGCGCCTCCTCGATCCGCTTCGCGATCTCGGCCTTCTGCTCGTCGCTGCGGCCCTCGAACCAGTGGATCTCTACGAACGGCATGGGCGTGGGGGCGGCGCGCCGTTAGGCGAGCGCCGGCTCCAGCTCGGCCTCGAGGCGCCGCTTCGGCATCGCCCCGACGACTTTCTTTGCGATCGCGCCGTCCTTGAAGAGGATCATCGTCGGGATCGAGAGGACCTCGTAGTTGGCCGCCGTCTGCTGGTTCTCGTCGACGTTGATCGAGACGATCTTGAGGTCGTCGCGCTCGTTGTCGATTTCCTCGAGAACCGGGTGGACGACGCGGCATGGACCGCACCAGGGAGCCCAGAAATCGACAAGCACCGGGCCCTCGGCGTCGAGGACGTCGGCTTTGAAGGTTGCGTCGGTTACGTCGGTGAGTTTGCCAGTCACTGGATATCGATCTCCCAAATCGCGGTTGGTTGGCTCTGGTGGCGGAGTCTCAATACTTCAGAAAGTATAGCGGCGTTGTCCAGCCGCGCTCCCGGCATTCTCCCGTCGCTCGCGGGAGAACCGCAAGCGCGGCACCTGCCAGGCCGCCTCCGCCACTATCGAGCGGTCCATCTTGGAATTCCCGGCTCGCCGATCCCGAAACACGATCGGCACCTCGACCACCCGGAACCCCTGGCGGATCGCCCGGTAGGTCATCTCGACCTGGAAGGCGTAGCCGCGGGCCTTGACCGAGTCGAGATCGATCGCCTCCAGCACCTCGCGGTGGAAGCACTTGAAGCCGCCGGTCAGGTCGCGGACGTCGACGCCGAGGACGAGCCGGGCGTAGGTGCTGCCACCGCGGCTGATCGCCCGCCGCACCGGCCCCCAGTCGCTGACGCCGCCGCCGGCGACGTAACGGGAGCCGAGCACGAGGTCGGCGCGCTTCGCCGCCTCCAGCAGGCGCGGCAGGTAGGCGGGGTCGTGGGAGAAGTCGGAGTCCATCTCGAGCACGAGGCCGGCGCCGGCGGCGAGGGCACGGCGGAAACCGGCGATGTAGGCGGGGCCGATCCCTTCCTTGTCGCGGCGGTGGAGGACGGCGACGTTGTCGTGGCGCTCGGCCAGAGCGTCGGCGCGGGCGCCGGTGCCGTCGGGCGAGTTGTCGTCGACGACCAGGATCTGGGACCCGGCCGGCAGGTTGTCGCGCACGGCGGCGACGAACGGCTCGATGTTCTCGGCCTCGTTATAGGTCGGGAGCACCAACCAGGTCGCGCCGCTCTCGGGAGTTGCCATCGCCGTCGATGCTATTCGCGTTCTGAAACCGGGGCTAAAGCCCGCCGTGCCAGTGCGATTAAGTTGAACCTGTGAACAACGCCGAAATCGCCGCCGCCCTCGACGAGCTGGGAGTCCTCTACGAGCTCGACGGGGCCGTCAAATACCGCGTCCTCGCCTACGGCACCGCCGCCACCGCGATCCGCGAGAGCCCGGTCTCGGTCGCCGAGCTGGCTTCCCAGGGGCGGGCGACCGAGATCCCCGGGGTCGGCAAGACGCTGGCGGAAAAGATCGACGCCCTGCTCGAGACCGGCGAGATCCCGGCCGCCGCCAAGCTGAAGGCGAAGTTCCCGCCGAGCCTGATCGAGGTGACCCGCGTCCCCGGCCTCGGCGCGAAAACCGCCCGCCGCCTCTACGACGAGCTCGGGGTGGCGACGATCGAGGACCTGCGGGAAGCGGCCGAGGGGGAGAAGATCCGCGACCTCAAAGGCCTCGGGCCGAAGGTCGAGGAGAACGTGCTCGAGCGGCTGGCCAACCTCGGCGAGGACGGGGAAGATCAGAACCGGGGGCGGATGCTGCTCTCGAAGGTCCGCCCGATCGCCGAGGAGCTGGCGGCGGCGTTGCGCGAGCACCCGGCCGCCAACCGGGTCGAGGTCGCCGGCTCGGTCCGGCGCTGGGCCGAGACCTGCAAGGACGTCGACCTGATCGCGACCGCCGACGAGCCGGAGGCGCTGGCCGAACACCTCGCCGCCCACCCGCTGATCGCCGCCGCTGGCACCCCCGGCGCCAACGGGGTCCGCGCCCAGACCCACAACGGTGTCCAGGTCGACCTGCGGATCGTGCCACCGGCCGCCTTCGGCAACCTGCTGCAGCACTTCACCGGCTCCCAGGCCCACAATGTGGCGCTGCGCGAAGAAGCGGTCGCCCGCGGCCTCTCGGTCTCCGAGCACGGCGTCACCGAGACCGAGAGCGGGGAGGTGACGCTCTGCGAAGCCGAGCAAGAGGTCTACGAGCGGCTCGGCTACGCCTACATCGAGCCAGAGCTGCGCGAGAACCGCGGCGAGCTGAAGGCGGCGCGCGAAGGGAGGCTGCCGGACCTGATCGAGCTGGGGGACGTCAAAGGCGACCTCCACTCGCACACGACCCTCTCCGACGGCCGTAACAGCCTCGAGGAGATGGCCGAGGCCGGCCGCGCCCGTGGCTACTCCTACATGGCGATCACCGACCACTCCGCCAGTCACGGCTTCGGCGACCACGTCACCGACGAGCGGCTCTGGGAGCGGATCGAGGAGATCAAGGCCTGGAACAAAGGCCACGGGAAAGGGGGAAGTGGCTTCCGCCTGCTCGCCGGCTCGGAGATCAACATCGGCCTCGACGGCGCCCTCGACTACCCCGACGACCTGGTCGCGGCGCTCGACTGGGTGCTCGCCAGCGTCCACACCTCGTTCGCGATCTCTGCCAAGGAGATGACCGAGCGCGTCCTCGCCGCGGTCGAGAACCCCAACGTCGACTGCATCGGCCACCTGACCGGCCGCCTGATCGGCCGCCGCGAGCCCTACGGGATCGACGTCGAGGCCGTCGCCGAGGCGGCGGCCCGCACCGGGACGATGCTGGAGATCAACGGCAACCCCAACCGCCGCGATCTCTCCGACCGCCACGCCCGCCTTGCCGTCGACGCCGGCGCCACGATCGTCCTCAACACCGACGCCCACGGGATCGACACCCTCGACAACATGCAGTACGCCGTCGCCACCGCCCGCCGTGCTTGGCTGACCAAGGCCGATGTCGCGAACACCCGGGCCTGGACGGACTTCAAAAAGCTGCTCTGACACGCGTTTTCGACTTTGTACGGGCTATAGGGCGTACAAAGTCGAAAGCGGCTCAGTACGCCGAGCCCCGCGGGACGCTGCGCAGGCCCGGCGTGCGAACCAGCTCGATCGGGCGCAGGGCGGAGGTGGGGACGACGTAGAACTTGACGCCGTCGCGCTGCTCGATCGCCAGCACCGCCGCCTCGCGGGTGTGCCAGGCGAGGGAGACGAGCAGGGCGTAGCCGGCGCCGATCACGGCGACGCCGGGGAAGAAGAGGCCGAGGCCGCCGGCGACGATCGCGGTCAGGCCGATCGGCCAGAGCCGGCCGAGGGCGATCCGGGCCGGCGTCTCGGAGGGGAGCGAGGTGGCGGTTCTGGCCCGCGCCAGTGGGTCCCGCATGTCTTCGGCGGCGCGCGCCGGACGGCCGAGCCAGAGGCCGATCAGAAGTGCGACGAGCCACCAGGCGGCGGCGATCAGGATCACCGTCGCGTCGTCTTCGCGGTTGGCGCCGATCGCGGTGATCGCCCCCAGCGCCGTCGCCTCGGCGCCGGTGATGAAGACGGTGATTCGGAGCAGGTCGGTGTAGGGCACGGGATCGCTACTGCGCTAGCCACTCGAGGATCGCCAGCCAGCCGGAAGGGCCGCCGACCTCGAGGTCGGACTCTTCGGTCAGCTCCGGCGGCCCCTCGGGCGAGAGGACGCCGACCCGCACCGCCGCCACCAGCTCGCCCGCCGCCAGCAGCTCCTCGAGCCGGCGGAAGGCGTCGAGGTCGGTGCGGTCGTCGCCGGCGTAGACGACCCGGTCGAGGCCGTCGCTGGCGAGCAAGGAGGCGACCGCGGCGTCCTTGCCGCCGCCCCCGACCGGCCGCAGCTCCAGCACCTTGCGGCCCCAGTGCGGTTCCAGGCCTGCCTGCCCCGCTTCGATCGCGATCTCGTGCGCGCAGGCCTCGGCCCGCGCCTCATCCTCGGCGCCGCGCCAGTGCAGGGCCTGGATCGCGCCCTTGTCCTCGACCCGCAGACCAGCGGCGGCGATCACGCCGGAGTCGAGCCCGGCGAGGAACTCGGCCGCATCGTCCTCGCGCCCGGCCAGCGAGGGATCGGGCCGCACCGTCTCCTCGCCGGGCAGCAGCAGCTCCAGCCCGTGGTTTCCCGCGTAGGCAAGCTGATCGAGGCCGACCAGCCGCCGTGCCTCCTCGGCCTGGCGGCCGGAGATGCAGCCGACCAGGCCGTAGCGCTCGCTCAGCGCCGCCAGCGCTTCGCGAGCTGCCGCCGGCACGGCGGTTTCCTCGGCCCGTTCGGTGATCGGCGCCAAGGTCCCGTCGACGTCGGTGAGGATCGCCGCTTTGGCCGGATCGGCGCGGAGCGGGCCCAGCGCGGCCGCCCAGGCGGCCTCCCCTGGCTCTGATTCGCGCGGCACGCGATCTAGTATCGCGACTCCATGTCCGACCTGACCCGCGGGATGCGCGACGGTGACCTGCTGCGCCTGGCGGTGATCGGCACCGTCGCCGGCCTCTTCAGCGGCCTCTTCGGAGTCGGCGGCGGCACCGTGATCGTGCCGCTGCTGATCCTCTGGTTCGCCTACGGCGAGCGGCTGGCGACCGGGACCAGCCTGGCGGCGATCGTGATCATCGGCCTGCTCGGCACGGTCCTGCAGGGCGGCATCTACGGCAACGTCCACCTCGTCACCGGCCTCCTGCTGGCGATCCCGGCGGTGCTCGGCGTCATCCTCGGCACCGCGATCCAGCAGCGGATCCCCCAGCGTGCCGTCTCTTATCTGTTCGCCCTGTTGCTGGTTGGCATCGCGATCGAGCTGGTGCTCAAATGAACGAGCTCCTGGCGGTTCTGGTCGCGATCGCCGGCGGGCTCGCAGGCGGCTTGGTCGGGGTCGGCGGCGGCATCCTCTTCGTGCCGGCGCTGACGATCTTCCTCGGTCTCACCCAGGTCGAGGCGGAGTCGACCTCGCTGCTGATGATCGTGATCGTCGCTCTCGTCGGCGCGATCCGCCAGAACGGCTACGGCAACGTCCGCATTCGCGAGGCGATGGTGATCGCGGTGCTCTCGCCGCTCGGCGTCCTCGCCGGGGTGGCGATCGCCAACAACGTCTCCGAACGGCTGCTCCAGCTCACCTTTGCGGCGCTGGCCCTGTTCATGGCGGCGCAGCTGGTTCGCCGGGCGTCGCGAGCGGGATCGGCTCGGTAGCCGCGGCGGCGTGAAGCGAGCCGAGCAGTGCCAGCTCCAGCAGCTGGCGCAGCTCGTCACGCTCCATGTCGCGGCGCTCGAGCCAGCGCAGTACGGCGCCCTCGACGAAGAAGAACCAGCCTTGCATGGCGGTTTCCAGCTGCGGGGTGCGCTTCAGCGGCGTACCGGTGCCGTCCCAGCCGACCATCGAGTCGACCACTGCCTCGAGCCGTTCCTCGCGGCCCTGGTCGAGTGCCGCCTGAATCTCCCGGTCACCGCCACCGCGGCTGCGAAAGATCGCCGAGTAGGCCGCTTCGTGCTCTTCGACGAAGCCGAGGAAGCGGTCGAGGCCGTTGCGGATCTGGACCGCCGCGGGCAGCCTCGGATCCGATCTCAGCAGTTCCGAAAGCTGCCCCTGCCCGCGCTCGAGCGAAGCGAGAATGAAGTCCTTCTTGGTCGGGAAGTAGTGGTAGAGCAGACCTTTCGAGACCCCCGCGGCCTCGGCGATCTCGCCGATCGAGACCTGGCCACTGGGGCGACGACCGAGCAGCTGGGCCCCGACCGCAAGCAGATGCTCCCGCCGGTCGTCGGTGCTCATTCGCCCTCGCTTTGGCGCCGGCATTCGGACTTGAGGGTAAGTCTTATTGACCGTCCATTCAATAGCTGGTATGAATCTCCGCCTTATTGAACTTCTGGTCAACAGACCATGAAGACCGCGACGATGGACGGTCTCGGCGCGCAGGCACGGGCGCTCGCGGAGGGAGAAGTCAGCTCCTTGGAGCTGGTTGAACAGTCGCTGCGAAGAATTGGTGAGACGCAGTCGACGCTCAACGCTTTCCGCGTCGTCCGGGGGGACGCCGCGCTTGCCGAGGCCAAGGACGCGGATCGGGAGCTGGGCAGCGGCGGGTGGGCGCCGCTGCTCGGCGTACCGGTTGCGATCAAGGACGACGTCGACCTGGCGGGGGAGACGACCCCGTTTGGCTGCTCGGGGGTCGAGCGGGTGGCGATTCGCGACGCCGAGGCGGTCGCTCGCCTGCGGGCGGCCGGCGCGATCATCGTCGGCAAGACCAACGCGCCCGAGGTCGGCCAGTGGCACTTCTCCGAGACCCGTGCCTTCGGTGAGACCCGCAACCCCTGGAACCTCGAGCACACGCCGGGAGGCTCGAGCGGCGGTGCTGCCGCGGCCGTGGCCGCCGGAATCGTCGCCGGAGCGATGGGCTCCGACGGCGCCGGCTCGGTCCGGATTCCGGCCGCCTGGACCAACCTCGTCGGCCTCAAGCCGCAACGCGGCCGGGTCTCGACCTGGCCCGACGCCGAGGCCTTCAACGGCCTCAGCTGTTACGGCCCGCTGACCCGCAGCGTCGCTGACGCGGCGCTGCTGCTCGACGTTCTTGCCGGCAACGTCCCCGCCGACCGCCACCGCGTCACGCCGCCCTCAGAGCCCTTCGCCGCCGCTGCCGAACGCCCGCCGCAGACTTTGCGCATCGCCCTCTCGTTCGCGACGCCGACCGGTGCGCCGGGGAAGGTGGACCGCGACCACCGGGCCGCGATCGAGTGCTTGGCGATGACCCTGAGCGAGCTTGGCCACGAGGTCGAGGAGCGCGACCCCGACTACGGCTTGGTCGGCGCCGCTCTGATTCCACGCGGCATGTCCGCCGTCCACGCCTGGCTGCGCGAGCGGGAGATCGACCACGCCGAACTTGAACCGCGGACCGCCACCCACGCCCGTTTCGGCCGCCTGCTCAGCGGTCCGCCGCTGCGCGCCGCCCGCGCCGCCGAGACACCGTTCCGGCGCCGGCTGGGGGCGATCTTCGAGCAGGTCGACGTGGTCCTGACGCCGACCACCGCGCAGGCGCCGCCGCCGATCGGCCAGCTGCGCGGCAAGGGCTACTGGGCGACCAGCACCGCAGCCAGTGCGGCCTGTCCCTTCGCCTGGCCCTGGAACGTCGTTGGCTGGCCGGCGATCAGCGTCCCCGCCGGGTTCACCGCGGCCGGTCTGCCAATCGGCGCTCAGCTCGTCGCCCCCGCTGAGGCGGAGGCGCTGCTGCTCTCGCTCGCGGCCCAGCTGGAGGAGTCGCTGGGCTGGCCGGGAAAGACCCCGCCCGAGCTCCTCTAGAAGCCCTCCTTCACGGTTGCGGCGAGTCGTATCGTCTACGCTCAAAGCGTGGATTCACTCACTTGGGAAGGCGATCTGCCGAATCTCAGATCCCCGGTGTTGGTCTGCGCTTTTCGCGGCTGGAACGACGCCGCTGCGGCTGCCTCGACCGCTCTGACAGCGATCGCCGACTCGCTCGACGGCGATCTGATCGCCCGCGTCGACCCCGAGGACTACTTCGACTTCCAGTCGACGCGGCCGACGATCAGCCTCGAGGAAGGGCAGACGCGGCGGATCGACTGGCCGGAGAACAACCTGATCGCGATTCAGGTGCCGGCTGCCGACCGCGACCTCGTGCTGCTCGACGGGACCGAGCCGAACCTGCGCTGGCGCACCTTCTCGGAGACGATCGCAACCGCCGCCGACGCGCTCGGAGTCGATCTGGTCGTCACTCTCGGGGCGCTGATCGCCGAGGTCTCGCACACGTTGCCGGTGCCGATCACCGGTCTCGCCTCGACCCAGGGCCTGGTCGACGAGCTCGAGCTCGAGCGCTCCAACTACGAAGGCCCGACCGGGATCACCGGCGTCCTCCACGACCTCTTCGGCCAAACCGGAATCGAGTCCGCTTCGCTGTGGGCGGCGGTTCCGCACTATGTCGCCGCTGTCCCCAACCCGAAGGCGGCGCTGGCCTTGCTGCGCCGGCTCGAGGGGCTGACGGGAATCGCTGTCGAGGCCTCGGAGCTCGAAGAAGAAACCGCCTCCTACGAAGAGCAGATCGGCCGCGCCGTCGCCGCCAACCCCGAGATCGAGGAGCTGGTCTCGCGGATCGAGGCCGAACAGGTCGACCTGTTGACTGGCGAGGGCGAGGTGCCCTCGGCCGACTCGATCGCCCGCGAGTTTCAGAAATTCCTCCGCCAGCGGGGCGACCAGAACTAGACGGCGCACCGCTCAGGTTTCGGCTGCGGGGCAGATCAGTTTGTAGTCGCACCAGGAGCAGACCGCCGGCGAGGGCCGCGGCTCGAAGTCCTGGGAGATGATCCCCTCGCCGACTCCGAGCACCGTGCGCTCGACCCGCTCGGCGTCGTCGGCCTTGGTCGGCGCCGCCACCTTGTCGGCGTCGAGCACGTAGTAGTAGCTGCCGAACGCGGCCTCGACGTCCCAGGCCTCGCGGGCGGCGAGCCGGTAGAGCGCCAGCTGCAGGTCGTTCTCGAGCTCGGCCGCGGTCTTGCGCTCACCGGTCTTGTAGTCGATCAGCTCGAAGTCGCCGTCGGGCAGCCGGTCGACCCGGTCGACGCGTCCGCGGACGTGGTGCTCGCCGACCTTGAAGTCGAACTTCTTCTCGAGCCAGACCGGTTCGCTCTCGGCGATCCGCTCGCGCTCCCAGTAGAGGCGCAGCGCCTCGCGGGCGCGGTCGCGGTACTGGAGCTCGTCGTCGGTCGAACCGAAACCGGTGCGGTGCCAGCCGGTCTCGAACAGCCGCGTCAGCCGCCGCAGCCCGTCCTCGTCGTCCTCAGGCGGGTCCTTGTGGAAGCGCTCGAGCACGTTGTGGACGAGGATCCCGAAGCGCTGGTTGATCGTCGGCTCCTGCGGGATGCCGAAGACCCGCGCGAACTTGTACTTCAGCGGGCAGGTCAGGTAGAGGCTGAGGTCGGAGGCGGAGAGGCTCAGCATGCCGTCGCCGCGGCGCGGCAGGAAGGCCTCCAGCGAGGGCTCCTCGCGGGCGGCGATCAGCTCCAGGCGCCGGCCCCGCTCGCTCTCGGAATCGAGCAGGTAGGCATCGAGTGAGGAGGCGTCGAGCTCGGCCTGCTGCTCGGGGGTGGCGACCTGGCGCAGCAGCCCGTTGACCGCCTCGATCGCCTCCACCGTCGGCTCGTCACCGGGGCGCTGGGCGAGCGCCGCCAGCTTCAGCAGCTCGAGGTAGCGGGCGATCGCCCGGTTGACGTCGATCGCGGTGTCCAGGCGCGGCTCGGAGAGCTCGCGCCCGGCCCGCCACGACGCCTCCAGGACTTTCTCCCGCAGCGTCCGGTAGGTCGCGTGCAGGCCCTCGGCGGGGCCGAACAGCTCCTCCTCGTGCTCCTCCTCGGCGCCACCGGCAAGCGCCAGCGCCCGCTCGTAGAAGGAGGAGGGACGGGTCTCGCCTTCCTCGTCGCGGCGCAGCCGCGAGAAGACGAGCCCGCTGCGGGCCGGCCAGCCGATCCGCTCCCAGTCGTGGTCGGCCTCCATTCCGAGCACGAAGACGTGGTCGAAGCCGATCCCCTTGACCGCGTCGATCGCCATCCCCTGGACCGAGCCGGGCGAGCGCGGCTCCTCGCCGCCGGCCGGTTCGACCCCCGCCTCGGCGACGGCGCTGACGTAGGCGACGAAGCCGCGGGTCGAGCCGTGCGGCTCGCGCCGGGCCCAAGCGGTCGCCAGCTCGGCCAGGCGGGCGAGGCCGAGCAGGCGCTCGGCGACCTCGGGCTGAGCGGCGAAGAGGCGCTGTCGGCGCAGGCCAACCGCCTCGATCAGGCGGCGGACGAAGACGTCTGCGCGGCGCTCCTCCATCACCGCCGCCGCCGCCCCGTAGAGCTTGAGGAAGGTCTGGATCCGCTCCCGCGCCTCGGGCTGGAACTGGGGACTGTCGAGCGCCGCTTCGCAGCCGGCGACCATGTCGGTCTTGCGCCGCCGCGCGATCGTCGTCAGCCGCGCCAGGTCGCCGGAGCGCAGCTCGACCGGGGGCCGGGTCAGCGCCCGCGCCGCCGCCGCCGAGTCGTCGGGGTCGGCAAGCACCCGCAGCCAGGCGATCGCGTCGCGGACCTCGGGCCGCTGGAACAGCGCCGCCGGCCCCGAGAGGTGGAAGGGGATGCCGCGCTCCTCCATCGCTGCGGTGACGGCGCCGCCGTCGTGAACCGGGTCGGCGACGAGGACGCAGATCGCCTCGGGATCGGCGCCGGCGACCACCAGGTGCTCGGCCTCGCGGGCGACCGCCTGCGCCTGCGCGCGCTCGCTGCCACAGCTCCAGAAGCGCAGCGCCGGGGTGCGGAAGCGGTGCTCGAGCGCGACCTCCTCCGCCGCTGGGTGGAGCTCCCGGAACCAGCTCGCCGCTAGGCCGCTGCCCTCGAGCGCGCAGACCTGGTTTGGGTTGTCGGTGGCGAGCGCCTCGAGCAGAGCTCGCTGGCCGCTGGTCGTCTCCTCCAGCTCGTCGACCATCAGCTGGTGGAAGCGCTCACCGATCTGGCGGCGGACATCGGGCCGCTCGACGAAGAGGCAGTCGAGGGCGAGGAAGACGTCGCCGCGGTCGAGGCTGCCGGACTCGGCGAGGATGCGGTCGTGGGCGGTGTAGAACTCGGCGAACTCGAGTTCGCGCTGCACCGCCTCGCGGTCGGCCTCGTCCCCGCTCTCTCGCTGCTGGCCGCGAACCCGCTCGGCGAGGCTGGTCGGGCCGACGCGGTCGGCCTTCAGCGCGTCGATTCGGGAGAGCAGGCGGGCCAGCAGCCCCGCCGGGTTGCCGCGGATCTCGTGCCGGCGCAGCGGCAGCTGGTCGAGTCGGTCGAGCAGCATCGCCAGGCGCTCGGCCGGGCCGAGCACGTCGAAGAAGGGATCGAGGCCGGCCGCCTCCGAGTGATCGCGCAGGAGCCGCTCGCCGAGCGTCTCCCAGCTGCCGATCCAGAGCTCCTCGTAAGGGCCCTGGAGGAGCGCCTCGGAGCGCTCGCGCAGGCGCCGCGCCGTCGCCCGGGTCGAGCCGATCACCAGCACCTGCTCCGGGGCGACGCCGTCGGCGACGAGGCGGGCGAGGCGGCGGGCCAAGAGCTCGGTCTTGCCGGTCCCGGCGGCGCCGCGGACCAGCAGCGGCCCGTCCTCGTGGCCGACCACGCGCTCGCGCTCGTCGGCGTGGGTTCCGGGGGTCGGCGGCTCCTCGCGCATTAATCCAACGCTAGCGGTCCCTAGCATCCGGCTGATGGACGTTTTCTCCGCAGACTGGCCGGGAATCTGCCGGCGCATCGTCACCGCCCAGCGGGCGATCTTCGCCGCGACCGCGACGATCGAGGACCGCACCGTCTACGACGGGGTCGGCGAGGGGGGCGACCACACGCTGGTGATCGATCGCCGCTGCGAGGACGTGGTCTTCGCCGAGCTCGAGCAGTTGGCGGCGCAAGGGGCTTCGTTTGTCGCCGTTTCCGAGGAGCGCGGCGAGGTTCCGTTCGGCGCCGGCGGCGAGGCGCGGGTCGTGATCGACCCGATCGACGGCTCGCTCAACGCCCGCCGCACGATCCCCTCGCACAGCCTCAGCATCGCCGTCGCCTCCGGCCCCTCGATGGCCGAGGTCGAGTTCGGCTTCGTTCATGACTTCGGCGCCGACGAGGAGTTCCTCGCGGTCCGCGGCGAGGGCGCCAGCCTCGGCGGTGCGGCGACGCGGGTCGCCGCCGAGCACGACGGCAAGCTCGAGGTCGTCGGCCTCGAGTCGGCCGAGCCGGAGTGGACGCAGCCGGCGCTGGCGGCGCTCGAGGGCAAGGTCTACCGACTGCGGGTCGTCGGCTCGATCGCGATCACCGTCGCCTACGTCGCCACTGGGCGCTTCGATGCGATGTTGAGCCTGCGCCCGTGCCGCTCGGTCGACGCCGCCGCGGCGCAGCTGATTGTGCGCGAGGCGGGGGGAGCGCTCGCCTTTGGCGAGCTCGAGCTGGCGGCGACGCCACTCGATCTCGACGCCCGCTACCCGATCGCCGCCGCCTGCGGCGAGGGAGCGCTGGCCGCGGTGCTCGGCGCCCAGCTCGCCTGAGCCTTCTGGCGCTCCCGAGGCCGAGTTTCGGGTCCTGTGTAACCGGTCCCCGGGGCGGGTTTAAGAACGTGTGTTCGTGAAGAACATATGTTCGCTAAGCTCTCGGAACGCCCGAGGCAGCCAAACGATACTCGAAGGGATTACCAACTTTAATGGCATCTCAGACCAAAAAAACCAGTAAAGCCAAACCCAAAACCCAGGCCAAGCGCGCGACCACCGAAGCGAAGAAATCGGCTGCTGCGACCGCGAGCGCGACCCAGCGCGCTGTAGCCGCCGAGAAGAACCAGGTCCAGGTTGTCGCCGAGGCCGCCGTCGACGTGCCGGTCGGCGTCGTCCTCACGGTCAGCGAGCGCGTTTCCGACCTGGTCGAGCCGTGGACCGGCCGCAGCTCCGCCGAGAAACAGATCAAGGCTTACCGCGCGCAGCTGCGCAAATCCCTGAAACGGACCGAGCGTCGTGGCGCCAGCGCCCGCCGCAAAGCGACCAGCGAAGCCCGCAAGACGCGCAACCGCGTCGAGCGTGAGGCGCGCAAACGCCAGCGTTCGGTCGAGAGCTCGATCAAGCGCAACCGGACCGAAGTCGAGAAACGCGTCCGTCGCGCGATCGACGCCGTCGCCCCCTGAGCGACCACATGACCGGCGCGGATGCGCCACCTCAAGAGTCCCCGCATAGGCCCAACTATGCGGGGACTCTTTCGTCGTCGCCCCGCTTGGTCCTGAGGCCTCTCAGGGGGCGACGGTCTGTTATCGGCCCGTGACGGAGACCGGGCGGGAGACGCCGGGCTCGAAGGGCCAGCCGGGTTGGGCGGCGAGGCGGGCGCGGAACTGGAAGCGGACGCCACTGCTGTCGTCGTCGCTGAAGGCGTAGGCGTATCGGAAGCGGCCGCCGGGGCCGGTCTGGACGGTGCGGAACTCGCTCCAGGGCAGGTCCGGGAGTCGGAACTGGAGTTCGATCGGGAGGCCGGTGGCGGGGATCGTGGCTTCGTCGTTGGCGACGACTCCGCTGAAGACGACAGGGGCGCCGCCGATCGTCGCCGAGGCGCTGGACGAGCGCAGCCTGACCGCTGCCCGGACTCCGAGCTGCAGCTCGCGTCCAGCGCTGCTCGTCAGCACCGGGTTGCCCCCGAACCCGACCTCGATTTGCCTGCTCGGACCGGGTGCCAGACGTGCGAGATAGACGCCACCGGCATCGGTGACGACGGTCGTCTGTCGCTCGGCGAGCTCGGCGCCCGGGCCAAAGGTCTCGGTGATCTGGACTGGAAGGTTCGCCAGCGGCTGCCCCCCGGCGCCGGTCAACCTGCCGCCGACCGGCACCCCGCGGCCGTAGGCGACCGACCTCGAATCCGGTCGCGCCTCGAACGGGCCGATCAGTTGCCTCTGACAGTGCAGCTCGCCATTCGTGCGGCGGCAGCGGTGCCAGACCAGCTGGCGGCCGCCGAAGCCGGAGGCGATCGTGGTCGGGGTCTTCACCGGGTTCGCCAAGGTCATCCGGCCGCCGGAGGCACGCAGCTCGGTGCTGGACCGGTTCCCAGCGAGGTCGTAGCCGCTGGCCCGAAATTCGTAGGCGCCGGCCGGGTAAGAGTCGGAATCCCAGATCGCCGTCAGCCGACCGCCGCTGCCGCTGGTCGGGATCGGCTCGAACGGCTGAATGCTGCCGGCCGGCCGGACCGCGATCGATCCGCGGGCGGGATCCGGTCCCGAGAGTGAGTCGGCGACGGCGGCGACGAGCCGCTCCGGCTCCGCCGGGTCCTCGTAGTTGGCGAAGGCGAGCCGCGGCGGCGTTTCGTCGATGCGAACGAGGGTCGAGACCGGAGGGTCGGAGAGATCGCCACCAGCGCTGAAGTTGCCGACGGCGTCCCGCGCGTAGGCGCCGACCGTGTGGATGCCCTCGTCGTGGACGACGGTGGCCGCTGAGTCGCCAACTGCCACCGTCGCGATCGAGCCGTCGACGGCGATCGCGGTCAGCGGCCCGCCCGCCCCGGCTGCTGCCATCCCCGAGCGCTCGTCGACGGCCTTGGCGGCGATCGCCACCGGACCCCCGGCCCAGCCCCGTGGCGCCCCCTCGATCTCGACCCGCGGCGGCGTCCCATCGACGCGCAGCTCCGCGCTCGCGGCCAGCGCCGAGCTCATCCCGCTGCCGGAGACGGTGACGACGCGGGCGAGGTTGACCTGCTCGGCCAGCGGCCCGAGGGAGATCGAGCCGCCTGCTTCGCCGCTGATGTCAACCTCGCTGGCGTCGCAGCGGTCATCGCCGTCGCAGGGCCCGGTTCCGGGGTGGTGCTCGAGCTCGACGGCGTAGCCGCGAATTCCCGAGGGCGGCGGTCCGGCGGATGGTTCCACCCGCAGCTCGACGCGGCTCCCCGCTCGCACCCAGCCCGCGGGGGCGAGCAGACGGGGCGGCGCCGGCCGGGACTCGTCGAAGTAGATGAAGGTCTGGGCGGCTTTCCCGTCGGCGTCGCCGTGCTCGGGCCAGAGTTCGAATCCGTAGCGTCCGCCGGGGAGGGCCGGCTCGCCCGGCGTCCGCGGAAGCGTGGCGGAAAGCCCGCGATATTGGGGGTCGCTGTTGTGACGGTCGGGACCCAGCGGGCGTCCGGAGAGGTCGAGGAAGCGGTATCCGTAGCCGGTCAGCTCCAGACCCCCGGGAACGTCGACGAGGTCCCATTCGAACGAGAAGTCACTCGTCGCGGTCCACGACGCGTTCTCGGGCGCCGGGGCCAGGCGGACCACTTCGTCGAGTGCCTCCGCTTGCGCGTCGGCGTCGGTTCCGAGTGCCGCCAGCGCCAGGGCGAGGAGGCTGAACATGCGCCCCAGGTTGCGCTTCACGGGCCGAACTCCCCGGCGGCGCTGCCGCTGGAAGCCCCGCTCGTGGAAGCGGGCGGAGGCGCGGTTTCGACCGGCGGCGTGTATTCGACGGCGCCGCTTGCTGCTTCCGGGATCGGCGTTGGCTCCACCGCTGCTGGATCCTTGTCTTGCTTCGGCTTGGTGGCTTCCTGGCTCGTTTCAGGTTCGGTCGGCGGTGGCGCCGGTTCGTATTCGACCGCAGCCGGCGTGGGCGCTTCCTCCTCGGCTTGCGTCGTCGTGCGCTCGATGCGGGGCGGCGAGGATTCATTGGCGGCGAGGTCCAGCGGCGCCGGAACGACTCCGGTGGCGACGCACGCGGCGGCGCCGCTGACGGTGCCGACGCAAACCGCGGCGAGCTTCGCCAGTGCCGCCATTCCGGCGCCGCGCGTGCCACCGGCGGTGGCGATCTGCGTCAGCGTCGAATCGCTGGTGGCGCCGCCGCCGCTGAACCGAGCGGCCAGCCCGGCGACGGCGTCGTGGGTACGGTCGAGGAGTGAGCGGCCGACCGGCAGGGCTGGCGCCAGCGCCGCCGCGGCAGCGGGCGCCGCCCGGTACGCGCGCATCGTCGCCCGGCACTGGCCGCAGGCGCGCAGGTGCTCGCGGACCTGCGCCGTCTCCTCAGGGCTGACCTCACCGTCGCAGTAGGCGGAGAGCAGCGGGCGCATCTCGGTGCAGCGCTCGCCGTCCTCGCTGCGCGAGATGAAGTGCCGGAAGCGCTCCCGTCCCTCGGCGAGGCACCTGTTGATTTTCGTGGCGGAGAACCCGGTGATCTCGCCGATCTCACGGTAGGAGTACCCCTCCGCCAGCAGCGTCAGGGTCCGCAGCTCCTGCGGCTTCAGCGCTTGCAGCGCCTCGCGACTGCGGCTGACGGCCTCGCGGCGCTCGGCCTTTTCGGGCGGGCCGTCCGCCCTGCTCGGGATCAGTGCCACCCAGTCGTCGGCGTCGGGCTCGGGCTGGCGTGCCGCCGGGCCGGCGAGAATCCGCTCGCGCTCGCGGCGGACCGCCAGCGCCTCGTGCTTGACGACCGTCTGCGTCCACTTGATCAGTTCGCGCTGATCCTCGGAAGGGGCTTTCCGCAGCAGGATCTCGAGCGCCCGCTGCAGGGCGTCGTCGGCGTCGTCGGCGCAGATCGAGTAGCGGCGGGCGGTTCGTCTCAGGGTGGCCTCGTGGCGGGAGTAGGTCTCGATCGCCGCCCGCTTCCGCCGCGCCGCGTCCAGCTCGGGTCGCCCCCGCTCGTCCCCTGTCGCACCCGCACCCGCAGGCGTGCGCGCGTCCTCCCGACTACTCGGACCCACCACTAGGCTCCCCCTGCCCGGTCGACTTCTTCACACCAAACGATGCCAGGGGAAAGTCGCGACTGTCGCCCGTCTCTCCCCCCTTTTGTGGTCGAATCCGTCCCGAATTCTCGGAAATTGCCAGGGATCAGCGGCCGACGTGACGAGGAATCGATCGTCTAGCATCCGCGGCGATGGCGACTTGCGTAGTCACCGGCGGCGCCGGCTTCCTCGGATCTCACCTCTGTGAACACCTGCTCGGGCAGGGGCACCGGGTGATCTGCATCGACAACCTGGAGACGGGGTCGCTCGAGAACATCGCCCACATCCGCGACGAGGCATTCGACTTCCGCAACATCGACATCGTCGAGGGCTACGTCGATATCCCCGAGGACGTCGACTTCATTTACCATCTCGCCTCGCCGGCGAGTCCGATCGACTACCTGCGGCTGCCGCTGCACACGCTCAAGGTCGGCTCGCAGGGCACTCATCACATGCTTGGCGTCGCCAAGTTCAAGCGCGCCCGCTTCCTGATCGCCTCGACCAGCGAGGTCTACGGCGACCCCCAGGTGCACCCGCAGAACGAGGAGTACTGGGGTCACGTCAACCCGATCGGCCCGCGCGGCGTCTACGACGAGGCGAAGCGCTACGCCGAGGCACTGACGATGGCTTACCACCGCCAGCAGGGCCTCGACACGGCGATCGTCCGCATCTTCAACACCTACGGACCCCGCATGCGGCCGCACGACGGCCGCGCGATCCCGACCTTCTTGCGCCAGGCGCTCCAGGACCGGCCCCTGACCGTGTTCGGCGACGGCAGCCAGACCCGCAGCTTCTGTTACGTCGACGACCTGATCCGCGGCATCGTCGCGCTCGCCGAGTCGGACGTGCACACGCCGGTCAACATCGGCAACCCGAACGAGTTCACGCTGCTGGAGCTCGCCAAGGCCGTGGTCGAGGTGACCGGCTCCCGCTCGGAGATCGTCTACGAGGCGCTGCCGACCGACGATCCGCAGCAGCGCCAGCCGGACATCGGCCGCGCCCGCGACCTGCTCGGCTGGGAACCGACCGTCGAGCTGATCGACGGCCTGCGCAAGACGATCGACCAGGCCGGCGTCGAGAGCCTGGTCGGCAGCTCCGACTAGGCGCTCACCGCTTGCATCTGCTGTTTTGCCCGCCGCCCGCGGCGGGCAAAGAAAAGGGCGGCCCGGAGGCCGCCCTTTCCGTCAATCTCGCTTCCGCTGAGGCTATTCAGCCTGAGCCGTGAAGGAGAAAGTACCGAGTGCTTCGCCGGCACTGATCTGGTTTTTGGCTACGTCTTCGCCCTGTTTTTTGGCGGCGGCTTTGCCGAGTTCGTCGGCTTCCTGGGGCGTTTTGCCGCCCAGTTCCGCTTCGCCTTTCACCGTCTGGTAAACGACTTCTTCGGAGTAGCCTTTGTAGACCGAGACGAAGCCTTGGAGGACTTCGGCGGAGACGGCCTGCAGGACGGCGGCTGCGCTGATATTCACGGTACGGGTCGTCGGATCGGCATTGACGCCGGTCACCGTGATGTCAGCGATCGAGCTGCGCCCGAGTGCCCCGAGGTTGAGCGGTTTTTTGCCGCCCGATTCTGCGTTGGAGACGGCGACCACTTCGACCGTCGCGGTTTTCGCCGCAAGGTCGACGTACATGCCGCCGAGCGTGATCGTGGTCGAGATCGGCGCTGATTTGGTCGGCAGGTTTTGGACCAGGTTCAGGCCGATCCCGCTCTGGACAACGCCCGCGGTCCCGAGCGGCGAGACGGTGCCGCCGAGGATCGGACCGGTGAAGGTAGTGCCGGTCTGCTGAGTGAGGCCCAGCAGCTGCAGGTTCACTTTCACGTTGTTCAGCTTGGTCAGCAGAACCGGGCTGCCGCTGAACGTCATGTTCCCGATCGGCAGCACGTTGACCGTCGCCGGTTCGGTTTCAGACGTCGCCTTGGCGATCAGCTTGTTGCCGAGGAACGGCTTCGGCTTGCCTTTCGAGAAGCCGAGCTTCTTGTTCAGCTGGGTCGCGCCGGCGTTGGTCAGCTTCACCTTGTTGATCTTCAGGTTGATGCCGAACCCTTTGCGGGAGGACGACCAGCCGGCGATCGAGGCGATTTTGACTTTCGTTCCCCCGACCTTGCCGGTAAGCGCCTTCTTCTTGGTATCGAGGACGAGGCCCTTGACGGTCGCGCTCTTTTTGCCGGCCTTGAACTTGAGGCCGCCGCCGAGGTCGACGGTGCCTTTGCCGTTCACTTCGAGCGAGCCGCCGGTGACCTTGAAGGTCGCCTTGCCGCCGCTGAGCTTGGCAGGAGAGATCTTCGACACGCTGATGCCAAAGGTCTTCAGGTAGTTGGTGAAGCTCTTCTGGAGCGTCATCGTCGTCGTGCCGCTCGCCAGCGGGTTGGGCGTGGCGGCGGAAGCGAAGGGCGCGACCGCCAGCAGCGCGATCAGCGCAGCCGCCAGAGCTCCGGCGGGCAGAATTCCCTTCCGGGCCAGTCGTGGCCGGGATGCATCAGACATGTGGTTCCTCCGTAGTTGCTTGTCGCCCCCTGCTGTCCCTATCAGGCGACTTGCGACGTAGTGACTTGGGGCCAAGCCTATTCTCGGCCACCCACATTCACAACCCGGCTGGCCAGCCAAGGTTCCGGTGGGCGGCATCGTGCATTTGGAGACTCTCGACCGTTCAACTCCGCCGAGACCGCACCGGACCGGTGGCGCTCAATATCCTCCCCGGTGATGGCAAGCGGAACCCAAGGCTCGGCCGAGGAGATCCACCGCACGATCGCGCCACTGGTCGGCCCCGACGACGAGCGGGTCTTCACCGATTCCGGGATCGAGATCGAGGGCCTCTACGGGCCGGAGGACGTTGCTCCGGGACTCGAGGAGCGCCTTGGCCAGCCCGGCGAGCCGCCCTTCACCCGCGGGATCCACGAGGGGATGTACCGCGACCGGCTCTGGACGATGCGCCAGTACGCCGGCTTCGCCTCGCCCGAGGACACCAACGAGCGCTACCGGTACCTGATTGAGCACGGCTCGACCGGCCTCTCAATGGCCTTCGACTTGCCGACCCAGCTCGGCCGCGACTCCGACGACCCGCTCTGCCACGGCGAGGTCGGCCGCACCGGCGTCCCGATCGACACGATCGAGGACATGCGGATCTGCTTCGAGCAGATCCCGCTCGACGGCGTCTCCACCTCGATGACGATCAACGCCCCTGCCGGGGTGCTGCTGCTGCTCTACGAGCTGGTCGGCGAGGAGCAGGGCGTTCCCTCTGAGAAGCTGCGAGGCACGGTTCAGAACGACGTGCTGAAGGAGTACATGGCGCGCGGGAACTACATCTACCCGCCGGAGCCGACGATGCGGCTGACCACCGACCTCTTCGAGTATTGCCACGAGAACGTGCCGAAATGGAACACGATCTCGATCTCCGGGTACCACATTCGCGAGAAGGGCTGCTCGGCCGTGCAGGAGGTCGCGTTCACGCTTTCCAACGCGATCGCCTACGTCGAGGCGGCGCTGGAGCGGGGGCTGAAGATCGACGAGTTCGCGCCGCGGCTGGCCTTCTTCTTCAACTGCCACAACAACGTCTTCCAGGAGATCGCCAAGTTCCGTGCGGTGCGGCGGATGTGGGCGAAGATCGTCGCCGAGCGGTTCGGGGCGGAGAACCCGAAATCGATGCAGATCCGGTTCCATACCCAGACCGGCGGCGTGACGTTGCAGGCGCAGCAGCCGGAGGTCAACATCATCCGCGTCGCCCTGCAGGGCTTTGCCGCGGTCGCCGGCGGCACCCAGTCGCTGCACACCAACGGCTTCGACGAGGCGCTGGCGCTGCCGACCGAGCGCTCGGCCCGGATTGCACTGCGCACCCAGCAGGTGCTCGCCTACGAGTCCGGCGTCGCCGACACGGTCGACCCCTTCGCCGGCTCCTACTTCATCGAGTCACTGACCGACGAGATCGAACTGCGCTCCTGGGAGCTGATGGACAAGGTCGCTGAGCTCGGCGGCTCGGTCGAGGCGCTGGAGTTCATGCAGCGCGAGATCGAGGAGTCGGCGCTGAGCTACCACGAGCGCTACAAGAGCGGCCAGGACGTGATCGTCGGCGTCAATAAATTCGTCACCGACCAGGTCGACGACGTCGACATCCTCAAGGTCGACCCCGAGTCCGAGCAGCGCCAGCTGGCGCGCCTCAAGGCCTTCAAGGAGCGCCGCGACCAGGCCGCCGTCGAGGCCAAGCTGGAGTCCATCCGCGACGTCGCCCGCGGCGACGGCAACCTCCTGCACCCGATCCGCGCGGCGCTCGCCGCCGACGCCTCGATCGGCGAGGTCTGCGGCGCGATGCGCGAGGTCTTCGGCGAATACAAGGGCGGAGCGTTCTTTTAAGGGCGGGCGTCGGTGGGATCCGCACGCCTGAGGACGTATGTGGCGCG
>Ga0307476_10000761_pt1 | contig 22300 bp, 12 predicted proteins | sample atmos_gasesECM2C_2_FD_203314 | JGI IMG/M metagenome (GOLD analysis project Ga0307476, IMG submission 203314) | Hardwood forest soil microbial communities from Morgan-Monroe State Forest, Indiana, United States - atmos_gasesECM2C_05 | ecosystem: Environmental > Terrestrial > Soil > Temperate...
CCCCTGCTGGCGAGCCGGGCGCGTCCGCGCCCGGAGGTGGTTCCTCGGGTCGCTGCCGCTCCCGGCTCGCCTCATGCCGGCCGCTGGCTCATGATGAGCGACGTCTGCAAGCACTGCGTCACGGCCCCCTGCCAGCAGGCGTGCCCGACCGGCGCCCTCATCCATAACGAGTTCGAGAACGTCTACATCCAGCCCGACATCTGCAACGGCTGCGCCTACTGCATCGCGGCCTGCCCGTTCGGCGTCATCACCCGCAGCAGTCTCGACGGCCACGCGCACAAATGCACGCTCTGTTTCGACCGCCAGAGAGACGGCCTCGTCCCGGCCTGCGCCAAGGCCTGTCCGACCCAGTCGATCCAGTTCGGCCCCATCGACGAGCTGCACAAGAAGGCCCGCAAGCGTGTGGAAGAGCTTCAGCGGCGCGGCGTCCCGACCGCTCACCTGTACGGCGACGCCCCCACCGACACGTACTCCGGGCTGAACTCGTTCTACCTCCTGGTCGATCGCCCCTCCGTGTACGGACTGCCAGAGAAGCCGTTCAACCCGTGGTTGCACATGAAGGGGGATTACGTCCGCGCCGTCGTCAGCGCGCTGGCCGCGATCGCCGTGTTGCTCACGCTGTTCTTCCTCCTGGGGCGTTGAGATGCGTACCGACTCCATTCCGGCGATGAACCGCCGCGGTTATGCGAACGGCCCGGTGACCAAGACGCCGAACTGGCACACGCTCGTCGCCCTGGATCTGTTGCTCAACAACCTGACGACCGGACTGTTCCTGGTCGCGGCGGCTGGCGATCTGGCCGCGCCTGCGGTCTTCACCCCCGCGGCGAAAGCGGCTTATCCGATCGCCCTCGTCCTCCTTCTCGCGGACCTCCTGTGTCTGGTGCTGGACCTGGGCGACCCGCTCCGCTTCCATCACATGCTCCGGGTGGTTAAACCCAGCTCGCCCATGTCGCTCGGGACCTGGTGTCTCACGATCTACTCGGCGCCGCTGACCGTGGCCGCGGCGCTCAGCCTGCTGCCGGAAGGGGGGACGACCCTGGAGTGGGTGCGCAGGACGGCCGTGGTCCTCGGTCTCCTGCCCGCTCTGGGGTCCGCTGCCTACAAGGGGGTGCTGCTCAGCACCAACGCGCAACCGGGCTGGAAAGACGCCCGCTGGCTGGGCGGTTATCTCGCCAACTCGGCCCTGATGCTGGGCTGTGTGGAACTGCTCGCCCTGTCCGTCTTGATGGGGCAAGAGAGTGCGACGTCCGTCCTCCGAACCGCGCTGGGGCTGCTGCTCGTGCTCAACCTGATCCCCCTGGGCCTGTTGCTTGCGGACCTCCGCCCGGTGCTCGCGCCGGTCTGCACCCGCGAGCAGCTTTGGCGCGTCGGCCTGCTCACGCTCGCCGGGGGGACGCTGATCCCCGTGTGCCTCGTGCTCGTTGGGGGCGGCCCTCCGTTGCTGCTCGGCGCCGGCCTGTTGGTTTTGCTCGGGAGTCTGATCATCCGCTTCCTGATCGTCCGGATTCCCCGCGCTTCTGCACGAGCACCCGAGGAAAGTGATGTGTAACCGTGCATGGGGCTCACGGCCGGGGCAGGACGAACATGCCGGGGTTGAACGGCGGCGGCTCGGTGAGGCGGGGGCGGTTCGGCGGCCGGGTCCGCCCTTCTTTGATCGCCTTGAGCGCCTCCTCGTCGTCCTCGGTCGTCGTCACCTTGGTCTCCACGAGGTTCTCGGGCTTCTCCGCGCCCTTGTAGGTGCGAACCACGGTCTTTTGCGGCGTGCGCATCCTGCCGGTCGCCAGGTCCAGCGCGCCCATGGTGAACAGGGCCAGGTCGTTCCTCCCCTCGGCCGTCACCCAGACGTAGGTGTTGCAGTGGCAGCCGACGTAGCAGGCGTCCTTGGGAACGTCCTTTTTGCATCCGACGCCGTACCAGCCGCGCGGCGGGAAGTAGTCGGCCAGGTCGGCCTCCTCGCCGGCGAAGAATTCTTTCATCTGTTTGGTGCAGAATTCATAGTTGGGGGTCGCCTCGCCCAGGACCAGCAGCCGGAAGGCGCAGCGCAGGCGGCGCAGGTTGTCGGCGTCGGTGATGGGCGTCAGCGACCAGTTCTCGGCCGTGGTCCTCTGGACGGAGAAGGGGAAGAGCAGGGAGAGGATCTCCAGCCCCGAGCCGGCGCCCTGCTGGGCAAAAGTGAGGGTCGGCGAGTAGTTAGGGCTGACGCCCGCGCCCGCCTGGTCGTTGACCGCGACGGTCCCCGAGCTGGCTACGGCGAAGGAGGGGACCGTATCGGGGTCGTCGTGGAACCGCGCCACGTTGTCGAGGACCTGCTTGTAGGCCAGGTCCGTCAGCGTGTTCGATGTCCGCACCGTGTCGTCCCGCAGGGCCCGCTGGGTGGCGCAGCCGCTGAGGGTCGAAACCATGCCGATGAAAAACATGGCGCGGCGCATCGGCGCTCTCCGAGATTCACCGGTGGGGAAGGGACGACCGAAGCCGGGCCGTGGAGTCCGGGCGCTGACAAGGGCGATCAGGGCGCCGACGAGTTGACGATATCGATGATATCGACTTTACGGGTCAGGAACTTGACGCGACATAGGAAACGCCGGGTCCCAATCAGGCCGCGGCCTCAGAAGTCGCGGGGAAAGGCTCTAAGACGGGTCGTTTTCGTCGGCTTCGACGGTTGGTGTTATGTGCAGCCCCAGGTCGCGAAGCTTCTGGCGCAGCGTCTGGCGGGCGATCCCAAGCAGGCGGGCCGCCTGGTACTGATTGCCGCGCGTGTGCTCCAAAACGCGGGGCAGCAGGAGGCGGTCCACCTGACGATGCACCTCCGCGTAAAGGTCGGACGCTTCGGGCGTGAGCCGTTGGTCGATGAACGCTTCCAGGCTCAGGTCCTGCGCCGCGGTGGTGGCCGCGGCGGCGTCGCCGGATCGTGCCGGGAGTTCGGGGAGGAAGGCCGGAAGCAGCACCGTGCCGCTCGCCTGGAGCAGGCTCTGTTTCAGCACGCTCTGCAGTTCCCGGATGTTGCCCGGCCAGGGGTAAGCGGACAGCCGCTGCAGCGCCTCCGCCGCAATCTCCTGCACCTCCCGCCCCAGCTCCCGGCTGAAGCGCCGGAGGTAGTGCCGCACCAGCAGCGGCAGATCGTCGCCGCGCTCGCGCAGGGCAGGCAAGTGGATGGAGAAGACGCCCAGCCGGTAATACAGGTCCGGCCGGAATTTTCCCTCGGCCGACCACGCGGCCAGGTCGCGGTGCGTCGCCGCGATGATCCGCACGTCGGTCTGGACCGTCTCGTTGCCGCCGAGGCGCTCGAAGGATTGTTCTTGAAGAAGCCGCAGGATCTTCGCCTGGAGCGACAGCGGCATGTCGCCGATTTCGTCCAGGAACAGCGTGCCGCCGTTGCACTGCTCGAACTTGCCGATGCGTCGGCGGTCGGCGCCGGTGAAGGCGCCCTTTTCATGGCCGAACAGCTCGCTTTCCAGCAGCTGCTCTGGAATGGCGGCGCAGTTCAGGGCCAGGAAAGGCGCCTTGGCGCGGGGACCGTGCTGGTAGACGGCGCGGGCCACCAGCTCCTTGCCGGTTCCGCTTTCTCCAGTAATCAGCACCGGCACGTTCTGGGCGGCGACCCGGCCGACGGCCTTGTAGACGTCCCGCATGGCCGGGCAGCCGCCGACGATGGCGCCGTCCACGTCCGCGTCGGCCGCGTTATCGGCGAGCACGGCCGGCTCGCGCATCCGCCGGGCGACCTCCAGGGCCTCGCCGACCACGCGCCGCAGCTGGTGCAGATCGAGCGGTTTGAACAGGTAGTCGTAGGCCCCCTGTTTCATCGCCTCGATGGCCGCGTCCGCTCCCTTGGTCATCGTGATGAAGATGACGGGAATCCGCGCGTCGATCCGGCGGACCTGCTGATAGACCTCCAGCCCGGACTGGTCGGGCAGACGCAGGTCAAGCAGAATGACGTCGGGCGGGTCGGCGCGAACGAGCTCCAGCCCCTCGGCGCCGGAGCCGGCCACAGCGACGCGGTGCTGCGAAAAGGCCTGGCGCACCTGCTCCGGGATCAGGGCCGCGTCGTCGTCGATGAGCAGCAGGCGAGGCATGCAGCACCCGCTCCCCCTCGCCTTACCCTCTGTCCTGGGGAAAGAGGGTAAGGCGAGGGGGAAATGAGAATGGAAGCCGAGACGTCAGATTCATTTTCGGAACCGCGGCGGGGGCTGTCCACCCGCGCCGCCATGCGAGGTCGTCATGCGCGAAACACTCCGCGCCCGGCTGGTCGCCTGCGCCGTGGCCGTGCTGGCCACGGCCGCTTGTCTTTTGATCCGCTGGCCGCTTTGGCCGCTGCTGGAGGACGCGGTCCCCCACATGACCTTTTTGCCGGCGGTCATGGTCGCCGCGTACTTCGGCGGCTTCTGGCCCGGCCTGCTGGCCACCGGCCTCAGCGCCCTGGCCGCGAACTATTTCTTCACCAAGCAGCTCAGCCCGTTCCACGTTCGCAGCGTCAACGACGTGGCGGCTTTGGTCCTCTTCCTTGTGGTCGGAGTTATCGTCAGCGCCCTGTGCGAGTCCCTGCACCGGGCGCGGCGCCGCCTCGTGGAGCGGGAGCGGCGGCGGGCCGAGGAGGCCCTGCGCGAGACCGAGGAGCGCTTCCGGCAACTGGCGGAGAATATCCACGAGATCTACTGGATGATGGACGCACGGGACGGCCGGATACTGTATATCAGCCCCGGCTACGAAGAGGCGGCGGGGCGGTCGCGCCAGGAACTCTACGATAAGCCGGAATCCTGGGTCCGGATCCTCCACCCCGACGACCGGGACAAGATGGCGGCGATTCTAGAGCGGTACCGGCGCGGCGCTTTCCCGGAGGCGGAGTTCCGGCTGATGCGCCCGGACGGCTTGGTCCGCTGGCTGCGAAGCCGCGCCTTCCCCGTCCACGACACCGGCGGCAGTCCGTCGCGTTTCGCCGGCCTGGCCGAGGACATTACCGAACGCAAGCGGTCCGAAGAAGCGCTGCGGGAAAGCGAACAGCGGTTTCGGACGTTCGTGGACCACGCCGCCGACGCGTTCTTCCTGCACGAGGAAGGTACGGCCCGCATTCTGGACGCGAACCGCCAGGCGTGCGAGAGCCTGGGGTACACGCGGGACGAGCTGCTGGGAATGAACGCTTTCGACTTCGACCCCGACCACACCCCGGCCCGCCGTGAGGACCTCCTGCGGCAGCTCGCCGCCGGTAAGACGGCCGCGTTCGAGTCCCGACATCGGCGCAAGAACGGGACGATCTTTCCGGTAGAGATCCGGGCGCAGGAATTCATGGAGGGCGGCCGGCGGTTCCTGGTTTCCCTGGCCCGGGACGTCACGGAACGCAAACAGGACGAAGCGCTGCTCATAAGCCAAAAGCACATCCTGAAGATGATTGTCCAGGGTGAGCCGCTGCCCCACGTCCTGTCGGCCCTTTGCCGGGGGATGGAAGACCTGGCGCATGGTGAAATGCTGACCTCCGTACTCCTGCTCGACGCCGACGGCGTCCACATGCGGCATGGAGCGGCGCCGAGCCTTCCCGAGAGTTACGTCCGAGCGATCGACGGCTTCTCCATCGGTCCGTCCGTGGGGTCGTGCGGCACGGCGGCGTACCGTCGCGAGCCTGTCTACGTCTCGGACATCGCCAACGATCCCCTGTGGGCGCCCTACGCCGGGTTGGCGCTGCCTCACGGCCTGCGCGCCTGCTGGTCGTCGCCCATCCTCTCCAGCACCGGCGAGGTGCTCGGCACGTTCGCCGCATATTACAAGCAGCCGCGGAGTCCCACGCCGCGAGACCTGCGCACCGTGGACATCTTCACCCGCACGGCCGCCGTCGCCATCGAGAAGAGCCAGGCCGAGCAGGCGCTGCGGGAAAGCGAGCAGCGGTTCCGCGGCACATTCGAGAATGCCGCCGTCGGCATCTTCCATACGGACGCCGACGGCCGCTTCCTGCGCGTCAACGAGAAGTTCTGCGCCATCGTCGCCTACCCCCGCGAGGAGCTGTTCGGGAAGACGTTTCGGGACCTCACGCACCCCGACGACCTGGCCGTGGGGGCCGAATTCTTCGCGCCGCTCATGCGGGGCGAGCTGGCCAGCTACGCGCTGGAGAAGCGCTACGTTCGCAAGGACGGTTCGCCCGTCTGGGTGGAGTTGTTTATCTCGCTCCAGCGCGACGCGGCGGGCGCCCCCGCCTATTCCATCGCGGTGCTCCAGGACATCTCGGAGCGCAAGCGGCTGGAAGCGGAGCTGCGGCGCGCAAAGGAGGCGGATGCCGAGCGCGCTCGGCTGGCCGAGCTGGGCCGCGACGTGGGCGTCGCCCTGAGCGGCGGCGTCACGCTGAACGAGTTCCTCCAGCCCTGCGCCGAGGCCCTGGTGCGTTACCTGGACGCGGCCTTCGCGCGCATCTGGTGGCTGCCGCCCGGCGAGGAAGTTCTGGAGCTGCAGGCCAGCGCGGGCCTGTACACCCACCTGGACGGCGACCACTCCCGTATCCCTATCGGACGGCTCAAGATCGGCCGGATCGCCCGGGAGCGTCGGCCGGTGCTCACCAACGAGGTCCAGACCGACCCGTGCGTCAGCGACCCGGACTGGGCCAAGCGCGAGGGCATGGTCGCCTTCGCCGGCTTCCCCCTCGTCGTCAACGACCGCCTGCTGGGCGTGCTCGGCATGTTCGCCCGCCGGCCCCTGTCGCCGGCCGTGCTTCAGGCGCTGGAATCGACGGCCGCCCTGATCGCCCTGGGCATCGAGCGCAAGCTGCGGGGGATAGAGCTGCGGCAGGCGAAGGAGGCGGCGGAGGCGGCCAACCGGGCCAAAGACGAGTTCCTGGCCAACGTCAGCCACGAGATCCGCACCCCCATGAACGCCATCTTCGGCATGACCGAGCTGGTCCTCGACTCGCCGCTGACGGACGACCAGCGGCAGTGCCTGCGGACGGTCAAGTCGGCGGCAGACAGTTTGCTGGGCATCATCAACGACCTGCTCGACTTCTCCAAGATCGAGGCCGGCAAGATGGAGCTGGACCATGCCGACTTCTCGCTGCGTTCGGCGGTTGGGGACACGCTGCGGGCCCTGGCCGCGCGCGCCCAGGCGGCGGGGCTGGAGCTGGCCTGTCACATCGAGCCGGACGCGCCGGACGCCCTCGTCGGGGATGCGGGCCGGCTGCGGCAAGTGCTGCTTAACCTGGTGGGTAATGCGATCAAATTCACGGAACGAGGCGAGGTGGTCGTCGCCGTGAAAATGATGAATGATCAATGCGGAATGATGAATCCAGACGACTCCAGCGATTCGGGTTCTGATATTCATCATTCATCATTCATCGTTCTGCATTTCTCGGTCCGCGACACCGGCATCGGCATCCCCAAGGACAAGCAGGCGTCGATCTTCCGGGCCTTTGAGCAGGAGGACGCCTCGACCACGCGCAAGTACGGCGGCACCGGCCTGGGCCTGAGCATCGCCTCGCGGCTGGTCGCCCTGATGGGCGGGACGATCACGGTGGACAGCGAGCCGGGGCGCGGCAGCACCTTCGCCTTCACAGCCCGTTTCGGACCGCAGCCGCACCCGTCGGCGAGCGGCCGGCATGAGCCGGCCGGTGAGGGTGGGAACGAGCTTACCCCGCCCCTGCAGAGCAGCCGCTCGCCGCTGCGCATCCTGGCGGCCGAGGACAACGAGTTCAATGCGCAGCTCCTGGAGCAGCTGCTGGGGCGACGCGGACATCAGGTGCGGCTGGCGAACAACGGCCGGGACGCACTGGCGCTGGCGGAGGAAGGAACCTTCGACCTGCTGCTCCTGGACGTCCACATGCCGGAAATGGACGGTTTTCAAGTCGCCCGGGCGATCCGTGAGCGGGAGCGCTCGACGGGCGGCCATTTGCCCATCATCGCCCTGACCGCGCGGTCGCGGAACGCGGACCGCGAGCAGTGCCTGGCGGCCGGCATGGACGATTTCCTGATCAAGCCGATCCGGGCCGCCGACCTGTGGGCGGCGATCGAACGGGCCCTTCTGAGGGATGAGGGAAGAGGGATGAAGGATGAAGGAAAGCCGGGCGTCCCTCCTGGCTCATCCTTCATCCCTCATCCCTCATCCCTTCTGGACGCGCCGGTGCTGCTCGCCGCCTGCGGGGGCGATGCGGCTATTCTGGAGAAGATTTGTCAGGCATTTCGAGCCAGCCTGCCGAATCAGCTGGCGGCCGTACAGGAAGCTCTGGGTCAGCAGGACGCGCCGCGCTTGCGCGAGGCCGCGCACAAGCTGTCGAGCATGGTCGCGACGTTTTCCACAAGGGCCGGCGGCGTGGCGTCCGACCTCGAAGATCATGCGGCAGGCGGCCGGCTCGAAGAGGCTCGGCCGCTGGTCGCTCGGCTGGAGGCGATGGCGGAGGAACTGCTGCGGGAGGCAGGCGGCCTGTCGCTCGACGCCCTGCGAGGACAGGCGGCGCCTGCCGCATTAACCCGCTGAAGGGTTAGAGTCTGTCCCATAAGCCCCTCGCCCCCGTACTCGGGGGAGAGGGGCGAGGGGGCATGGTTTCCTGGGCCAAAAACCCCTCACCCCCGACCCCTCTCCCCGGAGTACCGGGGAGAGGGGAGAAGCTTATGGGACAGTCACTAAAATCACAGTTCCAGATACCTCTCCTTCCGGACGCTATTAATGCGTCGCCGGCGCCGGGGTGGGCGCGACGGCAGCGACCGTCGAGGGCGATGCGCCGGCCCGACGCGCCTCAAGGACGAAAAAGGCCTCGATCTCAGCGACCTCGTGAGGGCTGAGACGCAGCTCGGCGGCGCCCACAACCCCCTTGAACTGGCCCGGCCGCCGCGCGCCCACGATGGCGCCGGTCACGGCTGGGTGACGCAGCACCCAGGCCACGGCGACCTCGGCCGGCGACCGGCCGTGCTTTTGGCCGATGGCCTGCAGCAGCCGCACCAGGCGGAGGTTGCGGGACAGCAGCGGTTCCTGGTAGTCGGGGCTGCGCCGCCGCCAGTCGTCGGCCGGCAGCCCGGCAACGCGTTCGCGGGTCATCGCGCCGGTCAGCAGACCCGACGCCATCGGCGAATAGGCGATCACGCCGATGTGGTGGTGGTAGCAGAACGGCAGGATTTCCTCCTCGACTTTCCGCCGAACCAGCGAGTACGGCGGCTGCAGCGACGTGACTGGGGCGATCGCCTGGGCCTGGCGCAGCTGCTCGACGTCGAAGTTGGAAACGCCGATCCAGCGGACCTTGCCTTCTCGCTGGAGTTCGGCCATCATCGCCCACCCCTCCTCGATTTCCTCCGCCGGCTTCGGCCAGTGGATCTGGTAGAGATCGATGGCGTCCACTCGCAGCCGCCGCAGGCTGGCCTCGCACTCGCGGCGGATAGAGTCGGCCATCAGGCGGTTGCTGATCCGTCCCTTTTTGTCCCAGACCATGCCGCACTTGGTGAAGACGTAGGGTCGGTCGTTCCTTCCCTCCAGCGCCTTGGCGACCACCTCTTCCGAGCGGCCGAGGCCGTACACGGCGGCCGTGTCGATCCAGTTGGCGCCGGCGTCCAGCGCTTCGTGGATGGCGGCGATGGAGTCGGCGTCGTCCTGCGCGCCCCAACCCCATTCGTAACCGGCGCCGCCGATGGCCCAGGCGCCAAACCCGATCGGGGTGATACGCAGGTCAGACTTGCCGAGTCGTTTGACGTTCATTGGTTGCATCTCCTTATAAGAGGTATAAACCCCGTAAAGTTGCATACCGCCGATTCACCTCCACGTGACGGCGGGCCGACAAGGGTGTGCCACGCAAGAGCCGCGCCGGGCGCCGAGAATGCATCGGCCGAATCTTGCGGATGGCCGCAAAGCCAGGCTCGGACCGCGGAGATAAGCCCGCAGCGACCGACGTAAAACTGGACTTCACGTCAAAGCGCCGGGATTGCACGACAGCGAAATTGTCAGAGTGGCCATTCCAGTGCCACGGCGCTGCTTCACGCCACGCGATTTGCGGCCGGGGACGACGGCACGGACCCAAAAACCCATCCCCGCTTTTTCCCGTGATTTCCCGCAAAAAACAGCAGGAAACGACCGGTTCCGCGTGTGCAGCCGACGAGGCTTTCTCCGTTCGGCGCGCCGGCTGCTTTTACCCGCCTCCCGTAGAAGGCTTCCAGGCGGGCGGCGGCCCGGCAGGCGCCGTGACCCAAGCCCGTCCGCATTCCGCGATCGCGGAAGGAGAAGAACATGTTGCGTTCCATGCTCCAATCGTGGCGGCCCGCCGTCCTGGCGGCGGCGCTCCTGGCGTTGGCGGCCGCCCCGCCGAACGTCCTGGCCGCGGGACACGGCGGCGGCGGCCATGGCGGGGGCGGGTTCCACGCCGGGGGTTACCACGCCGGCGGCTTTTATGGCGGCGGCTATCACGGCGGCTACCGCTCCGGCTATTTCGGCGGCTACCACGGCGACTACGGATATCGCCATTACGGCTACGGCTACGGCTTGGGCTATTACTCGCCGCTGCTGTACGGCTCGCCGGCATACCTCTCCGGCGGCTATGACTTAACGCCGGACTACTACTACTCGCCGAACGACTACTACTCCCCCAACATCTACACAGACCCCTACGCCGTCACCACCGCGCCGGACTACGGAGCGCCGGCCGCGCCGCCGCAAGTCGCCTCCTTCAACGCCGTGACTCCAGCGGCGGCCGTTGCGGCGACTGCTTCCTCATCCGGCCCGGCGACTGTTGACGTGCGCGTCCCGCCTGGCGCCCAGGTGTGGTTCGGCGGCGACGCAGCAGACCGGCGTACAGCGGGAGTACCAGTCTCCGCCGCTGCAGACGGGCATGGTCTACTCGTACTACGTGCGCGCCCGTTGGACCGGCGGCGATGGCCGCGTCGAGGATGAGACGCGCCGCATCAACGTCCAAGCGAACAGCGAGACCACGGTCGATTTCACGCAAGCGGCTACAGCCGGCTCGGCAGCGAAGTAGCGAAAAACCGAAGAGGCGCCGGGTCGCACGGACGCGACCCGCCTTGCCGCACCGGATTGGCGCGGGATGACCCGGAGGAGACCATGTGGATCGTTCGACTGGCCTTGCGCCGTACCTACACGTTCGTGGTGGTCGCGCTGCTGATCGGCGTGCTCGGTCTGGTCAGCATTAACCGCATGTCCACCGACATCTTCCCCGAAGTCAACATCCCCGTCGTTTCCGTGGTCTGGCAGTATTTTGGTATGCCGGCCGACGAGATCGAAACGCGCATCATCCTCGTGAACGAGCGCGTTCTGACCGCCTCCGTCAACGGCATCGAACACATCGAAAGCCAGTCGCTCGACGGCGTCGGCGTCATTCGCGTCTACTTCTACCCCGGCGCGAAGGTCGCGGACGGCGAGGCCCAGATCACAGCCACCTGCCAGACGCTGCTCAAGGTCCTGCCGCCCGGCATCACGCCGCCCTACATCGTCCAGTACAGCGCCACCAGCGTCCCCATCGTCCAGATCGCCGTCTCCAGCGACACGCTCACCGAGGCCCAGCTCTACGACTACGCCTCCAACTTCATCATCCAGCGGCTCGGCACGGTCCAGGGGGCGCGTGTGCCCCAGCCTTACGGCGGCAAGGTGCGCCAGGTCATGGTCGATCTTGACCTGCCGGAACTCTATGCCCGCGGCCTGTCGCCCAATGACATCGCCACAACCGTCCTGAACCAGAACCCGATCATCCCCGCCGGGACCGCCAAGATCGGCGACACCGAGTACGACGTCAAGCTCAACAACAGCCCCGACCTGGTCAATACGTTCAACTTCATGCCGGTCAAGACGGTCAACGGCGTTCCGATTTATCTCAAGGACGTGGCCCACGTGCGCGACGGCTTCGCCGTGCAGACCAACATCGTCCGGCGCGACGGCCGGCGGGCGGTGCTGATGACCATTCTCAAGGCCGAGGGCGCTTCCACCATCGACATCGTCCGGCGGCTCCGCGAGGCGATGCCCGGCGTTCAGGCCCAGCTGCCGCCGGATATCAAGCTAGAATTTCTCTTCGACCAGTCCGTGTTCGTGGAGAACGCGGTCCAGGGGGTGCTCAAGGAGGGGGCGATCGCGGCGGGGCTGACGGCCCTCATGATCCTGCTGTTCCTCGGATCGTGGCGCAGCACGCTCATCGTGGCCGTGTCGATCCCGCTGTCGATCCTGACGTCGATCATCGTGCTGTGGGCGATGGGGCAGTCGCTCAACATCATGACGCTGGGCGGCATGGCCCTGGCGGTCGGCATCCTGGTGGACGACGCCACAGTGGAGCTGGAAAACACCCACCGCAACATGGGCGCCCCCCTCACCCTACCCTCTCCCCCATCGGTTGGGGGAGAGGGTAGGGTGAGGGGGAAAACCATGCGCGAGGCCATCCTGGACAGCGCCGCCCAGGTCGCCACGCCCGCCCTGGTGTCCACGCTTTGCATCTGCATTGTCTTCCTACCCGTTGTGTTTCTGACCGGCCCGGCCGCGTCGCTGTTCATTCCGCTGGCATTGGCCGTCGTCTTCGCCATGCTGGCGTCGTACTTCCTGTCGCGCACCCTCGTGCCGACGATGATGCTGTACCTGCTGCCGAAGGAGATGCATCTCTACCAAGGCGGCGACACGAGCCCGCAGCCCAAGCAAGGGAGTCGGTTCAACGCCCTCGCCTTCCCCTTCGTGTGGCTTTCCAACACGATATGGCGCGTCCACCACGCCTTTGATCGCGCCTTCGAACGGCTGCGGTCGGCCTATACCGGATTGCTGGGCCGGGCCATCGACCGTCCGTGGCTGACAGCAGGGGCGATGCTCGGCTTCGCCCTGGCGTCGCTGGCGCTGTTCCCGACGATCGGTCAGGACTTCTTCCCAGCCGTGGACGCCGGCCAGTTCCGGCTGCACGTCCGCGCCCCGGCCGGCACGCGCATTGAGGAAACCGAGGCGCTCTTCGGTCGGGTGGAGGACGTCATCCGCCAGGTGGTGCCCGACCAGGAACGGTCCATGATCCTCGACAACATGGGGCTGACGCAGTCGTTCACCATCATGGCCTACCTGGACAACGGCACGGTCAGCGACTCCGACGGCGAGATCCTCGTCTCCCTCAAGCCGAACCACAAGCCGACCGAGGACTATGTGGCCCGTTTGCGGCGCGAGCTGCCGAACCGCTTCCCCGGCTGCACCTTCTATTTCATGCCGGCCGACATCACGAGCCAGATCCTCGACTTCGGCCTGCCGGCACCGATCGACGTGCAGGTGGTCGGCGTGGACGCCAAGGACAACCTCGCGCTCGCCAAGAAACTGCAAGCCGGGATCGCCAAGCTCCCCGGCCTGACCGACGTCCACATCCACCAGATCACCGACCGGCGCGACCTGCGCGTGGACGTGGACCGCATCGAGGCGTCGCAGCTCGGCCTGACGGAGAACGACGTGGCCAACAACTTGTTGGTCTCGCTCAGCTCCACCTACCAGGTTTCGCCCAACTACTGGGTCAACCCGCAGAACCGCGTCAACTACCGCGTGGCCGTGCAGACCCCGGACTGGCACATGAACTCTGTCGCGGCGCTTGAGAGCACGCCGATCATCGTCAACATCGGCGCAGCCGGCGCCACGAACGCCGGCGGCACGGCGATGGTGAACACGCCGAACCTGCCCACCACGGGGCAGCCGCAGCTCCTGAGCAACCTGATCAATCTCCGCCGCACCACCTCGGAGCAGGTGGTCAACCATTACAACGTCCAGCGCGTCTACGACATCTACGCCGGGGTACAGGGGCGCGACCTGGGCGGGGCGTCCGCGGACGTGCAAAAGGTCGTGGACTCGCTGAAGGCGGAGTTGCCGCGCGGCAGCACGATCAACGTCCGCGGCCAGGTGCAGAGCATGAACAGCTCGTTCCTGGGTCTGGCCGGCGGACTGGTGTTCGCGGTGCTGCTGGTCTATTTCCTGATGGTGGTGAACTTCCAGTCGTGGCTCGACCCATTCATCATCCTCACCGCCCTGCCCGGGGCGTTGGCCGGCATCGTCTGGATTCTGTTCGCCACGCACACGACCATCAGCGTGCCGGCCCTGATGGGAGCGATGATGTGCGTCGGCGTGGCCACGTCCAACAGCATTCTGATGGTCACCTTCGCCAACGACGAGCGGCGGGCGGGCAAGGACGCCCGCGCCGCGGCTCTATCGGCGGGGACGACGCGGCTGCGGCCGGTGCTGATGACGGCCCTGGCGATGATCGTCGGGATGCTGCCAATGTCGCTCGGCCTGGGCGACGGCGGCGAGGAGAACGCGCCGCTGGGCCGGGCCGTCATCGGCGGCCTGCTGGTCGCCACGCTGTTCACGCTGGTGTTCGTGCCAGTGATGTACCGCCTGCTGCGGCGGAAGGCGCCGCGGCCGGAACAAGACGGAGACGACGCGGCGAGCGACCGTGGCGAGCCGGCTGGCGAGGGTAAGGGCGGGGTTACCCCGCCCCTGCAAGCCAGCCGCTCGCCGGAAGAAATCATGCTCCAGGGAGGCCAATCATGAACGGCATTTCGCACAGCGAATCCTTGAACGGCCGCGCCGACTGCGACAAAGGTAGGGGCGGGGTAACCCCGCCCCTACGCGCCCGCCGCTCACTGCGGGGCCGTTGGGGGATGATCGGACTGGGGGCGCTGCTTCTCGTCGGCCTGGGCGGCCTGTTCGCTGTTGGACTCCTCCCCCGGCTCCAAAGCACGCAGGCGCTGAACGCCGCAGCCGCCGCAAAAGCCGCCGCCACGCCGATCGTGCAGACGGCCGTCGCCACGCGCGCCCCGGCCGACGCCCAGCGCGAGCTGCCCGGCAACTGCCTGCCGCTCTACGAGGCGGCGCTCTTCGCCCGCGCCACCGGCTACCTGAGCGAACGGCGCGTGGACATCGGCGACCGCGTCGAGGAGGGCCAGCTGCTCGCGAATATTTCCTCCCCGGACGTGGACGACCAGCTGGCCCAGGCGCAGGCCGATCTCGCCCAAGCGGAGGCGAACCTCAAGCTGAACCAGGCCAATTACGACCTGGCCAAGATCACCCTGTCGCGGGACGTCCAGGCGGGGAACGTCGCCGTGCCGGCCCAGCAGGTCGATCAAGATCGGGCCACGCTGGGCACGACGGAGGCCAGCGTCAAGGCCGCACAGGCCGCCATCGGCGTCAACAAAGCGTCGGTGCAGCGGTACGCCGACCTGCAATCCTTCGAGAAGATCCAGGCGCCCTTCCACGGCGTCATCACCGTGCGCAACTACGACAAGGGGGCGCTCATCACGGCCGACGACCCGACCACCCTGCCGCTGTTCCGCCTAGCTCAGATTGACGTGGTGCGCGTCTTCGTCAATGTGCCGCAGGTGTTCGCCTCGGGCATCCAGGACGGGCAGTACGCCGAGGTCTACCGGCGCGAGGATCCCAATCGCAAGTATTCCGGCCGGGTGACGCGCACGGCCAACTCGCTGGACCCCAACACCCGTACGCTGCTGACCGAGGTGGATGTGCCCAACCCCGACGGCGCCCTGCTGCCGGGCATGTACCTTCAGGTGAATTTCAACTTCCCGCGCCTGGCGCCCACGGTCATGGTCCCGAGCGCGGCGATCACGTTCCGCGCCGACGGAGCGTGGGTCGGCGTGCTGGACGAGCGGAACGCCGTCCATTATCAGAAAGTCCAGACCGGGCGCGATTTCGGCACGGAAATGGAGGTATTGGACGGGCTGAACGAGGGGGCCGCGGTGATCGTGCGGCCCGGCGACGAGCTGGCCGACGGGACGGCGGTTCAGCCGGCCGACCCCGCGAAGTCCAATTAGGAGGCGGCCATGTTTGCTGCAAACAAGCAGTCCACCGCAGGGCTGGCGTTCGGGATTCTGGCGCTCTTGCTGTCGGCCGGCGAGACGCACGCCCAGCAGAGCGGCGCCCCGCCGATGAGCAATCCGCCGGCGAAGCGACGGGCGGCGCGCCAGGGGATGCAGCAGGTAAACGCCCTGCAGCAGCAGGTGAACGCCATGCTTCTGCAGCAGGCGATGAATTCCGCTCAGCAAACGACGCTGACCATCGCCCAGCAGCAGCTGTTCGTTTCACAGCAACCCTCGATGAGCGCCTTGCAGCAGCAACAGGCCGCCTTGCTGTTGCAGCAGAACGCCGTGAAACAACTCCAGCAACAGGTGACGGCCTTGCAGCAGCAGCTGAACGCCGTACCGGCGCAGCCGCTGGGGCCTTTCGCGACTTTGCAGATGGGCATATTGCAGCAGCAGACGGCGGTCGCGGCCCAGCAGAACGATCTGCAGGAGCAGCAGCTGACAGCCTTGGAGCAGCAGATCGCGAACGCGCTGGGGCAGCCGGGGCCGTAATTCGGCCGATCCCCTGGCCGCAGACCCATCCACGCAGTGCAAGGCCGCGTACATCGTGCCGAAGCCCCACGTCTCATGCTTCGTCGGCTTCGGCGGATTGCGTGATGTGCAGCCCCAGGTCGCGGAGCTTCGCGCGCAGGGTTTGCCGGGCGATCCCCAGCAGGCGGGCCGCCTGGAACTGGTTGCCGCGGGTGAACTCCAGGACGCGCGGCAGCAAGACTCGGTCCACCTCGCGGCGCGTTTTCGCATACAGGTCTTGAGCGTCCCGCGCCAACCGCCGGCGGATGAATGGTTCCAGGTTGAGGGCAGGCGAGCCGGGCCCGTCAGCAGCCGGAGCGCTCCGGTCGCCGACGCTCCCGGCTCGCTCCGTTGCGAGTTCGGGCAGGAAGGCCGGCAGCAGGACCGGGCCGCTGGCTTGAAGCAGGGCCTGCTTGAGCACGCTCTGCAGCTCCCGGATGTTGCCCGGCCAGGAGTAGCCGTGCAGCCGCTCCATCGCCTCCAGGGAAACCGCGCGGACCTCCCGCCCCAGCTCCCGGCTGAAGCGGCGCAGGAAGTACCGCACGAGTACGGCAAGATCGTCGCCGCGCTCGCGCAACGGCGGCAGGTGGATGGAGAAGACGCCCAACCGGTAGTACAGATCCGGCCGGAATCGCCCCTCAGCCGACCAGACCGCCAGGTCTCGGTGCGTCGCGGTGATGATCCGCACGTCGGTCCGAATGGTCTCGTTGCCGCCGAGGCGCTCGAAGGATTGTTCTTGAAGAAGCCGCAGAATCTTCGCCTGGAGCGACAGCGGCATGTCGCCGATTTCGTCCAGGAAGAGCGTGCCGCCGTGGCACTGCTCGAACTTGCCGATGCGTCGGCGGTCGGCACCGGTGAAGGCGCCCTTCTCGTGGCCGAACAGCTCGCTTTCCAGGAGGTTTTCAGGAATGGCGGCGCAGTTGAGCGCCAGGAAGGGCGCTTTCGCCCGCGGGCCGTGGCGGTGGACCGCGCGGGCGATCAGCTCCTTGCCCGTGCCGCTCTCGCCGGTGATCAGCACCGGCATGTCCTGGGCGGCGACGCGGCCGACGGCCTTGTATACCTCGGCCATGGCCGGGCAGGACCCGATCATGCCGGCCTCGACGCTCGCGTCCGCCTCGTTTTCCTCCGCCACGGCCGGCTGACGCATGCGCCGGGCGACGTCCAGCGCCTCGCCGACCACCCGCTGCAGCTGGGGCAAGTCGAGCGGCTGAAACAGGCAGTCGTAGGCGCCGTGCTTGATGACCTCGATAGCGGCGTCGGCCCGCCTGTGCCGGGCGACGAAAACAACCGGGACGTGGGCGTTGATGCGGCGGATTTGCTGATAGACCTCCAACCCGCACCCATCCGGCAAGCACTGGTCGAGGACGATCACGTCCGGCGAATCGCTGCGGACCTGCTCCAGTCCGAAGTCGCTGTCGCCGGCTGTCCGCACCCGGTAGACGGGCGCGGGGAACGCCTGGCGCAACTGCTGCTGCCTTTGCGTCGTTGCGTCGCCGATGAAGAGCAGGCGGCCGGCGCCGACGTCAGCCTTCTTGTCCTCAATTTCCAGAATGTGCAAATCTGGGGCGTGGCGGTTCTCTCGGTTCGCGGCCGTCTGCGGGACGCAGTAGGGCGGCCAATGGTGCGTGTTCAACTTCGCCGTCGCCTCCAACATGCAATCCTCCTCTCGCGGATCATGCCCGGAAAGGCGTACCTCATTGTGCGCCGCGCTTTCACCGGATCAAACCGTCATCCGGCCTAACTTTTCCATTACCCTTCTGAGCGTGGCGGAGGGACAGGGCATCTGTTATGATCGACGCCGACGCCCCGACCCCTCGGTCCCAACTCCTCATGAGCGGCGAACCCACCACCGGCGCCGTCCAGCGCTACCTGAACGCCCTGGCCGGGGACCAGCCCGCCGAGCCGATCGTGCGGGCGCTGCTCGACCGATCTGCCCGCCGTTTGCATCTTCTGTGCGCGAATCTTCTGCACCGCAATTACGCGCGGCTGACGCTGCCGCCCTTGAACTTGCAGGCCGACGAACTGCTCAGCGCCGTGGTGGAGCGCCTGCTCAAGGCGATGCGCTCGGTCCGCCCGCAGACCGTGCGCCAGTTCTTCGCGCTGGTCAACCAGCACATGCGCTGGGAGCTGAATGACCTGGCCCGCCGCTTAGATGAACAGCCGGCAGCCATAGCGCTGCAAGAAGGGATGGCGCCGGCGCCGGACAGCAGCGGCTCCGTCCTGACTCCGGACGGCCGCCGGATGCTGGAAGCGATCGACCGCCTGCCGGAGGAGGAGCGGGAGGTTTTCGGTTTGGTGCGCGTTCAGGGCCTGACGCAGCGCGAAGCCGGCGAAGTGCTCGACGTCTCCGCCAAGACGGTGCAGCGGCGCCTGAACCGCTCGCTGCTGCTGCTGGCGAAGCAGCTGGACGATCTGCGCCCGACCTAATTCGGCCGTGGGACAGGATTCCGATCCTGTCCGGAAGGTGGACAGGATCGGAATCCTGTCCCACAACTGGGGCGACCCCGTCATGTCCGACGATTCACGTGTAGAGGAATTGCTGGAGGAACTGCTCGACTCGGGCGGCAGCCCCGAAGAGGTCTGCCGCGCGTGCCCCGACCTGTTGCCGCAGGTCCGCGCCGGCTGGAGGCGGTTGCGCGCCCTGCATGCCCAGGTCGTCGCGTTGTTTCCCGAGACCACCCTGCTCGACGACGTCGAACCCGATGGGGCGACGCCGCACCCGCCGCCGGCCGCGCTGCCGCGGATCCCCGGCTATGAGGTGCAGGCGGTCCTGGGCCACGGCGGCATGGGCGTCGTTTACAAGGCTTGGCACGTGCGGCTGCACCGCGCCGTCGCCCTGAAAATGCTTCTCGCCGGCCCCGGCGCCCGGCCGGAGGAGCTGGAGCGGTTCCTGCGCGAGGCCGAAGCCGTGGCCGGCCTGCGCCACCCCAACATCGTCCAAATCCACGACATCGGCGACCTGGACGGCCGGCCGTATTTCACCATGGAATTCGTTGAGGGCGGCAGCCTGGCCCGGAAGCTGGCGGGGACTCCGCAGTCGGCTCGCGAGGCCGCCGCCCTGACGGCCGCGCTGGCCGAGGCCGTCCACGCGGCCCATCAAAGCGGCATCGTCCACCGCGACCTGAAACCGGCCAACGTGCTGCTCACCGCCGACGGCACGCCCAAGATCGCCGACTTCGGCCTGGCACGCCGGCTGGAGGGGGGCGCGGGCCTCACCCAGAGCGGCGCCGCCGTGGGGACGCCCAGCTACATGGCCCCCGAGCAGGCTCAGGGCAAAACGGGGCGGGCCGCCGACATCTACGCCCTCGGGGCGATTCTGTACGAACTGCTGACGGGCCGGCCGCCGTTCCGGGCGGAGACGGCGGTGGAGACGGTCCTGCAAGTGCTCCACCAGGAGCCGGTCCCGCCGTCGCGCCTGAACGCAAAGACGCCGCGCGACCTGGAGACGATTTGCCTGAAATGCCTCCGCAAAGATCCGCAACGGCGTTACGCCGCCGCGGCGGCGCTGGCGGACGACCTGCGGCGGTTCCAGCGCGGCGAACCCGTCCGGGCGCGTCCCGCGAGCCTGCCGTCGCGCCTGGCCAAGTGGGCGCGCCGTCGCCCGACCCATGCGGCCATGCTCGCCGTGGGCCTCCTTTTCATCGTCGCGCTGGTCGCCGGGGGCGTGTGGCTGGCGCTGCACCAGGCGGAACGGCGCCGCTTGATCGAAGCGGACTTGAAAGATGTGGCGACTCTGCAAGAGCAGGCCCGCTGGACGGCGGCGCGGGCCGCGCTGGAACGGGCCGCGGCCCGGCTCGATGGAAGCGTCTCCGACGACCTGCGGGGACGGATCGACCAATCGCGGCGCGACCTCGACCTGGCGACCCAGCTGGACGCCGTCCAACTGCGGCGCGAGACCCGCAGCGACCTGCCTTTCTACGACGCCCAGGCGGCCCGGGAGTACGCAGAGGCGTTCCAGAAGGCGGGGCTGGGCAAGCTCCTCGATCCGCCGGAGCGTGTGGCGGCGATGGTGAACGCATCGGCCGTGCGCAAGGCGCTCGTGGAAGCGCTGGACGACTGGTCGGTCCGCGCGACCGACAAGGAGGAGCGGGCCTGGCTGTTGGAGGCTCTGAAGCGGGCGGACCCCGACCCGGAGGGATGGCGGGCGCGCGTCCCGGCGGCGTGGGAGGACGCCGGGACGCTGGCCGAATTGGCCCGGACCGCGCCAGTCGAGCGGCTGCCGGAGTCCATGATGCTAGCGATTGGGCGACGCTTGAGGGCTTTCCGGCGGGACGCGGCCCCGTTCTTGAGGCGGGTACAGCAGGCGCATCCCGGCGATTTCTGGCCCAATTTGATCCTCGGCGATGCGCTGCTCCAGGGGAACGCCGAGCAAGCGGCCGGCTACTACCGAGCGGCGTTAGCAAGCCGGCCGACGGCGGCGGTCGGTTACTGCGCCGTCGGCGACGCCCTGAGATACCACGACGACCTGGATGCGGCGATCGATTACTATCACAAGGCCCTCCAATTCGACCCTAATTTCGCCAGGGCTCACAACAATCTCGGCCTTTCCCTGCAAGCCCAGGACCAACTGGACGAGGCGATGGGTTGCTTCCAGAAGGCCGCCCAGCTCGACCCCGACTACGCCTGGGCCCATCTCGATCTCGGCAACCTCCTGCGAGCCAAGGGCCGGCTGGACGAGGCCTACGATCAATTCCAGGAGGTCCTCCGCCTGGACCCGACGAACCGGGAAGTCCGAGACCCCCTGAGAAGCATCCTGGTTCGGCGGGGACGAGTGGAAGAAGTGCAGGCCGAATGGCGCAAGGCGATCGACGCCGACCCGTCTCAGCATGATACGTGGTTCGGCTACGCGGAATTCTGCCTGTTTCTTGGACAGCCAGAGGAGTACCGCCGCGTCCGCCGGGCCTTGCTCGATCGCTTCGGCGCGACCACCGACCCGTACACGGCCGAGCCGGTCGGCCGGGCCTGCCTGCTGCTGCCGGCTTCGGAGGAAGAGTTGCAGCAGGCGGCGGCCCTCGCCGACCGCGCCGTGGCCGCCAAGGGATCGACGCCGGCCTGGATTTACCGCTACTTTCTGTTCGCCAAGGGCCTCGCCGAGTATCGCCAGGGCAGGTACGACAGCGCGATCGCGCTGATGAAAGGGGAAGCGTCCCTGGTCATGGGGCCCTCCCCCCGCGTAATTGCGGCCATGGCCCAGTACCGAAACGGTCAGGAGAAGCAGGCGCGCAAGACGCTTGCGCTGGCCGTCGTCGGCTTCGATTGGAGCGCCGCCGATGCGGACAGGCGCGACATCTGGATCGCCCACATCCTCCGCCGCGAGGCCGAGGCCCTGATCCTGCCGGACCTGCCGGCGTTCCTGCGGGGAGAATATCAGCCGCGGGACGACGACGAAGGCATGGCGCTGGTAGGGGCCTGTCAATTCCAAGGCCTCGACGGCTCCGCGGCCCGCCTGTACGCCGATGCCTTCACGGCCGATCCGAACCTGGCCGAGGACCTGGCCGCGCAATGCCTTCGCCGCACGCAACGAAGCGGCCAAAAGCCGGGCGGCGTGCTCGAGAATCTCAACTCGGAATGCCGTTACCCCGCCGTCCGCTGCGCGGCGCTGGCCGGTTGCGGATTCGGCAAGGATGCGGCCATGCTCAGCGAAGCGGAGCGGACGCGCTGGCGCCGGCAGGCGCGCAACTGGCTGCGGGCCGACCTGGCCCTGTGGGACAAGATGCTGTCCAGCGATGCGCCGGCGGCCCGCGACCTGGCGGAGAAAATGCTGAGGCGCTGGCAGATCGATCCCGACCTGGCCGGGCTGCGCGAGCCGGGCGCTATGGACGCGTTGCCGGCGGACGAGCGAGCCGAGTGGGTCGCGCTGTGGAGAGAGGTCGGCGCCGCGCTCGATCGCGCCCACACGACCCGGTGAGCATCAAGAGGTGCAATGGCCTCAGGGCCGATTCGAGGTTGGTGTAGCGGACGGCGTTCGGCGTGGCCGGGGCTGAGTCTTCGAAGCCCCGGCATACCCTGGAAATGTATGCCGGGGC
>Ga0307476_10000762_pt1 | contig 22284 bp, 15 predicted proteins | sample atmos_gasesECM2C_2_FD_203314 | JGI IMG/M metagenome (GOLD analysis project Ga0307476, IMG submission 203314) | Hardwood forest soil microbial communities from Morgan-Monroe State Forest, Indiana, United States - atmos_gasesECM2C_05 | ecosystem: Environmental > Terrestrial > Soil > Temperate...
CAGGCCGCGTCGAGCCAGGCCGCGTCGAGCCAGGCCGCGTCGAGCCAGGCCGCGTCGAGCCAGGCCGCGTCGAGCCAGGCCGCGTCGAGCCAGGCCGCGCGGATGCCGCCGTGATGTGCGGGTTCGCGTTCACCAGCATGCTGTCGGTCGTCCTGTTCCTCGCCGGGATGCCGCTGATCTCGATGGCCGTCCTCGCGGTCACCGGGGTATCGACGATCGTGCTGGAGTCCGCGATGTCGGCGCGCCGCCGGCGGCACGGCGCGAGCGCCGACGAGCTCGCGCTGCCCGAGCTGATCATGGCGATGGACACCCGCGATACCTATCGCGCGATCCTGAGCGCGTACGCCGACATCCGGCGCGTGCTCCGCGACGCCGCGTCGCTGCGGTCGCCGCGCGCGGCGGTGCTGCAGCGCTGCGACGCCGCGGTCCGGCAGTGCGGGCGGCTCGCGGTGCTGAGCAACCCGCTGCAGCGCTACCTCGACGCGCATGACCGCGCGCAGACCTGCGCCGACCTCGAGCGCCTGCGGCAGCGCAGCGAGGCGGCGGGCGACGCGCCGACCGGCGATGCGCTGGGGCGAGCGGCGACCGCGCGCGCCCGACAGCTGGAGACCCACGACGAGATCGTCGGCATGCGCAGCCGGATCCAGGCCCGGCTGGAGCTCGCCCGCGCAGCGCTCGAGTCGTTCTCGGCGACGATCGTCAAGCTGCGGGTCGCCGGGGACGAGCACCTGATCCTGTCCGGGGACTCGGTCATGGATCACCTCGACGGCGTCGGCGACGAGCTCGACGTCCTCGAGACCGAGCTCGCGCTCGATCTTGCCGCCTGATCTCGCGGCGCGGGCGATCTCGTGCCGCACAATGCGTCATGCGATCGCCTGGTTCGCCGCATCGACCTCGATACATTGACTTCACGATCTCCACCTCAACGCGCAACTCGAAAGGAGACCTCGTGAATCCCATCTTGAAGACGGCGGTCCTGTCCAGCGCACTCGCGCTGTGTATGACGTTGTTTGGATGCGCCACCAGCGCTTCGTCCGGTGATCCCGCACAAGCCGACACCGCGGCGGCGATCACCCCGACCAGCGGCAGTGTGTGCGACCAGTTCTGCCAGAGCCAAGGCGGCCAGTTCTACCTCAGCTTCCCGGCGTTCAGCCAGACCGCGTGCAACCAGAAGGGCGGCGACTGGTTCACCGCCGACGACGGCTACCCCGGGCCGCCGCCGGGCTGCTGCTGCAAGTGCGGTCTGTTGACCGGCGGCGGCTGTCTGTAGCGCCCACCGGCGGCGAGACCGACGCGCCGGCGCGCACGGCTGCGGGACGCTCGTAGGGCGCACCGGTTGCACCACCGGCGGGCATGTGGACGCTCGCCATCGTCATCAGCGTCGTCGTCGCGATCGCGCTCTCGTTCGCCGGCTGGCCGTGGCGGGCCTGGGTGCTCGGCTGGACCCCGCTGCTCGCGCGATGGGCCGCGGTCGGCGGCGGCTGGGGCCTGGCGATCGCGATCGCGGTGTGGCTCGGCGTCGCGATCCTGACCGGCGCGCCCGCGATCCGCCGGCGCACGCTCAGCGCGGCTGCGATGCGCTGGCTCTCGGCGCGCGGTCCCCGCACGAGCGACACCGAGCGGATCGCCCTCGAGGCGGGCACGGTGTGGTGGGACGCCGAGCTGTTCTCGGGCGCGCCGCGCTGGGAGCGCATCGTGCGCTTCGTCCCGCGGCCGCTGTCCGACCGGGAGCGGATGTTCCTCGAGGGCCCGTGCACGGAGCTGTGCCGCATGCTCGACGATCACGCGATCCGCGCCGCCGGCGATCTGCCCGACGCGGTGTGGCGCTTCCTCAAGCGCGAGCGGTTCCTGGGCATGATCATCCCGGAGGACCACGGCGGGCTCGGGTTCTCGGCGATCGCGCACAGCGCGGTGGTCGCGAAGCTGGCGTCGCGCAGCACCGCCGCGTGCGTCACGGTCATGGTCCCCAACTCGCTCGGCCCGGCGGAGCTGCTGCTGCGCTACGGCACGCCCGCGCAGAAGCGGTTCTACCTGCCGCGGCTCGCGGCCGGCGACGAGATCCCGTGCTTCGCGCTCACCGAGCCGCGCGCCGGGTCCGACGCCGCCGCGCTGCGCGCCACCGGCGTCGTGTGCGAGGGCCTGTACGACGGCCGCCGGGTGGTCGGCATGAGCCTGTGCTGGGACAAGCGCTACGTCACGCTCGCGCCGGTCGCGACCGTGCTCGGGCTCGCGTTCAAGCTGGTCGATCCGGATCGCCTGCTCGGCGGCGACGTCGAGCTCGGCATCACGTGCGCGCTCGTGCCGGTCGACGCCCGCGGCGTGTCGATCGGAGCGCGCCACGATCCGATCGGGATGGCGTTTCACAACGGCCCGACCCGCGGCACCGACGTGTTCGTCCCGCTCGAGCAGATCATCGGCGGCCCGGCGATGATCGGCCAGGGCTGGCGCATGGTGATGGAGTCGCTGTCGGCCGGGCGCTCGCTGAGCCTGCCCGCGGATGCGGTCGGCGGCGCGCAGCTCGCGACCCGCACGATCAGCGCGTACGCGACCGTCCGCGAGCAGTTCGGCGTGCCGCTCGGCCGGTTCGAGGGCGTGCAGGCCCGGCTCGGCCGGATCGCCGGCACGCTGTACTGGATGAACGCCGTGCGCACGGTGACCGCCGGCGCGGTCGACGCCAGCGAGCGACCGAGCGTGATCTCCGCGATCGCGAAGCGGTGGTGCACCGAGGCCGTGCGCCGGATCGCGAACGACGCGATGGACATCGCCGGTGGCTACGGGATCTGCCGCGGCCCGCGCAACCCGCTCGCGGCGATCTACCAGGGCGTGCCGATCGGGATCACGGTCGAGGGCGCCAACATCCTGACCCGATCGCTGATCGTGTTCGGCCAGGGCGCGATCCGCTGCCATCCGTACGTGCTCGGCGAGCTCCGCGCGGTGGAGGCGCGCGACCTCGTCGCGTTCGATCGCGCCCTGGCGGGCCACGCCGGGTTCGCGCTGCGCAACGCCGCGCGCAGCTTCGTCCTCGGGCTGACCCGCGGTGCGCTCGCGCGCTCGCCGGTGCAGGGGCGCGCCGCGCCGGTGGTCCGCGAGCTCACCTGGCTGTCGGCCGGATTCGCGGTGATCGCCGACGCGGCGATGGCCAGCCTCGGCGGTGCGCTCAAGCGCGCCGAGAACCTCTCGGGGCGGATGGCGGATGCGCTGGCGTGGATGTACATCGCGTCCGCGACCGTCAATCGCTACGTCGCGGATCCGATCGACGACGTCCTGTTCGCCTGGGCGACGCGCGACGCGCTGGCGCGGGCGCACGCGGCGCTGCACGGCGCGATCGACGACCTGCCCAGCCGCGCGGTCGCCGGCGTGCTCCGGCGCTGCGTGTTCCCGCTCGGAGCGCGCACGCGCCCGCCGAGCGATCGGCTGACCGCGGCCGCGGCGCGGTCGATCCTCGACGGCGCGGGGGCCCGGCTCCGCCTGACCCGCGACATGTTCGTGCCGGGCAGCCGCGAGCTCGGCCTCGGGCGCCTGGAGTACGCGCTCGACCTCGCCGTGGCCGCGCGGCCGCACCGGGCGCGGCTACAGGACGCCGTCCGATCCGGCGCGCTCCCGGCGCTGTCCGGGGCCGGGCTGCTGGACGAGGCGGTCGCGCGGCGCGTGCTGAGCCCCGAGCAGCGCGCGCTGATCGTCGAGGCCGAGGCGGCGCACGACGACGCGATCCAGGTCGACGCGTACAGCCCGGCCGCGTTCGCGCGCCAGCACGAGCTGCCGGTGGAGCTGCCCGTCGAGCTGCCGGTCGAGCGATCGCAGCGGGCACCGGCGGGCGAGCTGCCGCATTGACGTCAGCCGGCCGGCGGGTCGGGCCGGGGCTCGCGCAGCCGGTAGCCGACGCCGGCCTCGGTCAGCAGCCACTGCGGCCGCGCCGGATCGGCCTCGATCTTGCGCCGCAGCGCGCCCATGTGGACCCGCAGGTAGTGGACCTCGTCGACGGCGTTGGGGCCCCAGATCTCGCGCAGCAGCTGGTGGTGGGTGAGCACCCGGCCGGGGTGGCGCGCCAGCTCGAGCAGCAGCCGGAACTCGATCGGGGTCAGGTGGACCTCCTGGCCGCTGACCGTCACGGTGTGGCGAGGCTGGTCGATCTTGATCGGGCCGACCTCGATGACGTCGGGCGTCGGGGTGCCGCCGACCCGGCGCAGCGCGACCCGGATCCGCGCGAGCAGCTCGCTGGCGCCGAACGGCTTGGTCAGGTAGTCCTCGGCGCCGGCGTCGAGCGCGGTGACCTTGTCGCCTTCCTGGCCGCGCGCCGACAGCACGATCACCGGCGGCCGGCCCTCCGGCGGGACCCTGCGCAGGAGGGTCAGGCCATCGCCGTCGGGCAGGCCGAGGTCGAGCAGGATCACCGCGGGGTGGACCCGGACGATCGCGTCGATCGCCTCGGCGACCGTGCCGGCCTCGGCGACCGCGTGGCCGTGGCCGGCGAGCGTGGTGCGCAGGAACCGCCGGAGCTGCAGATCGTCGTCGACGATCAGGATCGTGCTCATGATCGGGGCTCCTGCGCCGGGGCCGCGGCCTCGCGCGGCTCGGACACGGGCGCCGGGCGCACCGGCGGGACCGGGCGGACCGGCAGGACCTCGAGCTCGTCGACCGCCGGCCGCCGGGCCGCGGGGTGCTCGGCGGGCAGCTCGATGCGGAACCGGGCGCCTCCGCCGGGCGCGCCGGCGGCGCTGACCCGGCCGCCGTGGGCCTCGACGATCGCGCGCACGACCGCGAGCCCGAGCCCCGCGCCAGGCGCGGTCGAGGCGCGCACGAACTTGTCGAACACCGTCGAGCGCAGCTCGGGCGGTACGCCGGGGCCGTGATCGACGACCTCGAGCACGACCGTCGCGCCGTCCCGGTGGGCGCGCAGCTCGATCGGCGGCGCGCCGTGCTTGGTCGCGTTGTCGATCAGGTTGATCAGCACCTGCTCGAACAGCACCGGATCGACCGGGACGACCAGATCCGACGGGACGTCGAGGTCGACCTTCCAGCTGCCGAGCGTGCCCTCCATCCGGGTCAGCGCGCCGCCGATCAGCTCCTCGACCGGGATCAGCTCGCGGTGAGGCGTGAGGCCGCTCTCGACCCGGGTCAGCGACAGCAGGTTCGCCAGCACGCGCTCGAGCCGCCGGGCGTCGTCGACGATCTGGGTCAACAGCTCGCGGCGCGCGGCCGCGGGCAGCCGGTCCTCGTCGTCGCGCAGCGTGCTCGCCGCGCCGGTGATCACGGCGAGCGGCGTGCGCAGGTCGTGCGACACCGCGGACAGCAGCGCGTTGCGCATCTCCTCGGTGCGCGCGCGCAGCGTCGCCTCGCGGGCCTGGTCGGCGAACTTGACCCGGCCGAGCGCGAGCCCGGCCTGGCGCGCGATCGACTCGATCAGCGGCACGGCCGTCCCGCCGCGCCGCCGCGGATCCTGCTTGGCCTGGACCGCGATCACGCCGACCGCATCATCGCCCGACAGCAGCGGCACCGCCAGGATGTGCGCGCCCGGCAGCGTGTCGGTGCCGCGCCCCGCCGCCTGCTTGTGCTCGAACGCCCACCGCACCACGCCGAGCTCCTGGGGCGCCAGCGGCATCAGGCCGGCGACCGCGACCAGGGCGCCCGGGGCGGCGCTGCCGGCCGGCGTGGGCTCGGGGATCAGCACCGCCGCCGACACCGGGAACGACGCCTCGAGGTGCTCGACGGTCACCGCGGCGACGTCGACGTCGGCGAGCGCGGCGGTGATGTCGCGGGTGAACGCGAGCAGCGCCGCGGTGTGGCGCTCGCGGATCAGCGCGTCGCGCTCCTGGCGGCGCAGCCGGGTGGTCAGCGTGCTGATCACCAGGCCGGCGGCGAACATCACGACGAAGGTCAGCAGGTAGCGCAGGTCGGACACCGCGAACGTGTACTTCGGCGGCACGAAGCAGAAGTCGAACGCGGCGACCGCGAGCGATGCGGCGACCAGCGACGGCCCGCGCCCGCCGAGCGAGGCCAGCGTGATCGCGATCAGGTAGAGCATCGTGATCTCGGCGATCGTCGCGTAGTCGGCGAGCGCCATGCCGAGCGTGGTCGCGGCGGCGATCGCGAACGCCGCCGAGCCGTAGGCCCAGGCGCCCGGGTGCTCGCGCGGGATCGGCGACGCCGGCGGCGGCCGGCCCTCGTCGAGCGGCGCGATCACGTGGACCTCGATCGTGCCCGAGCCGCGGATCAGCGTGTCGAGCAGGCTGCCGCGCAGCAGGTCGCGCCACCGCGCGTGGGTCGGCTTGCCGGCGACGATCCGGGTGACGTTGGTCTGCCGCGCGTGCTCGAGCAGCGCGCCCGCCACGGTCGGTCCGGCGAGCCGGATCACCTCGCCGCCGAGCGCCTCGGCCAGCCGCAGGTGGGCCTCGATCCGCTCGCGGTCCCGGTCGCCGAGCGGCGGTGCGCCGAGCACCTCGACGTGCGCGGCGCCCCAGCTGGCGTGCAGCCCCTCGGCGATCCGCTTGGTCGCGCGGATCAGCCGCTCCGAGCCCGGGCTGGGGCCCACGCACACCAGGATCCGGTCCGCCGTCGGCCACAGCGACGAGATCCCGTGCTGCTTGCGGTAGGCGAGGACCTCGGCGTCGACCCGCTCGGCCGTGCGCCGCAGCGCGAGCTCGCGCAGCGCGAGCAGGTTGCCCTTCTGGAAGAAGTTCTGGACCGCGCGCTGGGCCTGCTCGGGGACGTAGACCTTGCCCTCGGCGAGCCGGTCGAGCAGCTCGTCGGGCGAGATGTCGACCAGCTCGAGCTCGTCGGCGCGCTCGAACAGCGCGTCGGGCACCGTCTCGCGCACCCGGACCCCGGTGATCTGCTGGATCACGTCGGACAGGCTCTCGATGTGCTGGACGTTGACCGTGGTGTGGACGTCGATCCCGGCGTCGAGCAGCTCGAGCACGTCCTGCCAGCGCTTGACGTGCTTGCTGCCGGGCGCGTTGGTGTGGGCGAGCTCGTCGATCAGGATCCGGGCCGGCCGGCGGGCCAGCGCGGCGTCGAGATCGAGCTCGGTCAGCTGGACGCCGCGGTGCAGGGCCACGCGGCGCGGGATCACCGGCAGGCCGGCGACCAGCTCCTCGGTCTCGGGCCGGCCGTGGGTCTCGACCACGCCGATCACCACGTCGTCACCGTCGGCCCGCGCCCGCCCCGCCTCCTGCAGCATCGCGTAGGTCTTGCCGACTCCCGGCGCCGCGCCGAAGAAGATCTTCAGCCGGGCGCGGACCGCACGGGTCTCCTCGGCCTTGAGGTTCTCGAGCAAGGCATCGGGATCGGGGCGGTGGTCGCGATCGTCATCCATTCGGCTTGGCGGGCCCGAACTTGTCGTCCAGGGCCCGGTTCAAGAGTAGGACATTCACCCGGGGCTCGCCCAGCACGCCGAGCGTCCGGGCCTCGGTGCGGTCGTCGACCAGCTGGCGCACCACCGCCTCGGGCTGGCCGCGCAGCCGGGCGACCCGGCCGACCTGATAGTACGCCGCCGCCGGGGAGATGTGCGGATCGAGGCCGGAGCCCGAGGACGTGACCAGGTCGACCGGCACCGGCCGGGTGTTCTGCGGATCGGCGGCGCGCAGGGCGTCGATCCGGTCGCGGGCGTTCTTGGCCAGCGTGCTGTTGGGGCCGAGGTGGCCCTTGTCGTCGACGAAGCTCGACGCACCCTGGTTGGTGCCGGTCGAGTTCGAGGCGTCGTAATTCGCCTCGGCGGTCGGCCGGCTCCAGAAGTACGCCGGGTTGTCGAACGGCTGGCCGATCAGCTCGGAGCCGACCACGCGGCCGGCCTGGTCGTGGATCAGGGAGCCGGTGGCCTGGTGGGGGAACGCGACCGCGGCGATCCCGTCCATCACCAGCGGATAGACGAAGCCGCACAGCACGGTGAACGCGAGCAGCGAGACGACGGCGGGGCGGATGGTGTCCTTCATGGTTGCCTCTGCCTAGGCCAGGCCCAGGCCCGACAGGATCACGTCGATCAGCTTGATGAACGGGAACGGCAGGATCAGCCCGCCGACGCCGTAGACCAGGATGTTGCGGCGCAGCGTGACGGCGGCCGGCGCCGCGCGCACGGTCAGCCCGCGCAGCGCGAGCGGGATCAGCGCGATGATGATCAGCGCGTTGAAGATCACCGCCGACAGCACCGCGCTCGCCGGCGAGTGCAGCCGCATGACGTTGAGCGCCTCGAGCTGCGGGTAGGTCCCGACGAACGCGGCCGGGATGATCGCGAAGTACTTCGACACGTCGTTGGCGATCGAGAACGTGGTCAGCGCGCCGCGCGTCATCAGCATCTGCTTGCCGACGGTGACGACCTCGAGCAGCTTGGTCGGGTTGGAGTCGAGGTCGACCATGTTGCCGGCCTCCTTGGCGGCCTGGGTGCCGCTGTTCATCGCGACCGCGACGTCGGCCTGGGCGAGCGCCGGCGCGTCGTTGGTGCCGTCGCCGGTCATCGCGACCAGGTGGCCCTTGTCCTGGTAGTCGCGGATCATCGCCAGCTTGTTCTCCGGCGTGGCCTCGGCGAGGAAGTCGTCGACCCCGGCCTCGGCGGCGATCGCCGCGGCGGTCACCGGGTTGTCGCCGGTGATCATCACGGTCTTGATCCCCATCCGGCGCATCTCGCCGAACCGGTCCCGGATCTTGTCCTTGACCACGTCGGCGAGCTGGACCACGCCGAGCACGTTGCCGCCGTCGGCGACCACCAGCGGCGTCGCGCCGCGCCGGGCGACGTTGTCGACCGACGCGCGCACGTCGGCCGGCAGCCCGCCGCCGGGGCGGTGCGGATCGCCGGTGGTCGCGACGTGGCGGGCGATCGCATCGCTCGCGCCCTTTCGGATCGTGCGGCCATTGAAGTCGACCCCGCTCATCCGGGTCTGCGCGGTGAATGGCACCGGCCGCGCGCCGGCGGGCGCGGTGACCGGGCGGCCGAGCTTGCCGACCCCGAGCGCGACGATGCTCTTGCCCTCCGGCGTGTCGTCGGACAGCGACGCCATCACCGCGGCCTCGGCGAGCTGCGGCTCGCTGACCCCGGCGGCCGGGAAGAACGCCGTGGCCTGGCGGTTGCCGTGCGTGATCGTGCCGGTCTTGTCGAGCAGCAGGATATCGACGTCGCCGGCGGCCTCGACCGCGCGCCCGCTGGTCGCGATCACGTTGGCCTGGATCATCCGGTCCATGCCGGCGATCCCGATCGCCGACAGCAGGCCGCCGATCGTCGTCGGGATCAGGCAGACCAGCAGCGCGACCAGCACGGTCAGGGTCACGACCTGGGCGGCGCCGCCGGCGGCCGCCATCTCGCGCGCCGCGAACACGCCGAACGGATACAGCGTGACCGTGACCAGCAGGAACACGATGGTCAGCCCGGCGAGCAGGATGTCGAGCGCGATCTCGTTGGGCGTCTTCTTGCGCTTCGCGCCCTCGACCATCGAGATCATCCGGTCGAGGAAGCTCTCGCCCGGCCTGGCGCTGATCTGGATGATCAGCCAGTCCGACAGCACGGTGGTGCCGCCGGTCACCGCGCTGCGGTCGCCGCCGCTCTCGCGGATCACCGGGGCGCTCTCGCCGGTGATCGCGCTCTCGTTGACCGACGCGACGCCCTCGACGATGTCGCCGTCGCCCGGGATGACCTGGCCGGCCTCGACCAGCACGACGTCGCCGGGGCGGAGCTGCGACGACGGCCGGTCCTCCCGGGTGGCGTCGCGCCGCGGCTCGGCCAGCACCACGGCGGGCACGTCCTTGCGCGCCTTGCGCAGGGCGTCGGCCTGGGCCTTGCCGCGGCCCTCGGCCATCGCCTCGGCGAAGTTGGCGAACAGCACGGTGAACCACAGCCACACGCTGATCGCCGCGACGAAGCCGGGCGACGCATCGCCCGCGCCGGTGATCAGCGCGTGGAGGAACAGCAGGGTGGTGAACGCGCTGCCGATCTCGACGACGAACATCACCGGGTTGCGGATCATGCGGCGCGGGTCGAGCTTGCCGAGCGCGTCCTTGATCGCGCGGCGGACGATCGCCCCGTCGAACAGCGGGCGGGCGGTGACACGAGGATGGGTCGACATGGCGGCTTACGCTCCTGCTCACGGATGGAGCACCAGGTGCTCGACGATCGGGCCGAGCGCCAGGGCGGGGACGAACGACAGGGCGCCGACCAGCAGCACGACGCCGACCAGCAGCACGACGAACAGCGGGCCGGTGGTGGGCAGCGTGCCCGACGACGGCGGCACGAGCTTCTTGCGGGCCAGCGAGCCGGCGATCGCCAGCGTCGGGATCACGATCCAGAACCGCGCGACGAACATGCAGATCGCGCCGGCGGTCGCCATGAACGTGCCGCTCCCGGTCAGCCCGGCGAACGCCGAGCCGTTGTTGTTGCCCTGCGACACGAACGCGTACAGCACCTCGGAGAACCCGTGCGGCCCGTGGTTGGCCAGCGCCTTGGTGTAGGTCTCGTCGGCGAAGCACGCGAAGCCGGCGCCGAGCAGCACGGCGGCGACCGGGACCAGGATCGCCCACGACGCCATCTTCATCTCGTAGGCCTCGATCTTCTTGCCGAGGAACTCCGGCGTCCGGCCGACCATCAGGCCGGCGATGAACACCGCGACGATCGCGAAGATCAGCAGGCCGTACAGCCCCGAGCCGACGCCGCCGAACGACACCTCGCCGAGCGCGATCAGGAAGATCGGCGACAGCCCGCCGAGCGGCGAGAAGCTGTCGTGCATCGCGTTGACCGAGCCGTTCGACGCCGCGGTGGTCGTGGTCGCCCACAGGGCCGACGCCGAGATCCCGAACCGGGCCTCCTTGCCCTCCATGTTGCCGCCGGGCTGCAGCGCGGACGGCTGCTGATCGACCGACAGCGAGCTGAACGCCGGGTTCGGTTGCTGGTCGATCGATAGGGGGCTTTCCCGCCCCCTCTGGACCGGCAGAGCCGGTCCATTCACCCCTCCGCGCGTCGCGTCGCGCGGCTCGCGATCGACCGACAGCGTCGCCAGCGCTGGATTGGGTTGCTGCTCTTCGTACAGGGTCAGCGCGACGAACGGCACCAGCAGGATCGCCATCGTCACGATCAGCGCGACGCCCTGCTTGCGCGCGCCGACCATCCGCCCGAACATGAAGCAGGTCGCGCCGGCGATCAGCAGGATCGCCAGGTCCTCGAGGAAGTTGGTCAGCGGGGTCGGGTTCTCGAGCGGGTGCGCCGAGTTCACGTTGTAGTAGCCGCCGCCGTTGGTGCCGAGCTGCTTGATCGCGACCTGCGACGCGACCGGGCCGACCGCGATCGGCTGGTCGGTCACCGGCGGCACCACGGTGCCCGGCTTCGCATCGGCCGGCGGCGTGCCGGGCTGCGCGTCGAGCAGCGCCGCGGTCTCCTTGCCGTCGGTGGTCTGCGGCACGCCCTGCTGGATCAGCACGACCGCGAGCACGATCGACAGCGGCAGCAGGATGTACACCGTCGAGCGCGTCAGATCGACCCAGAAGTTGCCGACGGTCTCGGCGTGCTTGCGCGAGAAGCCGCGGACGAGCGGGATCAGCACCGCCATCCCGGTGGCGGCCGACACGAAGTTCTGCACGCCCAGCGCGGCCGACTGGACCAGGTGGCTCATCGTCGACTCGCCGCCGTAGGCCTGCCAGTTCGTGTTGGTGCCGAAGCTGACCGCGGTGTTGAACGCGACCCGCGGGTCGACGCTGGCCAGCCCGTTGGGGTTCTCGGGGAGGTGCGCCTGCAGCCGCTGCAGCAGGTACACCACCACGATGCCGAGCACGTTGAACACCATGGCGGCGACCGCGTACTGCTTCCAGCTCTGCTCCTGTTCGGGGTCGACCCCGAACATCCGGTACAGCAGGCGCTCCAGCGGGCCGAGCACGCGCTGGGCGAGCCGGGCCTCGCCGGTGTAGACCCGCGCCATGTACGCGCCGAGCGGGACGCCCAGCGCGACGAGCGCGATCGCATAGAGCACGATCTGGCCGATGCCGGCGGCGGTCATTGCAGCTTCTCCGGCTTGAACAGCGCGACAAACAGATAGACGAGCAGGCCGACGGACAGGATGCCGGCGAGCCAGAACAGGGCGGTCATCGCTTCATCTCCTCTCGGCTCACAGCCGGTCGAAGAACCGGATCATCGCGATCGAGATCCCGAACAGCGCCAGGATGAGAATCAGGTAGAGCAGATCGAACATCGGACCTCCTCGTCCGCATCAAGCGGTGATCCGGGCGTCACGGGGCGTGGGCACAGGCGATCGGAAAGCAGCCATCAGGACCAGGCTGTGACCACGTGATCGTGCTCCTAGGTACCCCATCCGAGATCAAGGCCGCCTCAAGACAGCACCTAGATCGCGTCAAGCTCCCCGGCATGTCGTGAGCGCCTGCAGCCGGCATGCCGGCTGTCATGGATCCATCAAGATCGCGTAAAGGCCACTGGGGCCGCGGTCGCGTGGATCGCGCGGATTCGCGCGAGGTGATCGATCGTTGCGGTGCCGTGCGCCGCCGTGCGCCGATGCGCTGTCGAAGCGCGGTCGCGATCGCGGCGGCGTTCCGGCAGGCGCGCTTGACGCGATCTTGAGTCGGCCTTGCGGATCGCTTGACGCGGCATCGGCTAGAAGACTCGGCCCATGTCGAACAAGCTCGTCTCGCGCCACCTGGTGTGGCTGGGGTCGCTCGTCGCGCTCGGGGGTCCCGCGGCGGCGCAGCCGGCTCCCGCACCGACTCCGGCTCCCGCTCCGGCTCCCGCCACGACTGCGGCGCCGGCCGCCGCGCCTGCCACGGCCACGCCGGCCGCCGCGGCTCCCGCGCCGGCCAAGCCCGAGGAGGAGCAGGATCCATTCACGTTCGCCGACTTCACCTGGCAGAGCGGCAGCGCACGGACCAAGGACTCGTTCCTGGGCAACCAGTACTTCACCGGCGAGTTCCGGCTCGATGACGTGTTCCACTACAGCTTCAACCACCCCAAGGACGACACGATCGGCGGCTCGACCGAGGCGTGGCGGCACGCCGAGAACCAGGTCACCCAGCTCGGCATCGGCGGCGACTTCCACGTCGACCGCGTGCAGGGCCGGCTGATGACCCAGTTCGGCCAGCTGGCGACCACGACGCCGCGCAACGATGCCAGCCCGGCCCGCGGCCAGTGGCAGCTCGCCGACATGTACCGCTACCTGTCGGAGGCCTACGGCGGCTACCACTTCGGCGATCCGCACCGCGGCGTCAACCTCCAGGCCGGCATCTTCATGAGCTACGTCGGCCTGTGGAGCTATTACAACTTCGACAACTGGACCTACCAGCCGTCGTACGTGTCGTCGAACACGCCGTGGTTCTTCAACGGCGTTCGCCTGCAGTGGTTCCCGTCCGCCCACCTGAAGATCGAGCCCTGGCTGATCAACGGCTGGCAGTCGTACGGCCGGATCAACACGTGGCCCGGGATCGGCGGCCAGATCCGCTATGCGCCGGATGGCGACACCATCTTCGTCTTCAACCAGTACGCGCTGGGCACCGACGTGCTCGGCGATCCGGGGCGCCATCGCTTCCACACCGACGACTCGGTCCAGCACAAGTGGTTCGAGGATCCGAGCGGCTGGATCTCGCGGGTCGCGACGACGCTGACCATCGACGCCGGCTGCGAGAGCGGCGGGGCGGTGTCGTGCACGGGCGGCGACAAGCCGGCCCAGTACTTCCTCGGCTTCATGGCCTACCTGCGCGCGTGGCACGGCGAGGAGTTCGCCGCGACCATCGGCGGCGGCGCGATCAAGAACCCCGGCCGCTACCTCGTGCTGCTGCCGCCGATCAACGGCGCGACCGCCGCGTCGGGGACGTCGTACTTCACCGAGAACCCGGGCGATCCCTGGACGTCCTGGGATACCCAGCTGACGTTCGACTACATGCCGAGCCAGTTCTTCACGCTGCGCGCCGAGTTCGGTTATCGCCACGCCAGCGTGCCGTACTTCAGCGGCCCCGGCGGCGTCACGCCGCCCGGCGGCAACCAGGGAGCGCCCGGCTCGGTGCCGCTCGACATGATGAACAACCCGACGGGCTGGAAGCCCGACCTGGTGCAGGCCGAACCGCGGTTCACGCTCGCGCTGCTGGTCAAGCTGTGACCCGCCGGCCCGTGTCCCGGTCCTGGGTGAACGACACACCCTCGATCCGCACGTTGATCGTGGGACCCCGGCACGGTCACAGCTTGAGATCCCAGATCCCGGCGGCCTGCTCGACGGCGATCAGCGCGTGGGCGTGATCGGTGAGCGCCTGGTAGTAGGCGAGGTAGACGTCATCCACGGTCCGCTGCGCCTCCAGCACCTCGAGGAGCGTCGCGCCGCCGCGCACGTAGTTGTACGTCGTCGACGCGAGGACCTTGTCGGCGTCGGTGAGGATGCCGCCGGTGTAGAGCTCGAGGCGATCGACCGTGGCCTGGTAGCGCGCCAGCGCCTGGCGGACCTCGACCTCGGCCTTGAGCTCGGCGGCGCGAAGCTGGGTCTCGGCCTGGCCCTGTGCCGCGATCGCGGCGTCGAGCTCGCCCCGGTACAGCCGGCGCGCGAGCGGAATCGGGACGGACAGCGTCGCGCTGATCGTGTCGGTCGCCGGGGTGGGGGCGATGACCGCGTAGGATCCGGACGCCTCGAACGAGTGCGCGTAGCCCAGACCGACGGTCAGATCGATCTGGCGATTCGACACCGCGAGATCCCGCTTGGCGCGGCCCTGGTCGACCGCCGCGCGGGCCGAGCGCACGTCGGGCCGGTGTGCTTTCGCGCCCTCGATCAGCGCGGTCGCCTCGAACGGACGGGGCGAGAGCGCCTGGAGGTCGCCCCGGGGCGTGATGATCTGCGCCGATCCGGTGAAGCCGCCGAGGCCCAGCTCGGCGTTGCGGACCTCGCTCTGCGCGACGAGCAGATCGCCGCGGAAGCGCCCGGCCTCGACGCGGGCTTGCGTCACCGGCAGGTCGCCGATGTCGCCGGCGCGGTGGCGATCCTCGTTCTTCTCGACCAGCTTGGTCAGGTTGTCGAGCGTGCGCTGCTTGCTCGCCATCACCAGGCGCGCGCTGAGCGCATCGACGAACGCGTCCGCGGCCTGGCCGCGCAGCGTCCGCAGGGAGTCTTCGAGATCATCCTTGGCGCCGGTCACAGCGCGCTCGGCGGCGGCGATCCGGTTGCGGCGCTTGCCGCCCAGCTCGAACGTGTGCGACGCGCTGACCTCCACCACCGTGGGCGCGCCGCTGCGCGCGACGTCGAACTGGCCGCCCCACACCAGCTCGTAGAGGTTGTGATCGTAGGACACGTGTTGCTCGATCTGGTCCTTGGCGTCGGCGAGGAACGACGACAGGTCGCGGCCTCGGATGCTGAGCTTCACCGTGAGGTGCCGGCGATTGGTCTCCCGCGTGATCGTGCTCTCGCCCGCGCGCACGTCGATCGTCGCCAGCTGCGCCAGCGGGATCCGCGCGCCGCTCGCGGACTGCACCGTGAGATCACCGATCTGGTCCGGCGTGCTGCGCGCGCTCTCGGTCAGCCGGACGACGATGTCGTAGCGGCGCTCGCCGAGGAACACCTGTGCGATCGCGCGGCCGCCGATCGCGACCTCGACGAGCTGCGCGATGTCGGCGACGTTGATCCCGAACCGCGCCGCGGTCTCCCGGTTGACGTGGAGCTGCAGCTGCGGCAGCGGCGACTCCTGATCGATCGAGACGTCCGCCGAGCCGGCGACGTGGTCCAGCGTGTCGACGATCTGGGTCGCGATGCGGCGCGCCTCGGCGAGGTCGCGCCCGTAGACCTTGAGCACCAGCTCGCTGTGCGCGCCGGAGATCTTGTCGTTCACGCCGTCGATCATCGGCTGCGAGAATCCGACCGTGATGCCGGGGATGCGCGCGAACCGCCGGGCCATCTACAGCGTCGGCTACGCGCTGATCGGCGCGACCGTGCTGGCGCTCGCGCTGATCCCGGGCCTGGCGCTCGCCGCGTACGCCAGGCCGCGCAAGGTGTTCCACAACCGGCCGCTGGACTGGCTGCGCAGGCGATACGACGCGACCCTCGGCTCGGCCACGCGCCGCCCGGTGCTGTGGCTGGTGCCCGGGATCGCCGCGGTCGTCGCGCTGGCCCAGCGCCTGGCCCTCGGCGAGCTGCTCGCGCTTGCAGGTCAGCTTGCGCCGGCGTTCGAGCGTGTAGCGGTAGATCTCGCCGATCGGCGAGGTGAGTGGATCGAGACCGGGGGATGCGCCGGGCGGCAGGTCGACGCCGGTGATCCGCTCCTGGATCCGCTGGCGCGCCCAGTAGTCCTCGACGCCATCGACGAACACCAGCGTGATCAGCGAGAGCCCGAACGTGCTCCTGGAGCGCATCACGTGCAGGCCGGGGATGCCGTTGAGCGCGCGCTCCAGCGGGATCGTGACCTGCTCCTCGACCTCCTCGGCGGCGTGCCCGAGGTACTGGGTCACGACCTGCGCGGTCGTGTCCGAGATGTCGGGGTAGGCCTCGATCGACAGCTGCTCCCACGAGTACACCCCGAACGCGCCGATCATCAGGAACACGGCGACGATCAGCCAGCGCTTGCGCAGGCACGCGGCGACGAACTGCCCGATCATTGCAGCATGACCGCGTCAGTGGTCTGCGCCTGCTCCAGGTCCTTCTCCGAGCCGACGCCGTGGTCCTTGAGATCCTTCTGGCGCGCCAGCGTCTTCTCGGCCTGGGCGACCATGCTCTGCGCGCGCAGGTAGTCGCTCTGCGCGGTCACGAGGTCCGGCGCATCGAGCGTGAACAGCGGCTGACCCTGCTTGACCGTGTCACCGACGTGGACGAACAGGGTGACGACGCGGCCGGCGACCGGCGGCGTGATCTTGGCCGTCGTCGTGGGATCGGTCTCGACCTGCGCCGGCACCTGCAGGGTCTCGGAGATCGCCCGCGTGCGCGCGGGCTCGGTCTTGAGCCGGCCGCGAAGTGGGGAGCCGTCGGGGATCTTGACCTTCGCGCCGTCGTGTACCACGGGCTCGACGTCCGGCACCTCGGCGGGCGCGGACGGCGAGCCGCCGCAGCCGGCGAGCGCGACGAGCACGAGCGAGCCGATGCGCTGTCCGGCATGCAACCGCCGCACGTGCGAGCGCCAGGAGCCGGGACGGACGACCGTGCCTGTCATCGATGGCCTCGGCGACGAGCGCGCCTGGGCGCACGCGGCTCGGCGGCGCCCACGTGTTCCAGGCAGTCGTGCACGAGGTGGCTCACCACGTCATCGATCACCCGATAGAACGTCAGCCGCCCCTCGTCACGCCCCGCGACCAGCGCGAGGCGGCGGAGGATGGCCAGGTGCTGGCTCACCAGCGTGAGCGACATGTCGAGTGCGTGTGCGAGATCGCCCACGGTCAGCGCCTTGAACACCTCGACGGCGCTCGACAGGACCTCGGGCGCCGGCAGGTGTCCTCTCGCCGAGCGCACCCGCTCGCGCATCACGATCCGCGGCAACGCTGCAGCCTGCTCCCTGGTCACATACAAACATTTTGCAAGTGACCAATGGACCGTCAAGCCGCGCAAGGCAACCTTGATGGTCGCGGCGCTCTACCCGAACCGTCACGGCGTTGTCGTGGACGCGCACCGACACGATCTGTTCTCGAAATTTGCGGCAACTTGATGGCGCTCGATCTGCTGATCGCCCGGGGAGCTGTGTCGAGAGGGCCACGCCGAGGCGCGCGCTCGCCGGACGCCACGCGCCGCGGCGCACGGTTCAGGACGGGACCGCGGCCGCTGCTACACCACGATCTGTCCGTGCAGAGCGCCGGCCATGGCCTCGCCGTCGGCCAGCCGGGGGCGTCGCGAGCGACCCCGCGCCGCGGCGCTGGTCGGCGCGCCGGCAGCGCACGAGCCCGACCACGCCGAACGCCAGCACGGTCAGAAACAGGACGAGCCGAGGGACGTACGCGGTCGAGGCCAGCTCGGTCAGCATGCCGGCGAGGCCCAGCGCCAGCAGGGCCTGGACGAGCCTGCGATTCCCCAGCTCGGGCGGCCAGGACGAAGAGGCAGGGACGCGAAGGGGTGACATCAACAGCTCCGGCGCAGCTTCGGTGCGCTCACCCAGCCTAGCCCGCTCCGGGTCAAGTGCCCCATCACCCGGCATAAGATTCCCATCAACTACCCGGCACGAGCGGCGAGGCCCCGGCGCGCTGCAGCGACCTCGTCTCGCGAAGTTGCGGCGATGTCGATAAGACGACATCGGCAGCCGCGAGATCAGCGAGTATGCCTATCGCCGCGGCGCGCTGAGCCTGTTCGACTTCCTCGACGCCGAGCGCAGCTACCGGGCGACCCAGGTCGGCTATCGCCAGGCGCTCGCCGATTACCTCCTGGCGGTCGAGCAGGTCCGCCAGGCGGTCGGCCGCCGCGCGCTGCCGTGACGGCGTCCGCGGATCGCCGAGCCCGCGGCGCACGCTCGCCCGGGGTCGCGCGCGTCCGGCTCGCGGCCCACAGTGGCGGATGACCGCGCTCTACGCCGTCGCGTTCCTGTCGAGCCTCGGCTTCAGCATCGTGGTGCCGTTCCTGGTCTTCCTGGTCACCCGGTTCGGTGGCAACGCGTTCGTGCTCGGTGCGCTCGGGGCCGCGTTCTGGGGCGCACAGCTCGTCGGCTCGATCTGGCTCGGCGCGCTGTCCGACCGGATCGGCCGCCAGCGGGTGCTGCTGCGCAGCCAGCTCGGCGCGATGGCGGCCTGGCTGATCTTCCTGGGCGCGCTGAGCGCGCCGCGCGTCGTGCTCGGCCGCGTCGACGCCGCGGCGGTCGGCGCGTTCACCGTGACGCTGCCGCTCGCCCTGATCGCGCTCGCCCGCATCACCGACGGCCTGTTCAACGGCAGCATCTCGGTCGCGAACGCCTACCTCGCGGACCTGGCCGACGACGACGAGCGCAAGCTGGGCTACGCGCGCCTCGGGGCGGCCTCGAGCTCCGGCTTCGTCGTCGGCCCCGTGATCGCCGGCCTGCTCGCGCGCACCGACGCCGGCATGACCGCCGTGCTCGTGCTCGCGCTCGCGCTGTCGGCGATCGCCGCGCTGCTGATCCGGTTTCGCCTCCCCGCGGTCCCGCCGCGCCCGGCCACCGCGATCGAGGTCGCGCGCGCCGGTGGCGATCTCGTGCACAAGCCGCTCGGCGGTGGCTGCCCCGAGGCCGTGCGCCATCCGCGCTGGCGCGTCCGCGACGTCCTCGCGAGGCGCGAGCTGCGCCCGATGATCGCGCTGTACTTCCTGATCTACTTCGCGTTCAGCGTCTACGTGGCCGCGCTGCCGGTCCACGCCGTGATCGACGCCGGATGCACGATGACCGACCTCGCGCGGCTGTACGTGACGCTCGCGCTCGCGCTGGCCGCCACCGAGCGGTTCGCGCTGCCGCGGATCGCGCGCAAGCTCGCCACCGAGGTGATCGCCACCGGCGGCTGTGCGCTGCTGATCGCCGCCTACCTGCTGATCAGCCGGAGCTCCGAGGCGGCGCTGGTCGCCGGCGCCGTGCTGTACGGCGTGGGGAACGGGCTGATGTGGCCGTGCTACCTCGTGATGCTGTCGCGCAGCGGTCCGGCGGAGTACCAGGGCTCGATCCAGGGCGTGGGCAGCAGCGCCGGCAGCCTGGCCAGCATCCTCGGCACGGTGACCGGCGGCGTGCTCTACGTCTCGATCGGCGCCGCGGCGTTCTACGTGTCCGCGGCGGTGGCCGGCGTGGCGACCTGCCTGTTCCTCGCGCGGGTGCCCGGGTTCGATGCGCTCAGCCCGGCACGTTCGCGAGCAGGACGCCGAGGCCCTCGGCCATCGTCGGGTGCGCCAGGATCGCGTCGCGCAGCGCGGTGTACGGCAGGCCCGCGAGCATCGCGGTCTGGACCACCGAGACCACCTCGCCGGCCTCCGCGCCGAGCATCGTGAAGCCGAGGATCCGGTCGCTCGCGGCGTCGACCAGCGCCTTCATGAAGCCGCGCAGCTCGCCGATCGCCCGCGCGCGCAGCACCCGGGCCATCGGCAGCCGCGCGACGCGCACCGCGGTGCCCCGGCGCCGCGCGGTGGCCTCGTCGATCCCGACCCGCGCGAGCTGGGGATCGGTGAACACGCAGAACGGCACCAGGCGACCGCGCGTCGACCGCGGTCGCCCGGCCAGGTTGTCGCGCACGATCCGGAAGTCATCGTGCGCGACGTGGGTGAACATCGGGCTGCCGGCGCATTCGCCCATCGCCCACACCCCCGGCGCGCTGGTCTGCAGGCGGTCGTCGACCTTCACGAACCCGCGCGCGTCGAGCGCGATCCCGGCCTCCTCGAGCCCGATCCCGCGGGTGTTCGGCGCGCGGCCGGTCGCGACCAGGAGGTCGGAGCCCTCGATCGTCCGCTCGCCCGTCCGCTCGCCGTCGGCCGTCTTCACGCGCAGGCGCACGCGCTGGCCGGACCGACCCTCGACCGCCAGCGGCGAGGCGCCCAGCACGATCTCGATGCCCTCGTCCTCGAAGATCGCGCGGAGCGCGGCCGCGACCTCGGGCTCCTCGCGCGGCATGAGCTGGGCGTCGCGCCCGACCATCGTGACCCGGCTGCCGAACCGCCGGAACGCCTGGGCGAGCTCGACGCCGATGTAGCCGACCCCGATCACGATCAGGTGCGGTGGCAGGTGGCCGAGCTCGAGCGCCTCGACATGGGTGAGCGGCGCGGCCTCGGCGAGCCCTGGAATGTCCGGTACCCGGGCGCGCGTCCCGAGGTCGAGGAACAGGCGCTCGGCCACGAACCGCCGCGCGCCGCCGCCGGCCGACCGGGCCTCGACGGTGCGGGGCCCGACGACGCGGCCCTCGGCGAGCAGGAACGTCAGGTTCGGCCGCGCGAACCGCGCGCGGTGGCCCGCGATCTCCGCATCGACCATCGCGCGCTTGCGCGCTCGCACGCCGGCCATGTCGACCGCCACCGCCTGGGCCCGTACGCCGTACTCCGCTGCGCGATGCACGAAGTTCGCGACCTGCGCACTGTGGATCTCGTTCTTGCTCGGCAGACAGGCAATGTTCGGGCACGAGCCGCCGATCAGCCCACGCTCGATCACGACCACGGGATGGCCCTGCTCGGCGAGCTCCCATGCGATGTACTTGCCCGACTCGCCGCCGCCGAGCACGACATTCGCCACATGCTCGTCTTCGGTCATGCTCCTGTATGGCTGTGCCATGCGGTGTTGTCGAATCGCGAGGTCGACGATTGCCCGTGTGCGCGATCGAGACAGCGTCGATCGGCGAGCGCCGTGACCGGGACGCGCAGCCGGGCGCCCACGCGCCGGGGGCATGGAGCGATGTGCTAGCGTCGGTGAATGGCGCAGAAGATCGGGTTCTTCGACCAGCTGCTGTTCGGCACGTCGGCCGACCGCGCCGCGATCAATCGCAACGCCGACGAGCTGTCCTACGTCGGGGCGAGCGTGACCACCTTGCACGCACTCGTGCAGCGCCAGGCGCAGGAGATCCTGCAGCTGCGCGCGATGATCATCGGCCTCGCGGAGGTGCTCCACGCCAGGGCGCTGTTCGACGATACCGAGCTCCAGCAGGCGGTGCAGGCCTCCTGGGCGCAGCTCACCGCACCACCACCACCACCGCCGCCGCCGGCGCCGGCAATGACCGATCCGTACCGGGGCATGCCGGCCGAAGCGCCCGCACCGCCGGAGCGCCTCATCGTGTGCCCGCAGTGCGGCCGTCGAGTCCCCGTCTCGAAGACGAACATCACGGAGCACGGGGAGATCTGCGACGCGTGCAGCTGAGCCGTTCGCCGCTGCGACAGGTCTGACCACCGCTCGCCGCACCCGCCCGGACGGACGGGCTGGCCCCGTAGATCGGGCGGGACCGCATCGTTTCGGCCGCCTCGACCGTCGTGGTGGGAAAGGAGCGATCGAACATGCAGACCTTGAAAGACCAACGCATCGTCGTGACCGGCGGCAGCCGGGGCCTCGGCCTGGGAATCGTCGAGGCCCTCGTCGCACGGGATGCCCGCGTCACCGTGGTGGCGCGCGATCCCGCCCGGCTCGCCGAGGTCCAGCGCCGGCTGGACGTCGGGATCTTCGCCGGCGACATCGCCGATCCGGACCTCGCCGGGCGCGTCCTCCGTGAGGTCCGGCCCACCGTCCTCCTCCTCAACGCCGGCGCCGCCCCGCCGATGGGGCCGATCCACACCCTGAGCTGGGACGAGTTCTCCCGGGCGTGGAACACCGACGTCCAGGCCGGCCTGTACTGGATCCAGGCCGCCCTCCGGCTGCCGATGCCGCGCGGTAGCCGCGTCGTGCTCGGATCGAGCGGCGCCGCGATCGCCGGCTCGCCGCTGTCGGGCGGCTACGCCGGGGCCAAGCGCATGCTGTGGCTGATGGCGAGCT
>Ga0307476_10000764_pt1 | contig 22269 bp, 23 predicted proteins | sample atmos_gasesECM2C_2_FD_203314 | JGI IMG/M metagenome (GOLD analysis project Ga0307476, IMG submission 203314) | Hardwood forest soil microbial communities from Morgan-Monroe State Forest, Indiana, United States - atmos_gasesECM2C_05 | ecosystem: Environmental > Terrestrial > Soil > Temperate...
GCTCGCGCAGCCGGTGGAGAGATTCGCGCCCTTCAGCACCAGGCTCCAGGTCTTACCGCCGTCGGCCGTGCGATAGAGGCCCCGTTCCGCGGAGTCGCTCCAGAGCTTGCCCGGAACACAGGCGAGCACGATGTCGGAGCTGTGCGGATCGACGATGATCTTCGCGATGCGCTCGGAGCTCGGCAGGCCGACGTTGGTCCAGCTCTCCCCGCCGTCGGTCGACTTGTAGATGCCGTCGCCGATCGAGACGCTGTTGCGCGTCCAGCTCTCCCCGGTCCCGACCCAGACATTCTGGTTGTTGGAGGGATCGACGGCGAGCGCGCCGATCGACTGCACCGGCTGCTCGTCGAACACGGGTTTGAAGGTCGTGCCGCCATCGCTCGACTTCCATACGCCGCCGCTCGCAGCGCCGACGAAGAGGACGATGCGGCCGGATGGCTCGCGGTAACCGGCGAGGGCGGTGATGCGGCCGCTCATCGCAGCGGAGCCGATGTTGCGGGCGGAGAGCCCGGAGACCGTGCTCGCATCAACGGCCGCAGGGCCGTTCTGGACGGGAGCTGAACCCTGGCCAGGTGCCGGGCTCTGCGCAAGCGCGCTCAGCGTCGGGGACGAAAGCAGCGCGCATGCGCAGGCTGCGAAGACAGGTCGCATCGTGATTCTCCTTCAGATCACTTCGGCGTGCGTCACTTCGCCGGCGCGGCGGAGGCAGTCGTGGGGAAGTGGAAGGCGCCATCGTCGATAGCAACGTTGGCCTCGGCCTTCTCGATCTGGGTCTTCTGGTGGGCGGTCGTGCCCTTCGTCCAGGAATCCTGCGCGAATGGCAGATAGACGCCAGCCACTTTCTCATAGTCGCCGAAGTCGGTGACCGTCTCGTGCGGCACGCCGTGCTCGATTCGCCGGTTGACCGTGCGCACGTCGAGGAACTGATCAGGATCGAGGTATACGAAGGTGATGTCGCCATTCGGTCGCCACACGCGCAGCTTGAGAGCCGGCGAGCCGTCGAGATCCTCGGTGCCGAGATAGTCGAGCTTATAGCCCTTGGCCTCATAGTCGACCAGCGGACCGGCGAAGTCCGCGGCGTCCTCGCCCATACCCTTGGCATCGTCCGCAGAGAGCCGTTCCGGATCCTTGCGGCCCTGGAACGGGTTGATCTGCCAGGCCTGCTTGCCGTCGTAGGCCTGCACTTGGGTGAGGCCCTGGATCGCTACCTCGTAGCGGATCGCGCCAGGTGGCTGCACCTGGGTCACGCTGGCGAGCTCGAGGGTGTCATTGTTGACGAGGATCTTCCCCTCGAGTCGCAGCGACCTGATCGCCCGCACCTTCTCGAGGCCGCCCTTCGCCTCGACGTTCTTCGCGGCGAGCTCGGCGGCGGTGAAAGGGAATGCGGCCGGCGCCGCGCATATAATCAGAATAGCTGCTGCAAACCGTCGCATGCGAAATCACCGTGCCCTGCGGGCCGCATATGATGCATGCGCAGGGCGCGGAGTGCCACACGTTGAGAGGTGGTTGCGGCGGGCTGTGAGTGCGGTGAGACGACGTGACTCGTAAGATCGGTACAGGCGAAGATGAGGGAGGCCGGAGTGGAAGCGCAGCAATACAAGATCTACGGCAGGGCCGGAAGCGGCTCCGACATCCCGCAGATGCTTCTCGAGGAGATCGGGGCTCCGTACGAGCTGATCCGCGTAGGACGCGAGAAGGCCGATGTCGAGGCGTATCGCCGCATCACGCAGACCGACAAGGTGCCGGCCCTCACGACGCCGGGCGGAGCGACGATCTTCGAGTCGGCGGCGATCTGCATGCTCCTCGCCGATCTTCACCCCAAGGCGCGCCTCGCGCCGCCGCCCGGCACGGAGCAGCATGGCCGTTTCCTGCAGTGGCTGATATACCTCGCCGCGAACCTCTACGAGTGCGCACGGCGCATCTACTATCCGCAGACCTACGGTGGCGAGGCCGCCGCGGATGCCGTCAAGCAGCGCGCGCTGCACGACTTCCCGGAGCTGATCGGCCCGCTGGTGCCTTCGCTCAGGCCCTATGTGCTGGGGAAGGAGATCTCCGCGGTCGATTTCTATCTGTACGTCGTCGGCGGCTGGCTGCCCGAGGGACGCGGCCCCATACACAGCCGTTGGCCGGCGGTGGCGAAGCACTCGGGCCTGCTCGCCGAGCGGGCTTCGGTGCGTAAAGTCGAAGCGCAGCAGACCTGAGCCGCCGGCGCCGTTGTGGCGCTGTACCCAACACGCGGGAGTTCGGTGGTGGAGAGCTGGATGGTAGTAATCGGCCTCACTGCGGCCGTCGGCTTGTGCGCCGTGCTTGGCCTCCTCGGGCGCCGCGTCCAGTCGCTGGAGCCTCAGATGTCAGCGCTCCAGCGTCATTTAGGGCTGACATCACCTCCTTTATATAGTCGGTCGGACCGCGCGAAGCAGCTGGCGGCCGATCCGAAGAAAAAGATTGAAGCCATCAAGGCGTTCCGCGAGGAAAGCGGCCCCGGTGTCAGGGAAGCGAAGAGGATCATCGAAGAGCTCATCGCGAGCCAGAGGATGAACCTGCCCTCGAGGTGAGCGTCGGGAGGGGACAATCTGCGAAGTGTGTCACTGAACCCGCGGCCAGTAGCCACATGATGTTAACTCCCGCTTGGCAAATGCGGCGATTTGCGAAAACTCGCTCCCATGTCCTCGCACGCCTTGCCTACCGAACTCCCGCTTTCGCTGATCGAGCGCCTCCGTGCGGAGGGGGTTGCCACGCTCGAAGCGTGGGTGGCTCTCGGACGCCGCCGCCGGCAGATATTCGGCGTCACGAGCGCCGCGGTTACGCAGCTCGATGCATTCGCGAAGGCGGCACTGAAGCCTAAGCGGTAAGCGCGGCGCAGCGGGCGCCTATCCATCGGAGGCCGTCAGCGCCCGCCGTAGCGCTCGAGTGCGGCCACAATATCGGGGTGACCACTCGCTCGTGCGATCTCGAGCGGCGTTGTCCCGCGCCCGTCTGCGGCGTTGGGATCGGCCCCGTGCGTGAGCAGCAGCGCCGCAGCCCCGGTCCGGCCGCCCAGCGTCGCGAGCATCAGCGCAGTGCGACCGAGCGAGTCACGCGAATCGATATCCACGTGCTTCTGCAGCAGGACTTCGAGCGCGGCGACATCGCCGATCTCGGCCGCATGCCGCAGCGCCGCGCCGCTCCCGTGCGAAGCCTGTGCAACCAAGGCCGGCGCCTCGGTCCGGGTGGCCATATCGAGCGATTGCCTGGCGAACTCAGATTCTCGCGCTGCCACCGCCGGTGCGCCGCCCTTTGCGCGCGCCTCCGACTGCAAGCGGGCGACGTCCGGGGCGGGAGCGGCGGCCGATGGCACCGGAGGAACCGCCGGCACCGAAGTCGCAGCAGGGTTCGACCGCGACGGAGAGACTGGCTCGACGCTCTGGGTGACATGAGGTTGGAGAAGGCGCGGGAGCTGCATCACCACAGCGAGGGCCGCGGCGGCAACGGTCCCGACGGCGGCCGGTCCGCGCCAGGCGCGCCAGCCCACCCGATGGCCGCTCTGGGACGCCGGCTGAGCTTCACGCGCGCGCGCCGCGGCGAGCTTCTCGGCGTGCTCGAGCACCACCTGGCGCACGGCCGCGCTCGGCCGGCTCCGGTCGCTCGCGGAAGCGCGTCGATACCACTCGTCGACGTCGCCTGGATCGTATGGTGGCGGGAAGTCGGTCATGCGTACTCGCCAAGCAGCTCGCGCAGCCGGGAGCGGGCATAGCGCAGGCGGCTCTTGGTCGTCTCGAAGCTGCTGCCGGTGATGCTCGCGACTTCCTCCACGGTCAGGTCACCTTCGACCTGCAGCAGGAATGCGTCGCGCTGCTCATGTGGCAGCCTGCGGAGAGCCTGGGCAAGCGCCGCGGCCTGATCGCGCACCAGCACCGCGGCGAGCGGCTCGGCGCCCGAGTCCGTAGTGAACTGGTCGGCCACCAGAGGGGCCTCGTGGCCGATGCTCTCGAGGCTCACATGCGCGCGTCTGCCGCGCAGAGCATCGATGAGACGGTTGTGTGCGATCGCGAACAGCCACGTGGTGAAGCGGGCCGTCGGCCGGTAGCGAGCGGCATCGCGCGCGATGGCGAACCACACCTCCTGCATCAGCTCGTCTGCAGTGGCGCGGTTCCCGACGTTGCGCTGGAGATAACGCCAGATTCGCATCTCGTGCCGGCGATAGAGCGGGGCGAACGCCGCGGCATCGCCGCGCACGTAGCGGCTGATGAGGGCCTCGTCACTCTCCCCGCCGTCTGTCATGTAGACATCATTATGACAGCCAGCCGGCGCGTCATCCCGACGGGTCGGGCACGAACCGGTGCTCGTGTGAGCCTGGAAAGGGGTTGAGTGTTGGAGGCGTGGGCGCGGGCTCCCGCAGGACACCCATGGCGACAAGGTTCTCCAGGCTGTCGTAGCGTATGCGGATTACCTCATCCGGCTCGGCGTGCAGGCGCAGGAACTCGGTGTCGCTAACATAGGAATATTCGCGTGGACCGTGCCCGGTACCGAGCTTCGCGGAAGCTGCCGGCCGCGCCGGGAGTGCCAGCGAGGATGAGCTGGCTGCGTCGGCCGCCCGGCTCCACGGTGCGGGCGCGGCCTGAGCCATGGACTCTCCTCGCCGGGCGAAGGGCGCGACTTGCGGCGGCGAGTAGACCGGTCGTGGTCGACGCTCGCGGAAGAGCGCCAGGCCGATCACTCCCACGTTGGCCGGCCGCCCCGTGCGCGCGGCGTACGAGTTGGAAAGATCGGTGAAGAAGAAAGCTGCCACTTCCTCATTGCTCTTGCGCCATCCCGTGATCTGGTAACGCTCCCCGGTATCGAACACATAGCCGGTCTGTCGCCAGGCGGCGGTCGCTCCCGAGATCACGTTGATTCCGTCCACCGAGGTCACGGCCAGCAGCCGCCCGTCCGTGCAATTGCGGATGTCGATCACATAGCGCCCGTCGGGACGGCCTGCGATCCAGTATTCGCCCTGGTAGTAGTAGGTGGTGAGCTCCGCTCCGCTGTCACGGTCGATGACCGTCACGTCGGCGAGGGCACCGAGGGCTGATGCGTCATAACTTGCCGGCAGGGCGAGCAGCGCCAGCCAGACACGGGCTCTCATGGTCACTCCGAGTGTGCAATGCCTGATGAGTGAAGCGATCCAGCGAGAGAGATGGGGTTAAGCGGGCGCGAGTTTGTCCCGCGTCGCGCGCTTCAGTCCCCGGCTAACCGCTCAGAACTTCTCACTCCATGGCCGCACGTCGAGCTCGAGCGTCCAGGCGCTACGCTCCTGGCAGTGGAGCAACCAGTAGGCATCGGCGACCGCATCGGGGTGCAGCAAGCCGTCGGGGCCGCGTTCGGCTTTGAGCCGCGGGACGCGAGACAACAGACGGTCGCCTTCGATGCCTCCGTCCACGACGATGTGGGCAACATGGATGTTGTCTGGCCCGTACTCGCGCGCAATGCTCTGAGCAAGGTTGCGCAGCGCCGCCTTCGCCGCCGCGAAAGAGGCGAAATTGGCCTTGCCGCGCAGGCTCGCCGATGCACCGGTGAAGAAGATCGACCCGCCGGCCGGCGCCAGCCACCAGCACGCTCGATCGTGATCGGTCTCGTGCATCTGAGCTCACGCTGCCCGCCCTTCTTGCCCTGCCCGTTGTCTCAGAAGCGCGCCGTGATCGCCGCGCCGAGCGTCCGCGGTTGAACGTATGAGATTGCGCCGCCGAAGTTCGGAGTGCCGGTGTTGGTGTAGTAGGCGATGCCGCGCACGTCGCCGACGTTCTTACAGTAGACCTCGAACGTCCAGCGCCCATTCTCGAGCCCGGCGCGCAGGTTGACTGTGCTGTAGCTCGCCAGCTCGGGGCGCGGGCTCGGCTCGAATCCGGTGGCCCCCAAGGTCGCAGAGAAATCACTGAAGCGCGACCCGAAGAAGCTCCACGTGGCACCGGCAAAGCCGTTGTAGTCGCTGAAGGCAAGCCACGTGTAGTCCCCGTCCAGGGACCCGCTCCACCTGGGTGCGTAGGGCAGCCGATCGCCGTCGTTGCCGCCGGCGGCGGGCGCCGCAGTCGTGAGATGAGCGTCGACGTAGGCGCCGGTGAGCGTGAAAGTGAGCCCCGTCACCGGCGTGAGCCCGAGCGCCCACTCGAGGCCCTCGCTGCGCGCGGTGCCACCGTTGGCGTTGATGCCGAAGTTGTCGATGTCTTCGAGCAACTGGATCTTTTCCCAGGTGACGAGAAATGCGTCGACATCGACGGACAGACGCTTGTCGAGGAGGTCCGTGCGCGTGCCAATCTCGTAATTCGTGGTCCGGTCGGGCTGGTACTCTCGCTGGACCCCTGGCTGCGTGCCTGGTAGCAGGTCGTTCGGACCGCCCGGCCGATATCCGGTCGCGAGCCGCACGTACGCCATGGTGTTGTCGCTGACGTGCCAGCGTGGCGCGACGGAGTAGGTGAAGTCTGTACCGGTTGAATCGCCGGAAACGACCGTCGGAGCCTGACCTGTGAGCTGGAACTCCAGGCCATTGGTCAACTCATTGGCGGACTGCTTGTTCTCGGACCAGCGGCCGCCGAGTGCGATGTCGAACTGCGGGCTGAAGTGGTAAGTGAACTGGGCAAAGGCAGCCCATTCGCGGTAAAGGGCGTCGAGTGCCGTGTTCTCAAGCGAGGCCAGAGGCGTGTAGACCTGGCTCGGGATATAAAACATCGGCAGCGTCTGCACCAGCGTCGAAGCCTCGCGCGTGTAGAACGCGCCAACCTGCCACTCCAGAGTCTGAGCCGGCGAGGAGGCGAGGCGCACTTCCTGTGTGAACTTCTTGATGTCGATCGCCTCCGTCTCGCCGATACCGAGCGAGGTGACCCCGGCCGGCAACGGAGGTGGGATGAGTGGGATGAGTGACGTGGCGACATCGCCGTAAGTGCCGGCTGCCGGGACACCCGGATCGACAGGGAACGAGCTCGCGTCAGAGAAAGCGCTCTCCTCCGCCGTCCCATAGCTCGTAATCGAACTGAGCGTGCCAAAGCCGAGATTCCAGTTGAGCGTACCACTGTAGATGCGGTACTTGAGCGTGGCTGGTTCGCCGATGAAGCGTTGCTGTTCGTAGTCGCCATGCATCAGCTGAAGTTGGTTGGCCGGCGGCGCCTGGGGAGTGCCCGCCGCTCCTACGACATCGACATAAGGTGTACCGTCCGTGTGCAGATCCTGTCCGAAGGCATTCAGCCGGATTGAAACGTCGTCGGTGACGTTGACCAGAAACGCTGCACGCACGCCGGAACGATAGTCGTGATTGACGTCCTTCTCTGCGAGTGACGGATCGTCGATATAACCCGGGTCCGTCACGTAGTAGGCGCTCAGGCGAAACGCGGCACGATCGCCGATCGGCAGGTTGAGCATTGCCTTCCCGGACCCGGCGCCCTCGCCGTGGGCGACATCCTCGCCGCCAGCCTGGGCAGCGGCAGCAAACTTCGTCGGGTCGGGCGGATTGGTCACGTATTTGAGCAAGCCGCCTTCACCGCCGGCGCCGTATAACGTCCCCTGAGGCCCGCGCAGCACTTCCAGACGCTGGAGGTCCCACGTATCGAAATCCCCGCTGAAACCGAATCCGTTGACGAGTGCGTTGCTCGATCCGAAAGGAGTATCGTCGATATAGGCGGTTACGGTGGAGCCGATTCCGCCCGCGCTCTGCCCGCGTAGCGAAACCCGCGTCTCGCCAGGCTGCACCTCTTCCAGCGAGAGACCCGGCACCCTGGACTGCAGGTCCTCGAGGCTCACCAGGTGCTGCTTGTCGAGCTCCTCGGAAGTCAACGCCGTAACGGCCATCGGTACGTCGTGCAACTTCTCCTTATATTTCTGCGCGGTGACCACGACCTCCTGGAGCTTGTTGGTCGCGTTGTCCTCGCCCGGTGCTTCATCGGCGCGTACGCCGGGCGAGCCGGCCAGGGCGGATGCTGACGCCACCGCAAGGAAGGACGACACGGACAGAGGTCTGTTCATGGTTGTTGGCTCCGAGGCCGGACTCAGCCAACCCGCTGAAAAGCGCGCGGGCGCAACACGCGCCCTCCGGGATGGTGCCGTTCTCATTGTTCCAGTGTGACAAAATTGCGGGGAACCTACGCGGTCCGCTGCAGATGCGGTGAGTAGCGCACCACCAGTCGGGTGAGCACCGGCGCCAGAGCGATGACAAACAACAGCCGCACAGACTGCAGCGCCAACACGAAGGGCAGATCGACCCGGGGCGTCGAGGCCGCGATGACGGCTACCGAGTCGAGACCGCCGGGGCTGGTCGCGAGATAGGCGGTGAGTGGATCGACGTGGGTCAGCCACGTCAGGCACCAGGCCAGGAAGCCGCAGAAGCCGATCAGGCCGAGTGCGGCCGCGACGATGACCGGCAGCGCCTGCCGTCCGTGACGGAGATCCTCGCGACGGAACCCCAGCCCGATGTTCCAGCCGATGAGGGCGTAAGCACAGGCCAGCAGCCACTGCGGCAGCTCGATCGGCAGCCAGCCGGCCGCATGCAGGGCAGACAGCAGCAACATCGGCCCGAGCAGTGCCCAGGCCTGAACGCGCAGCAGCCTCGCAATCTGCTGGCCGAATAGCGCGAGCAGTATCATCTCGAGCAGCCGCGCCCAGTGCACCGGCGCCGCCCACGCCAGGCCGCGAGCGTGGGCCGTGGTACCTGCCCAGAAGTGCGCCACCAGCACCGCGGCCAGAACGACCAGCAACACGCGCACGTACTGCATCAGCGCGACCAGTCGGGGATCCGCGCCCTGCGCTTCGCTCAGCACCACCATCGCGGTTGCAGCGCCGGGCGATGTGCCGTAGACCGCGGTCGCACCGGGTATCAGCCCGAAGCGACTGATGAGCCAGCCAAGACCCGCGGCACCCAACAATGTCGCGCTGATCACCAGCCCAAACAACAGGGAGTCATGACCCAGGGTCGCCACGATCGCCGGGGTGATGCTCGCCGCGACCAGCGCGCCGATCAGGGCCTGAGCTGCGACGTACGGCCAGCGTGGCACCGAGAGGTGCAGACCATTCACCCCGAAAAAGATGCCACCGGTCAGAGGCCCGAGGAGCAGCGCCGCCGGAAGGTGCGCCGCGCTCCAGATCACCGAGACGAGCACGGACAGGGCGACGAGCGCGACCCATCGCGCGGGCGCCGGCCAGGTGCTCATGCCAGCGTGATCTGCTCTGACGTCGTGATCCGGGCCAGGCGCGGGAAGATGTATTTGAAGCTGAAGGCGTGCATCTCCGCGCTGAAGGTGCTGCAGAGATCCTCCGCAATTACCAGCTCGTAGCCGTGCTCCGCCGCGCTGCGGGCCGTTGACTCGACGCCCATATTGGTCGCGATGCCGCCCAATACGATGCAGCGTCGCCCGCGCCGACGCAGCTGCAGATCGAGCTCGGTGCCATGGAATGCACCCCAGTGGCGCTTGGTGACGATCAGGTCGGAAAGGGGCGGCGCCTCGGGAAACTCATCCCAGCCTCGAGGGAGGGACGCCACATCCATAGGCTGATCCACCGGCAATTGCAGCGCATCGGCGCGGTCGCTCGAGAAAGACACGCGCACCCACACGGGGAGCGCACCCGCGTCCCTGAAACGCTGCGCCAGCCGCAGCGAGCGCTGATAGACGTCCGCCGTCGTATGCGGAGCCGTGGTCCTGCCGAGCACCCCCTTCTGCAGGTCGATCAGGACGAGAGCCGTGCCCTTCGCATCAAGCTGCATATCCGCCTCCTCGGGTGTCGATGACCCGGCGATCGCTTGAATACGAGTGTATCCGGTGCCGACCCGTAGGACGGAAGTCGACGATGCGGGTGTAGGTGCGGTGCAGGCGCTCACGTCGCAGTTACTGCGCGAGCACCTCCGGGATGCAAATGCCCGATGGTCAGTGCGATCGGGCGCTGTGCGCCGCTGCGCGATCCCTCGCCTGCAGATAGCTTTCCGCATCCACGGGCTCACCAACGGCCGAGCCGGAGTCGTCCGGCAGGCTGTCGGCGGCGGCGCCCGTCGTCGGCACCGCCGGCCCGTCACTCCCTACAACCCATGGCGATGGCTGCTGGGCCGGTTGCGGGCGGCGGGCCGCGGACGGAGCCGGCGCGGGAGGCAGGCTCCTGGCATCCGCGACCCACGAGAATCCGCCGCCGGCGGTGGATTCTCGCGCGGCCGATCGTGCCGACAGCGCGGGCGGCGGCCGCCCCGCCTCGTGAGCCGCGAGATCTCCGCGCCAGACAGCGATGGCGAGTCCCAGCCCGAGCCCGATCGTGCTCGCACCGAGGGGGATCATCGCCGTCTTCATCGCTTGGAGTCGAAATCGAAGAAGTCGAACAGGTCGCTGATCGCCGGAGTGTTGATCGGTACGTAGGGATTGTCGGCAGTCGTGATCGGATTCTCGAAGTTGTCGCGGCTGCGGTACGTCACCGGCTTCACGCCCCAGTTGCGCTCGATGAATTTGAGGATCGAAACGTGATCGGCGTAAGCGTGCGAGACGTGTCCGGGCTTGACGAGGGGTGAGATCACCATCAGCGGGATGCGCGTCCCGTCACCGAAGAAGTCGAGCGGCTGCACGTAGCCCGAATCGTAGTACCCGCCGCCTTCATCGAAGGTGATGATGATGACGGTGTCCTTCGCATAGCGCGATGCCTCGACCTGGTCGACGATCTTCTTGGCGAATCCCTCGAAGAGATCGAGCTTCGAGGAAGCCGGATGCCCGTCGGTATAACCGCTCGGCTTCACGAACGAGACCGCCGGCAGCCGATCCTTGCCGATATCGGCATACAGGTTGACGGAGTCGGCGATGTGAGCGCGGATCTGTGCCGGGTCCGACATGATGGAGGTGTCGTACTGGAACGGGTTGCAGATGTTGCAGTACTCATCCGCGTCCTTGCCGTTGGTGCCGTAGTTGATCTCGTACGGATCGTTGATGTAGTTGTTCCATTGATCGCCGTAGTACCTCCAGGAAACCCGCGCGTCGTTGAGGCTGTCGCCGATGCTGCGCGTCGAGGAGGGCGGGATCGTGAACGGCGTGTTGGCTGGATTGGTATCGATGTAGGCGTCCTTGCCGTTACCGAACCAGCCGGGGTTGTAGTTGTTCAACAGGTAGTAGTGGCCGGCCTCGCAGTGCGGGTCGATCGGACGGGGAAGCGACTGCAGGTAGTTCACCACCGCCGCGACGCCCGGAGCGTTGGGATCGGAGCAGTTGCTGTAGGAGCCGCCGCCCGAGACCGGCTCGCGCTTGTAAGGAGGCGGGTAACCGGCGTTGTCACTGTTGCCGTAGCCGTCCTCCCGGTACCAGTTGTTGGTTCCTTTGGCGGGATTCGGATTCTCGATCTCGTGCACCACGCCTTCGTCGGGATTGGCCTTGTTGTCGTAGGTCGAGTACACCGTGACGCCCTCGGGGGGCTTCGCCGGATGACCGCGGCCGTCGCTGAACCAGATGGCATCGCCGTGACCCAGCATGATGTGGTTGGCGCCCGTGCCCCCGTTCACCGACTGATGGAAGTTGTCGCTCATGGCGTAGTGGTCGGCCAGGAACTTGAAGTAGGCCGCATCGCCCAGCTGCATGTTGTAGAAGCCGAGCGCGCTCGAGCCCTCGCCCGTGGTGCTCGCTCCGACGGAATAGTTGCTACTGAAGTTCGCGGGCTGGGTCTCGCCGTTGGTTCCGGCGCCCACCGTGACCTCGACCCACGAGAAGAGACTGCCGTCGCAGCCGGAAGGATTGCGTGGCGTGGCCTGATCCAGCGAGCAGTTGAGCTGCTGCCACATCTGGTAGAAGCGGTGCACCGGGCTCGCCGAATAATCATGGTAGTCGAAGTGGACATCGCTATTCGTCAGCTGGAATGGGCCGGCCGCCAGCCCGTTGACATTCGCGATGCGCTCATCGGGCACGTGGCTCTTCTGCCCGGTGCCCCCCATGACGAGATACGGATAGTACTCGGGCGGCAGCCCCGATTCGGTTTCCTGGGCGCAAGCAAGCAACGACGTGCCGTCCCCGCACGGGTCCGACCCGGAGAAATAGCCCTGAGCGCCACTCGGACCGCCGGTCAGCGGCGATGGCAGACGATTGTCGGAGTATGAGTGCTTGGGCGGATTGAGCAGGAACGGATCGCTGCCGCCCGAGTCGGACGCGGCGAGCTGCTGCGCCTTGCGGAAATCCGGCCCGGGGACGGCGTTCTTGCTCTGATCCAGCGCGATGATGCGCTCACTCAGCAGATTGTGGACGCTCTCGCCGGCTTTCGGCACGTAGGTGGCGAAGACGTGATCGAAGCTGCGGTTCTCGCCGATGATCACGATCACGTGCCGGATCGGCGTGCGGGTTTGGCCGGAGCTCGCATCGACGTCGGCGCTTTGCGCCGAAAGATTGCCGCTCATCTGCAGCAGTACGGTGGTGCCAAGCGCGGCGCGCAGAATCCGCGACGTCCGCTCTCCTCGATGCGCAACTTTCATGGCGCTCTCTCCCTGTTCGTTGTGTGGCGCGAGTTACATGGCCGCCTTTTTAAGCGCGGCCTGTTGCATCCGTGTGACGGAGCGGGCGCGCACCGGCGGTTACGTCCGGGCTCAAGGCGGCGGAGGCTCGGGCGCGCCGGCCGGCAGTACGCGAATCATCCCCATCATGCCGCCGTCCTCGTGCTCGAGGAGATGACAGTGATACACGAACGTTCCAACCGTGTTGGGATCGCGGAAGTCCATGCGCACCCGCACGCTCGGATAGGAGAGTGTGTGTCCGTTGTAATAGGGCACGTTCACCGTATCGCGCAGAAAAGGCTCGTTGACCGCTATCCCCGACCAGTCGAGGAGCAGGAAGTGCAGCTGGTGGATGTGAAACGCATGCAGCTCGGTAGAGCGATTCTCGATGATCCAGTCCTCGACCTCGCCCTGCCTCACGATGATGTTGGGCTCGCCGGACCTCGGATCGAACGCTGCCGGCGTCTGCCCATCCACGGTGAGATAGAAGGTAGTGGCGCTGTTCGGATCCGCGGGATTCGAGAGCTTCTCCGAGAAATAGAGCTTCCGTACGCGCACCGGCTTCACATCGCCGAGCCACGCCTCATGGGCCGGCGGCAGCGGCCGGGTGACTGCCGGCAGTGGCGCCGGTTCGGGCGCAGCCTCGTTCGTATCGACGGCGATGAGTGCCCGGTTCGGGTCGTTCTCCCCGCCCCGGCCCGTATCGACGGTGTGGGTCACGAGCATGGCTGCAACACCCGCCGGCGGCCCGCGCATCACGAACTCGACTCGTGAGCCGGGAGGCACGCCAACGCGGTCGCGCCACAGGATGGCAGGTCCCGGCCCACCGCCGGTCTGCAGCGGGAGCCCATCGAGCGCGACGATGCCGAGCGCCTGGGGTCGTTGAGCGAACAGGAGCTCGAGATTCAGGTAGGTCACCGCCGAGGCATTGAGTACACGCCAGAGTTGCCGCTCGCCCGGCCGCATTTGCAGGGCCGCAGGCGGATAGTCCGGATAGGGAACCGGAACGAAATTGACGGAAAGGTCCTTGGCAGGCTTGCCGTACCCCGTGCCGTTGTTGGCGGCATCGCCATCGCGGTCGATCAGCATCCTGGGAACCACGGGCTCCGACTTCGAGGGCGGCGCATCGGGATTGAGAAGATCCTGATCCCGGATCACGAGCACGCGCTCGCGAAGCCCCGCAAGCTCCGGGTTGGCCCGCTCGATACCCTCGACTATCAGCGCCCCGCTCGCCCCACCGAGCACCTGCCGGGTGCTGAAGCCATGAATGTGCGGGTGATACCAATAAAGCCCGGGCGGCTCGTCTGCGGGAATCCTGAAGCGATACTCGAAGGCCGGATCGCGAGGCTGGATCGAGGTCGTGAGGACGTCGTCCTGATGACACAGCGGCGGAACGGTCAGCCCGTGGAAGTGAAGATTGGTCGAGACGCTCGTCATCATCCCGCTCGTGCAGGGGTCGGCGCGCCCCGGCATCATCCGGTGCCCTGGCGCCGCGGCGGAGTCCGCGGACACGGGCTCGCGCTGCGTCAGCGCGTTATGCAGCCGCAGGATGAGCCAGTCGCCCGGCTTCACGCGCAATGTGGGTGACTGCGCTCCGTCGCCCGAGAGATAGCAGTAGCGCAGCGCTCCACCCGGCCCACGCTCATCGCGCAAAGTCAGATCGACGCTCAGCACGCCGTCGCGGCTGCGCACCTGCGCGGGCTCGACGACTGAGCTGCCCGGTGCCGGACGGGCGCACAGGGGATGCGCCGCCTCCCTCGCCCCGAGCGTTGCAGCGAACGGAAGAGTTGCGAGCAGACATAGCAGGTGCAAGCTGAGACGTGTCGTTGGCCGTCGCATGGCTATAGGTCCGCCCTCTTATACGGGCGCGGTGTGACGCGGCGATGAAGCGACGCGACGTCCCGGAGCGGGATGTACTTCAGCCATCGACGGGACGGGCCGGCGTATCGAGGATCAGCTGGTAGAACGCCAGGTCGAGCCAGCGACCGAACTTGTAGCCGGCATGCCTGATGGTGCCGGCGCATGAGAAACCGAGCTTGCGATGAAGGGCGATGCTCGCCGCATTCTCGACGTCGATGCCGCCGACCATGACGTGCCGCTCCTGGCCGCGCGCTGCATCGATGAGGGCCGTGAGCAGCATCACTCCCAAGCCCTTTCTGCGGCGATCGCTTCTGACGTACACCGAGTGCTCCACCGAGTATTTGTAAGCGGGCCGGTCGCGAAAGCTTCCGTAGGTCGCGAATCCCAGCAATTCGCCGCCCGCGCCTTCGATCCCGATCACCGGCAAGCCGGCGCGGCCCTTGCTCTCGAGCCAACTTCTGATGGTCTCAGCGGAGCGCGGCCGGTAGTCGTACACGGCGGTGGAATGGAGGATCGCTTCGTTGAATATCTGCAGGATGGCTGCGCCGTGTCGCTCGTAGAAGCACGACACGTGCCTGACCGGCCCCTCCTCTACCGAGCCATCGAGGTCCATTGGATGTCCTCTTGACAGTGCCATCCATTATGGAAGACAGTCCGTCCAGTATGCAAGACAGACAAGCCAGTGGCGCGGCGGCCGGCATCGACGCCCGCATTGCGCGCCGGGTGCGCTCGCTGCGAGCCGATCTCGGCATGACGCTCGATGCGCTGTCCCGGTGCAGCCGGGTGAGCCGCTCGATGCTTTCGCTCGTCGAGCGTGGTGAGAGCAGCCCGACGGCGACTGTTCTCGAGAAGATTGCGAGCGGCCTGGGAGTATCCCTGGCGACACTGTTCGAGGACGCGGGTGCTCCATCGCATCCGCTCTCCAGGGGGCGTGAGCGCAGCACCTGGCGGGATCCGCAGTCAGGTTACCTGCGGCGAAATATCTCGCCGGTGAACTTCCCCTCCCCCATTCAGATCGTCGAGGTGACGCTGCCGGCCGGTGCGCGCGTCGCCTACGAGGGCGATGCGCGCGCCGTGAGCATTCATCAGCAGATCTGGGTCCGGCAGGGCAGGATCGAGGTGACGGTCGGCACCGTCATCTGGCGGTTGGAAACGGATGACTGCCTCGCGATGCGCCTCGACGCACCGGTGACGTATCGAAATCGCAGCCGCTCGCAGGCACGCTACATCGTGGTGATCACCAGCGAGCGTCCGCGCAGCGTCGCGCGCTGAGGCCCGGCCATGGCATGAGGCACGATCAGTCGGGCGGCGAGCTCGAAATCCGCGAGGACGATCTGTCGGGTGAGGCCGTGCGCGGGCTCCTGCGCCTGCATCTTCGGGGCATGCACGCCAGCTCGCCCCCGGGGAGTGTCTTCGCCCTCGACCTGTTAGGGCTCACGGCGCCCGGCGTCACGGTGTGGAGCGCCTGGGTGTCGGCAACGGTCGTTGGGATAGCCGCGCTGAAGGATCTGGGCGACCGTACCGGCGAGCTCAAATCGATGCGCACCCACCCGAACTTCCTCCGCCGTGGCGTCGCAGCGGCGCTGCTTGCGCACGTCATCGCAGTAGCCCGGTCGCGCGGAATGAGACGCCTCAGTCTCGAGACGGGCTCCGGCCCGGCATTCGCTGCAGCGCTCGCGCTCTACCGCGGGCGTGGCTTCGTCGACGGCGAACCGTTCGCCGAATATCGGCGTGGCGAGTTCAACCAGTTCCTGCATCTGTCGATTGAATAACAAGCACCGAACTCGCTGCGCTCGCGGGAGATCGGTGCAGCTTCGTGCGAGGCCAAGCCAGAGGCGCAGTCCGGCATGTGACATGAGGTTTCAGGCGCGGTAGTGCGTGTGCTATATAGCGACGCCTTACCGCCACCTCGGGAGGTGCAGCACCTTACAACAAGTTACAAATTTCATTCGGTGCCTGAGCAAGAAGATTCCGTGTCGAGGTTTCGTGGTTTTGCGCAGCTCGCAGGAGCGACTCGTTGTAATCCATTACGGGAGATGCGGTCATGTCAGGGAATCGTTTGAGTCAGTGGCTGCTGCAGCTTTGTCCGCTCGCCATCATTTCACTCGCAGGCGCTCATTCGACGTGGGCGCAGAGCCCCGCGCAGGCATACCCCCCCTACGGACCCAACATACCGGTCATCACCAACAACGAGCCATCATCGGGCGCTTACTATCAGGATCGAGAACCGGAGCCCGCGCCCGGCCCCTGGGATCACGAGTCGATCTGGAACATGAGGGTCGAGGGCTTCAATGACAATCAGGCCCGGCCGATCTATCAACCGCTGATCGTCAACCAGAACGGCCGGGAGATTCTCTACGCCGGCAACCTGGCGGGCACCGCACTCAATCCGCTGACCGGGGTGCAGGAGTCCAACGGCACCTCGATCATCGACGTCACCGACGTGCATCGGATCCGTTTCCTGTACCACATCCCGGGACCGCCGCCGATCGGTACGTCCTTCGCGGCCGCGGGCGCCCAGATGGTTCGCGTGTGTGGCGGCAACACCTTGCCCAATGCCGCGGCCAACGGCACTGCCGGCCACTGGTACCTGCTGCGCGCGTTCGGCAACGCGGGACCGAGCGAGTCTCACCAGATCTGGGACGTCACCGATCCTGCGGCGCCCAAGTTCGTCATCACGGTCCTCGGCGGACTCAGCAACACACACAAGAGCTGGTGGGAATGCGACACCGGCATCGCCTACCTGGTCGCCGGATCGAAGGCCGATGGCTGGCAGCAGAGCGGCTCCGCGCAGCACGTCTACATCTACGACCTGAGCAACCCGGCAAACCCCGTGTTCATCCGGCAGTTTGGCCTGGTGGGCCAGCAACCCACCGCTCCGGTAGCGACCGCGCAGCCGTGCGTGAGCGCGCCGAGCGATACCTGCTACGAAGGGACGACGAATCCGCCGGCAGGCATTCACGGACCGATCTCTATGGGCACCGTCGTCGACCGCGTCTACATGCCGTACGGGGTCGGCGCCCAGGGCGTCATCCAGATCGACGACCGGTTGAAGCTGATCAACGGCTGCAAGACCAGCGGTCCAGGGTCCAATCCGGGCGCCTCTCCGTCCTGCGCCAACAGCCCGACTCAGGCGGATCTCCTGTGGCCGCAGGTGAGCTGGATCACGATGAATCCGGAGAACGGCGGTCACAGCTCCATGCCGATCTTCAACGTACCGATTCCCGAGGAGCAGACTAACTTCGTTAACGGGCAACCGCAGAGCAAGAGCCTGCTCATCGTGTCTTCAGAGGGCACCGCCAACAACTGCTTCGGGCAAGCGCCTCACGATGCCTGGATTCTCGATATCAGCAACGAGACGACCCCGTGGCCGATGGCGACCTTGAACGTCCCGCAGTTCCCGGGAGACTTCTGCGGCAAGGGCGCGCGCTTCGGCGCGCACGCGGTCACCGAGGCGATCTACCCGCCCTACTACGGCAAGATCGTCAGCATCTCGTGGTTCAACGCGGGATTGCGCATCTGGGACATCCGCGACCCGAAGAATCCGAAACCTGTTGCCTACTACATTCAGGCGCCCAGCCCGAACACGGCCTCGTCCTGCTCGACGATCAACGGCCAGACCAATTGCTTCAACGCCACGATGAACGACTACGTCGAGTACGACGATCGCGGCTATATCTATGCAGCCGACCGCGCGGGCACCGGCGTGACGATCCTCTCGCTCACCGGGCAGGCGCGCGAAGTGATCGCGGGGCACGCGAGACAGTGAGGAACCGCGTATGTACCGAAAACGATTCCTGATCGCACTCGCCTGCTCGCTCGGAACCGCGGTGGCCGCAGGAGCCCGTGCCGGGGACTCTGCTCGCGCGGACTCCGCGCCCCAGCCCGGCGCCGTGACCGCCGCCGCCGGCCTCGTCGATGGCTCCCGCCTGGAGGTCATCAAGCCCGGCCTCTCGAAGGCACAGGTGCGGGCATCGCTCGGTGTTCCGTGGCGGATCCTGCAGTTCAACGACTGCGGCATGGCGATGCCCGGTCAGGCAGACGAAACGTGGGAGTACCGTGGCACCGGGGCCGGCGGCAGCTATCGCCTGCATATCGAGTTCGACGACCACGACAAGGCGCATCTCGTCGCCCGGATTCCGGACAACGTCGCCGGCGGCAGGGGGACGAGCGCGGCTATCGCTTCTGCCCCTACGGCCATGATCGTGACGGGCAAGCACCCGTGAGCTGACCCGTGGTTCGACGCCCGAGGTGCGACTGTTACGGGGTCGCGGCCTGAAGCGGCCGACGTTTCGGGAAACCCGCGTAGAATCGCGGCTTCGCCGCCGTAGCTCAGTGGTAGAGCAGCCGCCTTGTAAGCGGCAGGTCGTCTGTTCGATCCAGACCGGCGGCACCAAAGTCATCACCTGCGCCGCGATGCTGCGGCTGACGCTGTTGGTCTGCCTGGTCGCGGGCGCACCGCTCGCGCGCGGTCAGACGGATGAGATCCAGGTCTACGACGCCGCGATCGCCGCGCCCGGACAGCTCAACCTGACCTGGCACAACAATTACACGCTCTCGGGGCGGACGCAGCCTGCTTACCCGGGCGGCATCGTTCCCGATCACGCGCTCAACGGTGTGCCCGAGTGGGGCTATGGCGTTACTCCCTGGTTCGAGGCCGGGTTGTATCTCCCGGTCTATACGCTCACGAGTCACGGCGACCTGCTCTTCGACAGCACCAAGCTGCGTGCGCTGTTGGTCGTGCCCGATGCGCATGATCGGACGTTCTTCTACGGCCTCAACTTCGAGCTCAGCTACAACGAACCTCACTGGGAGCCGACGCGCTTCTCGGGTGAGATGCGCCCGATCGTCGGCGTGCATCTCGGCCCGTGGGATTTCATCTTCAATCCGATTCTCGACACCGATTTCAAAGGTGGCGCCGGCAATCTGGTATTCGCGCCCGCGACGAGGGCGGCTTACAACGTCAGTAAGAATCTCGGCTTCGCACTGGAGGAATACGCCGAGTTCGGTCCGCTGCAGCACTTCCTGCCGCGCTCGCGGCAGTCGCAGACCGTGTTCGCGGTGGTCGACCTCGGCAGCAGCAGCAATGGCATCGAGTTCGGCATCGGCCGCGGCCTCACCCCCGCGACCGATGCCTGGGTCCTCAAGCTGATGTTGATGCGGGATTTGTAACGCGCCGCGATATCGACAGAGCCGGGCGCGCGCTGTGGCGACCGTTCAGCGCAGCTTCGTAGCCGCAAGCGCAGCGGCCGATGACGCCGCGGTCTCACTTCCGTGCGATGGCGGCGAGGCAGTGGCGGTGCCCGTAGGGGGCGTATCCGCGGCCGGAGTGCGGCAGGGCTGAACGCCCACGTGCGAGCTCGCGCCCTGGGCGAGCAGCTCCCTAAGGGGCACAGTGTCGGTGCCGGTGGGCGGCGAGATGTCGATCCAGTAGCTCGTCGCGGCAAGCTTTCGCTCGGCGATTTCCGCGTTGAGCCCGGTCTGCTCGCGCACCGCCTGTGCACGCTTCTCGGCACGGGCACGCTCGCTGAACATGCCGAGCGACAGCCGCCGGCCGGCTTCCGGCGTTTCGGGCATGGGCAAGGCATCCTTGATGCCGCCGTGCTCGAGCGTCACGAGCGCCTTGTCGAAATCGACCTCGCTCTTCAAGCCCCCGAGGTACACCCAATAGCCTTCCGAGGACTGCGCTTCCTCGGCGCGCTCCTGCGGCTCGAACCCCTTCCCCCTGAGCAGCGCGGCCATGCGCGCGCTGTTGTCCGAGTCTGCAAACGGTCCGACGGAGAGACACGGGGACGGAGCAGCGAGCGCGGTTTTCTCGGCCGTGCTCGGCTGATTTCGTTGTTCGGGAGGGACCTCTTCGGCCAGCTTGAGGCGCGGGAGCTCCGTGACCTCATTCGCAGCGGCGGGCGATGGCACATCGACCCAGTGCGCCCACGCGAAGTAAGCGAGATTCACCAGAAGGAGCGCGAAGAAGATCGTACGCACCACGGCAGGATTCTAATTCAAGCGCGGGTTACCGGGCGGGCCGGCCTGAGCGAGCACGCTGAGCCCGCGAAGAACGAGGTCTGGCACACCCACCCAGGCACTGCGCAGCAGAGGACGAACACTTGGCGCTCCTCCGCCATGGATGACGATCAGAGCTCTGCGTCGAGCGAGCGGCAGGGCCTCCTCCACTGCCCGATCGATGAGCGCCGCAGCGGCGAAACGCGCCCCTGCGATGATGCCCGCGCGGGTCGAGCGGCTGAAGAGCCCGACTCCTGCGCCAGCGCCGCCGCGTGCGCGACGGCGAATTCCGTACGTGCGCTCGAGGAGCGATTCGACCATGAGCGCCGGTGCCGGAACGATGGCTCCACCACGATGGCGCCCGTCGGCACCGACCAAATCGACGGTCATGGCGGTGCCGACGCCCACGACGCACAGCGGCAGCTCAGGGAAAAGCGCGTGCGCCCCGACCGTGGCCGCGAACCGGTCCACACCGAGGCGCCAGGGCTCGAGATAGCCGACCGTCACGCCGCCCGCGCGCCGCGGTACCTGCAGGAACTCGGCCGATACGCTCGCACGACGCGCGGCCGCCGCGAGCGCGCGGTTTACTTTGGACCCCGCGACACTCGAGATCAGGACCCGCACCGGGACGGCACCCCGGCCGAAGAGCCGGCGGCGGTAATCCGCAGCCCCCCACGCCGAGTGAGCTGCCACGCGCGAGGCAGCGAGACGCCCGCGCTCGAAGCGCGCCCACTTGATGCGGCTATTGCCGACGTCGACGAGGAGTACCGTCATCACTCGGCCCGGACCGTTACATCGCCCGAGATGAAACGCTTCACTCCATCAGGAGTGTCGAGCAACAGCGCACCGTGCAGGTCGATGCCGCGTGCGAGGCCCTGCACCGCCCCGTCAACGGTGCTTACGTTCACCGGGCGTCCACGCAGCGCATCGGCCGCACGCCACTCCGCGCTGAACGGCTTGAGGCCTTCGCGCTCGTATTGGCGCAGACCCCGCACGCACGCGCAGGCCAGCGCGGCCGCCAGTGCATTGCGTTTCGGCGCCTCGAGTCCCGCGCTGACGAGGTCGGTCGCCACGGTGCCGGTCTCGGCGATCTTCTGCAGGATCTGCGGACCGAGTGCCACGTTGATCCCGATACCGATGACGACGCAGGCGGGCCCTGTCGACTCGCCACGCAGCTCGATCAATACGCCTCCGAGCTTACGCTCGCCGACCAGGAGATCGTTCGGCCACTTGAGCGCAATGCCTGCGACGCCGAGAGACTTCAGCACGCGCAGCGCGCACACGCCGAGACACAAGCTCAATGCCCCGAAATCCGCCGGCACGTCGCGGAATGTCCAGCTGAGTGAGAAGCAGAGCGCCGCGCCGGGGGGAGCGAGCCAGGGGCGCCCGCGCCGGCCTCGGCCCGCCGACTGGTATTCGGCGAGGCATACTTCGGTCGTGCCGGGAACCGGATTGGGACGCTCGAGGAGCCAGGTGTTGGTCGAGGGGAGCGACCAGATGGTCTCGACGTGCGTGACGTATTCGCGCACGTCGCGCCCGAGGTGTGCGCGCACGACTGCGCCATCCAACGCCTCGCTCGCGAGCGCCAGGCGGTAGCCGCGGTTGCGCACGGCATGGAGGGTGGCCCCGAGCTCGCGCAGCGCCGTCGCCGCCTTCCAGATGGCGCTGCGGCTCACGCCGAGCTGCTTCGCGAGCCCCTCGCCCGAGTGGAAGCGTCCGTCGGCGAGTGCCGCGAAGAGCTGCGCGATCAGGGGTTGGGCGGGGTCCCTCGTGGAGTCCTTCGCCACCTCACTCGCGCAGTTATCCGGAGCCGCCATTGGTGCGTCCGTCAGCGTGCCGAACCGTACCACCTCAAGCCTGTCCCCGCCGTGTGCCGAAGAGCCACAACCGTCGAGCGCGGGACTCCGTGCCGGCCCGCATCCGTACGATGTTGGCGCGGTGCGTGAAGGTGATGAAAATGAGCGCCAGCA
>Ga0307476_10000765_pt1 | contig 22269 bp, 15 predicted proteins | sample atmos_gasesECM2C_2_FD_203314 | JGI IMG/M metagenome (GOLD analysis project Ga0307476, IMG submission 203314) | Hardwood forest soil microbial communities from Morgan-Monroe State Forest, Indiana, United States - atmos_gasesECM2C_05 | ecosystem: Environmental > Terrestrial > Soil > Temperate...
GAGCCCGAACACCAGCCAGGCCCTGAACGGCAAGGACAACTTCGACTGCTGGTATCGCAACACCTGCCGGGGGGCGGCCAACGCGTTTGCCCGCAAGGTGTTCCGCGACACGGCCAGCAAGCCCACGACGCTGACGTTGAAGCAGTCGCCCGGCGCCAACAAATACCAGTTCAGCGACGCGACGTTCTTCCCGGTCGACGGGCTGGGCTGGAACGCGGCGAGCTCGGGGCTGCCCGCGCAGACCGACCGCGACGACGACCCCAACGACCGCACGCGGCACAACTTCGCGTTCACCAGCGAGCTGCACTACCCGTTCACCTACGACGCCAGCCACCCGCCGACCTTCGACTTCACCGGCGACGACGACGTCTGGGTGTTCATCAACGGCCACCTCGCGGTCGACCTCGGCGGCGTCCACGGCGCGAGCAGCGCCAGCGTCACGCTCGACGCCGCGACCATCGCCGCCAAGCACCTCGGCCTGGTCGATGGCGGGATGTACTCGATCGACATGTTCCAGGCCGAGCGCCACACGTCCGCGTCGACCTACACGCTGACGCTGTCCGATTTCGTCCACACCGTGACCGCGTGCAGCCCGATCTGCGGCGACCGCCTGGTCGTGGGCAACGAGGTGTGCGACGACGGCTTCAACGACGGCCGGCCGGGCGGCTGCATGCCCGGCTGCCTGGCGCGCGCGCCGTTCTGCGGCGACGGCGTCGTGACCACGCCGCCCGAGGCGTGCGACGACGGCAGCAACCTCGTGACCTACGGCGGGACCTCGAAGCTGTGCGGTCCGGGTTGCAAGTTCGCGCCGTACTGCGGCGACGGCGTGACCAGCAACGGCGAGCAGTGCGATGACGGCCCGATGAACGGGACCGCCATGTCGAACTGCTCGGCGTCGTGCACGCTGCCCCAGCGCTGCGGCGACGGCATCAAGAACGGCACCGAGCAGTGCGACAACGGCACCAACAACGGATCCTACGGCACCTGCAACCCCGACTGCACGCTGGCGCCGTACTGCGGCGACGGCACCCGGAGCGACCCCGAGCAGTGCGACAACGGCGCGATGAACTCACCCATCGCCTACGGCCCGGGTCAGTGCACCGCCGCGTGCACGAACGCACCGTACTGCGGCGACGGCATCGTCGAGCCCCAGTTCGGCGAGCAGTGCGAGGGCGGCGCCGGCTGCTTCGACTGCCACTACGCGGTCATCCAGTAGGCCTCGAATCAGCGCGCGGGCGGCGCGGCCACCGCCTTGTCGCGATAGCTGGTGTCGATGTAGCGGGCCGGATCGTCGAGCGTCTTGCTCGGCGCGCCGAACTTGCTGCGCAGCGCGAGCACGGTCCGGATCCGCGCCGGGTCGAGCGCGCCGTCGCGCAGGAGCCCGCTGTGCGGCGCGAGCAGCACGTCGTAGGCGCGGCGGGCCAGCACCGGGGTCATGTCGCGCGCGTTGGCGACCAGGATCGCCTCGCCGATCTCGCGGTTGTTCGGATCGGACACCCAGGCCAGCCCGGCCCGGTAGCCGCGGAGGAAGCCGACCAGCGCGGCCTCGTTGTGCTGCGCCCACGACCGGCGCGCCGCGGCGACCGTCCCGAGGTACGGGCCGAGCCCGTCGGTGGTCGCCAGCACGTGGCAGCCACGGTCGCGGGCGAGCAGCTCGAACGGGGTGCGGAGCAGCGTCGCGTCGTGCTTGCCGGAGATCAGCTCGCGGTAGCGGTTGCCGGTGCCGCCGGCGGACACGATGCGGACATCCGGCTCGTGGAGCCCGGCGCGCAGCAGCAGCTCGCGCAGCACGAACGCAAAGCCGGTGGTCATCGCGTCGACCGACAGCGTCTTGCCCTTGAGGTCGGCGATCCGCTGGATCGCCGGCGCGCCGACCAGGCTGAGCAGGCCATCGTCGACCGCGAGGAACGCGAACAGATCGGGGTGGTCGGGGACCACGGCCTCGCCCTGGCCCTCCTGGTACGCGATGACGTTGTCGATCGCGAGCGCGGCGATGTCGAACCGGTCCTCGAACATGCCGGCGATCGCGGCGGTCGAGCTCGGCGTGAAGCCGAGGATCACGCGGACGCCGTGGTCCTCGAAGAAGCCCTGGCGCTGCGCGGCCCAGATCGCCAAGTTGTGACCGCCCTCGAACGCGATCACCCGCAGCGGCTGCGGCGCCGGCTTCGCGGCGGGCTGGGCGGCGGCCGCGCCGGGCGCGGCGAGCACGATGCCGAGCCCGACCAGCGCGGTCAGCGTGGCGAGCGCACCGAGCGCGCCGAGACCGGTCACGGCGCCCCCGACAGCCCGTCGTCGACCGGGACGTTCTCGGGGGCGAGCTCGATCCCCGACGCCCGCGCCTGCATCAGGATCAGCGACGCGAAGTCCTGGTCGGCGTGGCCGTTGCCGATCAGCGCCTGGACCAGGTCGCGGACCTGCGACGCGAGCGGCATCGGCACGTCGAGCGCGCGGCCGGCGTCGAGCCCGAGGTCGAGGTCCTTGCGCAGCAGGTGGGGCGTGAACGTCACCGCGAAGTCGAGGTTGACCAGCGCGGGCGTCTTGTAGCGGCTGAACACCGAGCCCAGCACGCTCCGGTTCATGAAGTCGAGGAACGCGTGGCGCGGCACGCCGGCCTTCTGGGCCAGCACCGTGATCTCGGCGAGCGACTGGATCACGACCCCGAGGAACACGTTGTGGCAGATCTTGACCATCCGCGACAGCTCGCCCTCGCCGACGTAGCTCGCGCCCTGACCGAGCGCGGCGAGGTACGGCTCGACCTCGTCGAACGCGGCCCGCGGCCCGGACGCGACGAAGCCGAGCTTGCCGGCCCGCGCGACCTTGGCGTTGCCGCTGACCGGCGCGGCGACGAACTGCGCGCCGCGGGCGGCCAGCGCCTCGCGCAACCCCGCCGACTCCTCGATCCCGATCGTCGTGCAGTCGACGACGATCCGCGGACCGCCCCCACCGGCGAACAGCCCGTCGGGACCGACCAGCACGTTCGCGAGGTCCTTGCCGGTCGACACGATCGCGAACACGACGTCGCAGCCGGCGAGGTCCGCCAGCCGGTCGGCGATCTTCGCCCCGAGCTGGGCGAGCGGCTCGGCCTTGGCGCGGGTCCGGTTGTAGACGGTGAGATCGCAGCCGGCCCGGGCCAGGCGGGTCGCCATCGCCATGCCCATCCGCCCCGCGCCGATCCACCCCACCTTGCGCTGCTTCCACTGGGCCTGTGTCACGGACGTCATCGACGCTCCTTGTCTGCGAGCCCTCAGGTCAGCTCGGCCTCGAAGTTGGCTTGCTCCAGGATCTCGCGCACGCGGCGCAGGAACGCCGCCGAGTACGCGCCGTCGAACGCGCGGTGGTCGAAGCACTGGGCGAGCACGCCGACCGGCCGGATCTCGATCGCATCGATCGTCTCGCCGCCGGCGCTCGTCTCGCCGCCGGCGCTCGTCTCGCCGCCGGCGCTCGTCTCGCCGCCGGCGCTGCCGTCCGCCGCCGGCCGCTCGATCACGACGGGCCGCTTGCGCACCCCGTCGGTCGACAGGATCGCGACCTGCGGCTGGTGGATGATCGGCGCGGTGATCAGCGTGCCGAACGGCCCGGAGTTCGAGATCGTGTAGGTGCCCTCGGTGAGATCGTCGGGCGCGAGCTGGCCGCGCCGCGCGCGGTCGGCGAGCCGGTGGATCTCGACGGCGAGCGCGCGGACGGTCTTGCCGGCGGCGCCCTTGACGACCGGCACGACCAGGCCCTGGCGATCCAGATCGACCGCGATCCCGAGGTGCACGCGGTGGTGCACGACCAGCGCATCGCCGCGGACGCTGGCGTTGACGTGCGGGAACTCGGGGATCGCCTGGCACACCGCGCGCGCGACGAACGGCAGGTAGCTGAGCGAGAACCCCTCGCGGGCCCGGAACGCCTCGCCCGCCGCGCCGCGCAGCCGCTCGACCGCGTGGAAGTCGACCTCGACCGCCTGCAGCACGTGCGGGCTGGTCGCCAGCGACCGGACCATGTGCTCGGCGGTGAGCTGGCGGATCCGGCTCATCGGCACCAGGCTCTCGGCCGGCGGCTCGCCACCGCCGCTCGCAGCGCCGCGGCTCTCGACGTAGGCCAGGACGTCGTCGCGGGTGATCCGGCCCTCGGCGCCGGTGCCGGGGATCACCGACGGATCGTCGATGTGGTGCTCGGCGATCAGCCGCTTGACCACGGGCGACAGCCGGAGCTCGGCGCCCACCGCCCTCGCGATCGCGGTCGGGATCGCGGGCATCGTGATCCGCCCGGTCGTGCGCGGCGGATCGAGCGCCGGGCTCGCCTCCGCGATCGCCACCGGCATCGCGGGCACCGTCGGGCGGGCGCTGGACAGCGTCACCACGCGGGCGCCCGGGCCGCGCATCGCGAACATCGCCTCGCCGGGGACCCGGATGACCGCGAGCCGGGTGCCGACCTCGACCCGCTCGCCGACCGGCACGAGGATCTCGACGAGCACGCCGGCGGCGGGGGCCGGGACGTCGACCGTGACCTTGTCGGTCTCGACCTCGAACAGCGGCTCGTCGGGGCCGACCGGGTCGCCGACCTGCTTGCGCCACGCCGAGATCGTGCCCTCGCGCACGGTCTCGCCCAGCTGCGGCATGACGACGTCCATCAGCCCGCGGTCCTCACCACGGTGTCGACGATGCGCGCCACCGTCGGAACAGCGTGGTCCTCGAGCGCGTCGGCCGCGGGCAGCGGCACGTGCGGCGTGGTGATCCGGATGATCGGCCCGTCGAGGTCGTAGAACCGCTCCTCGGCGACGATCGACACCAGCTCGGCGCCCCAGCCGCACAGCCGCGGGTTCTCCTCGACGGTGTACATCCGGCCGGTCCGGGTCACCTCGGCGAGGATGGTCTGGGTGTCGAGCGGCACCAGCGACCGGACGTCGACCACGGTCGCCGAGATCCGGTGCTCGCGGTCGAGCCGCTCGGCGGCGTCCAGCGCGCGCGGCACCATGGCCGCCAGCGCGACCAGCGTGACGTCGCTGCCCTGGCGCAGCACCCTGGCGGTGCCGAGCCGGTCGACGTGCTCGCCGTCCGGCACCTCGCCCTTGGTCGCGAACAGCCCCTTGTGCTCGAAGAAGATCACCGGATCCGGATCGCGCACCGCCGCCGCCATCAGGCCCTTGACGTCGGCCGGCGTCGCCGGCGCCACGACCTTGAGCCCGGGGATCGCCATCGCCCAGTTCTCGACGCTCTGCGAGTGCTGGGCGCCGAACCGCGAGCCCGCGCCGTTGGCGGTCCGGATCACCAGCGGCAGCGCCATCTGGCCCGCCGTCATGTAGCGCGCCTTGGCGATCTCGTTGGCGATCATGTCCCAGCACACGGCGAAGAAGTCCGAGAACATGATCTCGGCGATCGGGATCAGGCCGGTCATCGCCGCGCCCATCGCCGCCCCGACGATCGCCTGCTCGGAGATCGGGGTGTCGCGGACCCGCCGCGGGCCGAACCGCTCGAGCAGCCCGACCGTGGTCTTGAACACGCCACCCGCGTCGGCGATGTCCTCGCCGAGCATCACCACGCGGTCGTCGCGCGCCATCTCCTGCGCGATGCCGGCGGCGACCGCCTCGCGATAGGTCAGTTCCGCCATGCCGAACCTCCGTCGGACCACACGTCCTGCTCGACGACCTCGACCGGCGCCGGCGGCGACGCCTTGGCCGCCTCGGTCGCGGCGTCGACCGCGCCCTGGGTCGCGAGCTCGACGTCGCGCAGCGCGGCCTCGCTGATCCCGGCCTCGAGCAGGCGGGTGCGATACAGCGTCACCGGATCGCGGCGCAGCCAGTCCTCGAGCTCGCCGGGCGGCCGGTACTTCGCCGGATCGGCCCGCGAGTGCCCGCTGTGGCGATAGGTCTTGGCCTCGATCAGCGCGGGGCCGCCCCCGGCGCGCGCCGCGGCGATCGTGTCGCGCGCCAGCCGGAACACCGCGTCCGCGTCGTTGCCGTCGACGATCACCCGCGGCAGGCCGTACGCCGCCGCGCGGTCGGCCGCCGGGTGCTCGACCGCGGTGACGCTCGCGATCGGCGTGTACTCCATGTAGAGGTTGTTCTCGCACACGAAGATCACCGGCAGCTTCCACACCACCGCCAGGTTGAGCGCCTCGTGGAACGCGCCGATGTTGGTGGTGCCGTCGCCGAAGAAGCACACCGCGACCTGGTCCGTGCCGCGGTACTGCGCCGACCACGCCGCGCCGGCCGCGACCGGCAGGTGCGCGCCGACGATCGCGTACGAGCCCATCACGCCGTGGCGGACGCTGGTCAGGTGCATCGAGCCGCCCTTGCCGGCCATCAGGCCGCACTTGCGGCCCATCAGCTCGCCGAGCACGCCGACCATCGGCGCGCCGCGCGCCAGGGTGTGGTGGTGGCCGCGGTAGGTGCAGAACGTGTAGTCGTCCGGCCGCATCGCGACGGCGAACCCCGCCGCGACCGCCTCCTGACCGAGCGCCAGGTGGCTGGTGCCCTTGACCAGGTTGTGCAGGAACAGGTCGTACGCGCGCTTCTCGACCACGCGGATCTCGAGCAGCGAGCGGTAGAGCGCGAACCGCGTGGAGCCGTCGATGTCCGAGCTGCTCGTCACAGGGCCTCCCTCATCATCCGTAGCCTGGGTCAATAGCGATTGGCGATGAACAGGTCCTCGGCGGGGAACAGCGTGATCACCCGGCAGCCGTCCCGGGTCACCACGACCTCCTCCTCGATCCGCGCCGCGGAGTGGCCGTCGCGCGCCGGGCAGTAGGTCTCGAGCGCGAACACCATGCCCTCCTGGATCTCCATCGGACTGTCGAACGATACCAGGCGGCTGATGATCGGCCGCTCGTGCAGCGCCAGGCCGAGGCCGTGGCCGAACTGCAGCGCGAACGCCTCCATCTCGTTCGCGAACCCGAACTCCTCGGCCTTCGGCCACACCGCCGCGATCCGGTCGGTCGAGACCCCCGGCCTGACCAGCGCGATCGCCGCGTCCATCCACTCGCGCGCCTTCTTGTAGGCGTCGCGCTGCGGGTCGGTGGCGCGCCCGACGTTGAACGTCCGGTAGTAGCAGGTCCGGTACCCGGTGAACGACTGGATGATGTCGAAGAACGCCTGATCGCCCGGCCGGATGATCCGGTCGGTGAAGTTGTGGGGGTGCGGGCTGCAGCGCTCGCCGGCGATCGCGTTGATCGCCTCGACGTCGTCCGAGCCCATCTCGTACAGCGTCTTGCTGGCGAGCGCCACGATGTCGCACTCGCGGACGCCGGGCTTGAGGTGCTCGGCGATCACCTGGTACACGCCGTCGACCATCGCCGCCGACATGTTGAGCAGGACGATCTCGTCGATGTTCTTGATCTGGCGGGCGTCGAGCAGGGTCTGCTGGCCGTCGCGGACCTCGAGCCCCGCCTCCTGCAGCGCGAACAGCATCGGCAGCTCGGTGAGGTCGAGGCCGATCGGCATGCCGGCGACGCCCTGCTCGACCAGGATCGCCTTGATCTCCTCGGCGGCGCGCTTGAACAGCCCGACCTCGGGCCGCACCGAGCCGCGCAGCCCGACCATGCCGGCGAGGCAATGATCGTGGGGCAGCCACGGCGCGTACAGCCGGTGGTGGACCGCCGCCGAGCCGAAGTCCCACAGGTACGGCTCGCCGTTGCCGGTCAACAGCGCGAACCGGCACATCTTGTCGCGCGACCACTCGCCGATCACCGTGCTCGTCAGGTAGCGGATGTTGTTGTTGTCGAAGCACAGCACCGCGCCGAGCCCCGAGCCGGCGAGCGCCTGGCGCGCCCGGGCCAGCCGGTAGTCGTGCAGGCGGCGGAAGTCGACCCGCTGCTCGAAGTCGACCGCGGAGTGCCCGGGAGCGGAGATCTGGCGGTTCCAGTTGTAGCCGGGCTTGAGCGCCTCGGGCGCGAGCACCTTGTCGCGGGTGATGGCGGTGGGCTCGCGCAGTTCGTGGGCCATGCTGGAAACCCTTTCGGCCCGCGGGAACTGCACCGCCGGCACGCAGCCGGTCAATGCCCGCGGCAGGCGGGAACCTACCGCGGCCCCGCGCGCGAGTCAAAGCCCGGCACCGCCGCAGCACGCCTGGCGCGCCCGCCCGGCCGCGGCGAGTGGGCAGCTGCGCACAATGGCACTACCCGGCACGGTGGCCGCAACTCGCCCCGCCGCTGCGCGCAAACTGGACAATGAATGACTGACACCCGACATTGCCCCGCGACCGGGCCGCGACCGGGCCCGCGACTGATCCCCCGACGGGTCCCCGACGGGTCTGCCCGCCGGGGTGTTCGCAGTTGACTTGCTTGCACTCCCGGGACAATGATGCGGACGCCTGCAGCACGGTATCGCGGGGCGGCGCGGACTATCAGCCACGGAGGTCTCCCCGATGAACGGCAAGCGGCTCGGCGGCAAGCTTACGAGGAGGGCATTCGTCCAGGGCGCGCTCGGCGCGGCGTCCGGCGCGGCCGCGCTCACGCTGCTGCCCGGCCTCGGCCGGGCCCAGGCGACCAAGCCGATCCGGATCGGCGTATCGCTGCCGCTGACCGGTGTATTCGCGATCGCAGGCCAGAAGCATCGCGACGGCTACCAGTTCTGGGCCAACCTGCTCAACAAGGACAAGAAGCGCCAGCTGCTCGGCCGGCCTGTCGAGCTCGTGATCAGTGACAACCGTTCCGACACCGAGACCACGGTCGCGCAGCTCGAGCGGTTCATCAGCGAGAACCAGGTCGATCTGCTGTTCGGCACGTTCTCGAGCAAGCTCACGTTCCCGGCCTCGGCGGCCGCCGAGAAGGCCAGGATGGTCTACCCGGTGCCCGCCGGCGGCGCGCTCAAGATCTGGGAGCGCGGCTTCCAGTACAGCTTCTACTTCCAGCAGAACGCGGCCGAGACCATCGGCCAGGCGCCGATCGACGTGCTCGTCCGCGCCCGCGACGCCAGGCGGATCAAGCCGGCGGAGTTCCCGGCGTCGGCCGGCATCGTGAACGCCGATGACTTCTTCTCCAACGCGATCGCGGCCGGGCTCGCCGGCGACGGCGCGCTCGCGCCCGGCGTGCTCAAGGCGGCGGGGCTAAGCCTCGCGTTCCGCCAGAAGTGGCCGGAGGGGTTCACCGACTGGATCACGCTCGCCAACTCGCTCAAGGGCAAGAAGCCCGATCTCGTGCTGGCGTGCACGGCGTCGCCCGACGAGGCGATCCAGCTCGTCCGCGCGCTGCGCACCGTCCGCTACAACCCGCCCGGGCTGTACATCTCGCAGGGCTCGCAGGCCGAGTTCAAGCAGGCGATCGGCGAGGCGGCCAACGGCATCCTGACCCACGCCGCATGGCACGCCGCCGCCCCGTACCAGGGCCTGCTCGCGGGCGAGAAGTACAGCAATCAGCAGTTCCAGAAGGACTTCCAGGCCGAGCTCAAGCGCGAGGTCGACGAGGACGAGGCGATCCCGTTCGCGGTCTGCCAGGGCATGGAGCAGGCGGTGCGCGCGGTCGGCTCGACCGACAACCAGAAGCTGCGCGCGTGGCTCGCCGCACGGACCAAGGCCGATCCGGTGCACACCGTGCTCGGCGACTTCTACTGGGACAAGCGCGGGCTGCCGGTCAACCGGCCATTCCTCGTCCTGCAGTGGCAGAACAACAAGCTGGAGTTCGTCTGGCCCCAGGGCGAGTTCGCCGGGATCAAAGATGTGCAGTGGCCCAAGCCGAAATGGGGGTGATGCCCCCGGCATGGCGCTGCTCGAGGTCACAGACGTCACGCGGCGGTTCGGCGGGGTCACCGCGGTCGATCGCTGCTCGTTCGCGATCCGCGAGGGCAGCCTGACCGGCCTGATCGGCCCCAACGGCGCCGGCAAGACCACGATGTTCAACCTGATCGCCGGGGCACTCCGCCCCGATCGCGGCCAGATCCGGCTGTCCGGCCAGCGGATCGACCGCCTCCGCCCCCACCGGATCGCCCGGCTCGGTGTGAGCCGGACGTTCCAGCTCACCCGCGAGCTCGCCGAGCTGACCGTGCTCGAGAACGTCGTGGTCCACGCGCCGGTCCGCGCGCTGGATCTGCTGCGCACGAGCATCGGCGATGCCGAGCGCGCGCGCGCGATGAACCTCCTCGAGATGGTCGGCCTCACCCGGCTGGCCGATGCGCCGGCCGGCAGCCTGTCGTACGGCCAGAAGAAGCTGCTCGACCTCGCCGGGGCGCTGATGCCGGCGCCCCGGCTGATCCTGCTCGACGAGCCGGCCGCCGGCGTCAACCCGGCCTTGCTCGACGCGATCGTCGGCTACATCGAGCACGTCCATCGCACCGGCGCGACGTTCCTGATCGTCGAGCACAACATGGAGCTGGTGATGAGCCTGTGCGATCCGATCATCGTCATGGCGCACGGCAAGGTGCTGGCCCAGGGCCCGCGCGACCAGATCCAGGGCGATCCGCGGGTGCTGGACGCCTACCTGGGGGCCGCGTGACGCTGCTCGAGGTCGACCAGGTGTCGGCGGGCTACCCCGGCGGGCCCAACATCCTCGACGGCGTCAGCCTGGCCGTCGAGCGCGGCCAGACCTGCTGCGTGATCGGCCCCAACGGCGCCGGCAAGTCGACCCTGCTCAAGACGATCTGCGGCCTGCTCCGGCCGCGCACCGGCGCGATCGTGTTCCGCGGCGAGCCGATCAGCCAGCTCCGCCCCGACCAGATCCTCGGCCTCGGCATCTCGTTCGTGCCCCAGGATCGCAGCCTGTTCCCCGACATGACCGTGCTGGACAACCTGAAGATGGGGGGCTACACGCTGCGCGATCGCAAGAAGCTCGCCGAGCGGATCGCCGCGGTGTGCGCGATGTTCCCGGTGCTCGAGGAGCGCCGCGCGCAGCGCGCCCGGACGCTGAGCGGCGGCCAGCAGCAGATGCTGGCGATGGCGCGCGCGCTGCTGCTCGACCCCGAGGTCATCCTGCTCGACGAGCCGTCGATCGGGCTGGCGCCGCAGATCGTGCAGCAGGTGTTCGAGGCCGTGGCCCGGCTCCGCGCGGCGGGCAAGACCATCGTCATGGTCGAGCAGAACGCGCGCAAGGGCCTGGAGTGCGCCGATCGGGGCTGCGTGCTCGACCTCGGCAAGACCCGGCTCGAGGGGCCGGCGGCGAGCCTCCTGGCCGATCCGCAGATCGAGCAGCTCTACCTCGGCAAGCGGCGCGGCCCGGGCCCGGCCGGCAGCGCTCCCGGGGCCCGAGCGGAGCCGCCGGCGTGATCGATCAGCTCCAGGTCGTGATCCTCGGCGCCACGCTGGGCGGCGTGTACGCGCTGATGGCGGCCGGGCTGACCCTGATCTTCGGCGTGATGCGGATCGTCAACATCGCGCACGCCGCGTTCATCGTGCTCGCGGCGTACCTGTCGTTCTGGGCGTTCACGCTGTACCACATCGATCCGATCGCCTCGATCGCGATCGTCATGCCGATCCTGTTCGGGCTCGGCGCGGCGGCGTACCGGCTGCTGTTCGCGCGGATCGCCGACAGCCGCCGGCACAGCGAGATGACCGTGCTGCTGACGTTCGCGCTCGCGCTGGTCATCGAGGGCGTCACCGGCTTCCTGTTCACCGGCGTGTTCCGCACGACCACGCCCGACTACGCCAGCGATTCGTTCGAGCTCGGGCCGTTCTACGTCCCCAAGGGCCAGCTCTACGCCACCGCGCTCAGCCTCGTCCTGCTCGGCGCGCTGCTCGGGTTCCTGCGGCTGACCCGCACCGGCCGGGCGATCCGCGCGACCATGCAGAACCGCGCCGCCGCGCAGCTGGTCGGCGTCAACGTCCGGCGGATCTCGACGCTGACGTTCGGCATCGGCACCGCGCTCGCCGGCGCGTCGGGCGCGCTGCTCAGCTTCCTGTTCCCGTTCTTTCCGGCCAAGCACTGGCAGTGGATCGCCAGCCTGCTCGCGCTGATCGTGCTCGGCGGCATGGGCAGCCTGCTGGGGACCTTCGTCGGCGCGATGCTGCTGTCGATCGCCTCGGCGGTGGTCAACGACCGCTACGGCCCGACCTGGTCGCCGGCGACGTTCTTCCTGGCGCTGTTCGTGATCCTGCTGGTCCGGCCGCACGGCCTGTTCGGCAAGAAGGCGGAGCTGTGACCCGGCGCGCGCTGGTCCCCGCGGCGCTGGTGGTCGCGCTCGCGGCGTTCCCGCTGCTCCAGCTCGCCGTCGGCGGCTTCAACTACTGGCTGCACATGCTGCTGATCGTGTTCATGTACATCGCCATGGCGTCGAGCTGGAACCTGCTCGGCGGCTACGCCGGGTACATCTCGCTCGGCCACAGCGCGTTCTACGGGATCGGCGGCTACGCCACCGGCGCGCTGATGACGTTCCTCGGCGTGTCCCCGCTGTGGTCGGCGCCGCTCGCGGGCGTCGCCGGCTTCGCGATCGGGCTGCCGCTCGGCCTGATCGCGCTGCGGACCCGCGGCCCGGCGTTCATCATCTCGACGATCGCGCTGCTCATGCTCGCGCGGCTCGCGCTCGACAACACCGAGTCGCTCGGCGGCGCCAACGGCCTGAGCCTGCCGCTCCCCGACCTGCCGGCCGCGACCCAGAAAGTGCCGTTCTACTACGGCATGCTCGCGGTCGCGATCGCCGCGGTGTACACGTCGTACCGGATCCGGCACGCCAAGCTCGGCCTGGGGCTGCGCGCGATCGCCGGGGACGAGGTCAAGGCCGAGGCCGCCGGGATCCCCACCGCGCTGTACAAGATCGTCGCGTTCGCGCTGAGCGCCGTGTTCATCGCCATCGCCGGCGGGATCTGGGGTGACTACAACACGTACCTCAAGCCCAGCGACCTGTTCCAGATCCGGATCTCGGCGCAGATCGTCCTGATGGCGATCCTCGGCGGCCGCGCCACGGTCGCGGGCCCGGTGATCGGTGCGATCGTGCTGGTCGCCGCCGACGAGCTGGCCGTCGCCAAGCTCGGCGCGACCGAGCTCAACCTCGCCGCCAAGGGAGCCGTGATGATCCTCATCCTCCTGGCGTTTCCGGACGGCATCGTCGGCACGCTGAAGGCGCGCGGGCGGCTGCCCCGCATCCTGGACTGGGGATGACCATGGCCGCGCACCGAGCGCACGCGCCCACCCCGGCCAGCCCCGCGATCCGGAGCTACCCCTGGCCAAGGAGGCCCGCATGATGCAGAGCAAGAACCCGGCGACCGGCGACGTGCTGGCGCAGTTCGACGAGATCGGCCCGCAGCAGATCGAGGACAAGCTCGCGCGCGCCCACGCCGCGTTCCAGCGCCACCGCAGCAGCTCGTTCGCCGAGCGCGCCGCGGCGATGCGCCGCGCCGGCGAGATCATGGAGCGCGACAAGCAGCGGCTCGCCACGCTGATGACCCAGGAGATGGGCAAGCCGCTGAAGGCCGCCGTCGCCGAGGCCGAGAAGTGCGCGTGGGTCTGCCGCTACTACGCGGAGCACGCCGAGCGCCAGCTCGCCGACGAGGCGATCGCGACCGACGCCGCCCGCAGCTACACCCGGTGCCTGCCGCTCGGCCCCGTGCTCGCCGTGATGCCGTGGAACTTTCCGTTCTGGCAGGTGTTCCGGTTCGCCGCGCCGGCGCTGATGGCCGGCAACGTCGGCCTGCTCAAGCACGCCTCGAACGTCCCGCAGTGCGCGCTCGCGATCGAGGACGTGCTGCGCCGCGCCGGGTTCGCCGACGGCGTGTTCCAGACCCTCCTGATCGGCGCGTCGCGGGTCGCGGCGCTGATCGAGGATCCGCGGATCGCCGCGGTGACCCTCACCGGCAGCGAGGGCGCCGGCGCCCAGGTCGGCGCGGCCGCCGGCAAGGCGCTCAAGAAGTGCGTCCTCGAGCTCGGCGGCTCCGATCCGTTCATCGTGATGCCGTCGGCGAACCTCGACGACGCCGCGGCCACCGCGGTCGTGGCGCGCTGCATCAACAACGGCCAGTCGTGCATCGCCGCCAAGCGCTTCCTCGTCCACGAGGCGGTCCACGACGCGTTCGTCGCCCGGTTCGTCGCCGGCCTCGAGCGCCTCCGGGTCGGCGATCCGATGGCCGCCGACACCGACGTCGGCCCGCTCGCCACCGAGCAGGTCCTCGCCGACGTCAGCCGCCAGGTCGCCGAGTCGGTCGCCGCCGGCGCGCGCCTCTTGTGCGGCGGCAAGCGGATCGGCACGCGCGGCAACTTCTACGCGCCGACCGCGCTCGCCGACCTCCCCGCCGCCGCGCCGGCCTACCGCGAGGAGGTGTTCGGCCCGGTCGCCAGCGTGTTCAAGGTCGAGGACGCGGGCGCGGCGATCGCGCTCGCCAACGCCAGCCCGTTCGGCCTCGGCTCCTCGGTGTGGACCACCGACCTTGCCGAGCAGCGCCGGTTCATCGACGAGCTCGACGCCGGCATGACGTTCGTCAACGCCATGGTCGCCTCGGACCCTCGCCTGCCGTTCGGCGGCGTCAAGCGCTCGGGCCACGGCCGCGAGCTGTCGGCCGTCGGCATCCGCGAGTTCGTCAACCTCAAGACGGTCTCGATCGCCGCCGCGCGGTGACGCCGCGCCCCGCGATCACTGGATGATCGCGTAGTGGCAGTCGAAGCAACCGGCGCCGCCCTCGCACTGCTCGCCGAACGCGGTCTCGACGATGCCGTCGCCGCAGTACGGGGCGATCGTGCAGGCGACCGTGCACTTGCCCGGCCCGTACTGGTCGAGCCCGACGTTCGCCGTGCCGTTGTCGCACTGCTCGGGGCCGTTCTTCTGGCCGTCGCCGCAGAACGCCGCCAGCTTGCAGAACTTGTCGCAGGTGCCGTAGGTGCCATCGTTGACGGTGTTGTCGCACTCCTCCGGCGGAGAGATGATGCCGTCGCCGCACTTGGCCAGGTGATCCGAGCAGGTGGCGTTGCAGTGGCCCGGCATGCCGTTGAGCGGGCCGTCGTCGCACACCTCGTTGCCCACGACCCTGCCGTCGCCGCAGTGCGGGGTGCACGTGGTCACGGCATGGACGAACCCCGACAGCGTCAGGTGGTAGGTCGACTGCTTGGTGTGGCGCTCGGCCTGGAACATGTCGATCGAGTACATGCCCTTGTCCGCCAGGCCGAACTGCGTGGCGTGGGCGGCGTCGAGCGTGACGCTGCCGTTGGTCGCGCCGTGGACACCGCCGAGATCGACCGCGAGGTGGCCGTTGATGAACACCCAGACGTCGTCGTCGCCGGTGAAGTCGAACCTCGGATTCGCGCCGGCCTGGTAGGTGAACGGGTAGTGCAGCTCGCTGGTGAACGAGAAGTTGTGAGGGAGCAGGTCGACGCCGTTGTCGACCTGCGGGTTGACTCCCGATCCCGGGGCGTTCCAGCCCAGCCCGTCGACCGGGAAGAACAGGTCGCTCTTGAAGTCATAGACGTTGGCGCCCGGCGTCCGCTGGTCCAGCGTCAGCGTCGTGGGCTTTGCCGTGGCGTCGAGGAATATGTTCTTGGCGAACATGTTCTGCGCGCCTGCGCACGTGTCGTGATACCACCAGCAGAAGTTCGCCGGTCCGGTCAGCGACGGGCCATTCTTGTTGTCGCCGGTGTCATTCTTCCATTGCGGCTTGCCGTCGGTGCCCAGCGTGTCCTGCACCAGGCCATGCGCGATATCGTTGCTGAGCAGCTCGAAGTCCTCATGGCCGCTGGTCGTGCCGCTGTAGCGCATGTCGCGATACAGGATCGGGATGGCCAGGTGCTCGGGCGGCGGCTGGTTGTTCGGCGTGCAGTCGAAGCCCGAGTTCGGCTCGATCTTGCAGTCATGGGAGCAGCCGTCGCCATCCTTCACGTTGCCGTCGTCGCAGGCCTCTCCCGGGAACACGAGGCCGTCGCCGCAGGTCGCGGTGCAGACGCCGCCGGCGCAGACCGGCTCGATGGTGCAGGTCGGCGAGCAGCCGTCGAACGGGATGGCGTTGTGGTCGTCGCACTGCTCGGCGCCCTCCGTCACGCCGTCCCCGCAGACCGTCTGATGACAGCCGTAGACGTTGCTGCTGTTGGTGCTGCACACCCAGCCCGACTGGATCGCGCAGTCGGCGGTGCAGCCCTTGTTCTGGCCGTTGTCCGGACCGAGGTCGCATTGCTCGCTGCCCTTGATCTTGCCGTCGCCGCAGCTGGCGGTGCATCGCCCGCCCTGGTTGGGACAGGTCCAGCCGTCTTCCTTCTTGCAGGCCGCGGAGCAGCCGTCGCCGTCCGCGGTGTTGTGATCGTCGCACTCCTCGCTGCCGCCCCGGACCCCGTCGCCGCAGGTCGACATCGACGCGCACGGTTGACCCGGCGTCGTGCAGGTGAAACCCGGCTCGGGTTGACAGTTGCCGTCGCAGCCGTCGCCGCCCTTCGAGTTGCCGTCGTCGCAGATCTCCTTGCCCTGGATCGCGCCGTCGCCGCAGTAGGCGGTCAACACGCAGGGTGCACCCGGCTTGAGGCACTTGTAGCCGGTCTCGACCTGACACGCGGCGCTGCAGCCGTCGCCGGGCGCGCTGTTGCCGTCGTCGCAGGCCTCGGCGTCGGTGACCATGCCATCGCCGCAGACGCTGCCGGGGTTGTTCCCGGACGATCCGCCACATGCGAACAAACACAATGCCGCCAACAGTACGAGGTTGCGCATCACGCATCAGACTACGCCCCTCGAAAAAAGACTCAATGCCTTGCGCTGCAGCTCTTCTCCGCGTGTCGAATCGCCACATCGGTAGGCCGGAGTGCGCGACATGGTTGTCCGCGCTCACCGTGTGCAGGACCGTGGTCGCAGTGGATCCGGCGCACCGACAGTCGGCGACAAGCGCAGTGCGAGCGGGCAGCGTCGCAATCCGCTCCGGGCGAAAACTTCCGCCGAGGATGCCGCCGCGACGCCGGTGTCAGCCGGGACGGCCCGTGCGCGCGAGCTCGGTGAGCTCGGCGTCCGGGAGCTGCTCGGTGCTCATCATCGCCCGGTCCGCCTTGATCTCGCGGACACCGTCACCCAGGACGAAGAAGTGGCCGGTCGGCTGGGTCGCCAGCCGCGAACCCACGTTGGGATAGCTGCTGAGCAGGTGTCGCATCTTCTCGATCGCCCGGTCCTGGGCGACCTTGCCGACCAGCCAGGTGCCGATCAGGTCGCGGGCCTTGTAGTCGAGGTCACCGGGGTTCTGTGTGGCGAGCAGGATGCCGACGCCCTCGGACCGGGCCCGGCGGAGCAGGTCGAACATCGGCGCCTTGGTCGGCGGGCTGGCGGTCGCCGGGATGTAGGCATCGGCCTCATCGAAGAACACCGCCGCCTGCAGGTGCTGGGTCGGCCGCTTGCGCGCCAGCCGGGCGAGCTCGACGAGCAGCCGCGAGATCCAGAACTGCAGCACCGGGATCTCGGTGAGCGCGGCGGTGCTGATGATCGACAGCCGGGGCCGCTCGCCGGCGGGCGGCAGCAGCGCGGCGATGTCGAGCGGCTCGCCGTCGCCCGCCAGCAGGGCGCCGCGCTGGATGCTCAGGGTCTGGAGGTCCTCGGACAGCGGCGCGAAGAACCGCTGGAGCGGCCCGACCCGGGTCAGGAGCTCCGGGTCCGGGCGGTCGATCGTGTCGTGCAACCCGTCGATCGTGACCTCGCGCGCGTCGGCGTGAAGCTGGATCGCGCACTGCAGCACCGACTGCTTGTGGCGGTGGATGGTGCCGGTGCCATAGCCCATCATCGCGGCCAGCCCGGCGGCGGCGAACCGGGCGAGCTGGTCGCGCTCGGCGGTGGTGGCGTCGGCGAGCGCCGGGATGACCGGCAGGCGGATCGGCCGTCCGTGCGGGTTGCCCGGCGTGAACAGGTCGACGGCGATCCGCCCGCGCAGCTGCGCCCTGCGCTCGGGATCGGGGGCGCCCGGATCCGACCACCATGCGTCGCTCGCGTAGCGCGCCAGATCGCCCTTGCGGTCGACCAGCAGGACCGAGACGTCGCGCTCGAGCAGCTGCTCGAGGATCGAGAGCGCCGTCGTGGTCTTGCCGCTCCCCGTGCTGCCGAGCACGGCGACGTGGGTCGTGATCCGGTCGACCGCCAGCAGGATCGGCTCCTTGCGCATCGTGGTGGTCTCGCCGAGCCGGATCCGCACCGGGTCGAACCCGACCGGCTGCGACAGGGTGCGCGGCGGCATGGGCGGCGGCGCGGTCGGCGGCGCCGGGCGGCGCTCGAGCTGCGGCATCGGCTGGGTCGCGATGTTCGACGTCACGCGCGGCACCTGATCGAGGTCGAGGATCGCGCGGACGAACGCCAGGTGGGTGATCGGGCGGTTGGCGCGCCGCCAGGCCGCGAAGCCCTCGGGGTGGCTGTCGGCGATCGTCCGGGCGGCGACGACCGCGCGCAGCTGGCGCTCCTCGAGCACGATCGCGCGGCCGCCGGCGGCGATGAACTCGCCGACCTGCTTGGAGATCTTGGTCTTGGCCTTGAACTGGAAGTCGGACTGGCGCAGCGCGCACGGGACCACGCCGGTCGGGATCAGCGCGCGCAGGTTGTCGAGCTGGCTGCCGAGGTGGCCGCCCTGCGCACCGCCGTTGCAGACCTCCAGCACGCGGTCCGTGATCGCGCGGCCCTCGACGATCAGCTGCTTGGGGCGCTCGCTGCGCACGGCGAGCTCGACGTCGAGCTCGTCGGCGGCGCCCCGGATCGCCGCGCCGACCAGCGCGAGCACCCCGGCGTCGTCCTCGGGGATCCCACCGCTCGCCGCCAGCGCGTCGTTCCACGCGCGATCGATCTCGGCGACGGCCTCGGAGACCGCGGCCGGCGCCGGGCGCTCGGGGGCCGGCTCGCCGCCGGGCCCGCCGGCGATCGCCCCCGCCGCGATGCAGGCCTCGTGGAACTCGCGGAACCGGGCGATCGCGTCGCGCGCGCGGAACAGCGTCACCGCGTCGAGCTGGGTCGGCGCGAACGGGTAGAGCGGGTCGTCGTCCTGGACCGCGACGTCGAACGCCGCGTACAGGTGGTCGAGCCGGCGCACCAGCATGGCCTCGATGTCGTCGCGCTGGCGCTGGCTGGCGAGCCGGACCGGCGGCGGATCGCGCTCGAGCCGATCGATCAGCGGGCGCGACAGCTGGGCGCGCACCGCGGTGTAGACGTCGTCGAGGCACGCCATCACCACCACGACCGACGGCACGGCGTCGGCGATCCCGCGCAGCACGTCGATCGCCTGCTGCAGCCGGGTCACGGTCTTGCCGTCGGGCACGGTGTCCTCGACCTGATCGACCAGCAGGACGAGCGACGCGAGCTGGAGCTCGTAGGCGATCGCCGCGAGCTGCTGGACCGTCCGCATCGGGTCCTCGGGCTGATCGCGCGCGGCGAGCCCGCCGAGCAGGCGCTGCTCGTAGCCGCTGAGCGGCTCGCAGCGCAGGAACCGGATCACGCGGCGCTGCACCGCGGGGTCGCGGCGCTGCAGCAGCAGCAGCGCGTGCACGAGGTCGGGCTCGAGCCGGGACAGCCGCTCGGTGCGCAGGATGCGGTCGATCAGCCCGCCGATCAGGTCGTCGAGCTCGGCGCCGGCGAGCTCGGCGTTGCGCAGCCGGTCGAGCTCGGGGGCGGCGATGCTGCCGCAGCCCTCGGCCAGCCCGTCGGACAGGTACAGCAGGCCCGACTCGGCGAGCTCGGGCGCGTCGTACGGCCGCTCGAGCGAGTCGATCAGGTTGCGCAGCACGTAGCGCGCGTAGTCGCCGATCTCGGACGTCATCTGCAGGTAGCCGACGTAGCCGAGCCGCTGGGCGTGGACCTGCTGGCGCAGCGCGCGCAGCAGGTGGGTCTTGCCGCTGCCCGAGTCGCCGAGCACCAGCAGCGTGCGGCCGTGGCCGTACTGGTGCTGCTCCGGCGTGGTCGCGCGCACGATCTGGCGGTGGAACACCTCGCGGGCCTCGCCGTGGATCGACTCGACGTCGAACGGATCGCGCTCGTGGATCTGCGAGCCGTGCGCGACCGACGAGAACACCTCGGGCCCGTCGGCGCGGCAGAACGCGGCGTCGCGCGGGTCGGCGCCCGCGGCGGGCGGCGGCTCGAACAGGTCGCGCAGCCGGCGCCGCGCGTCGCGCTCGAGCTGGGTCGCGCGGCCGGCGAACACGTCGTCCATGATCCGCACCAGCATGCGCTCGAGGTCGCGCACCGGCGCGGCGTTGTGGGTGTGGCGCTCGACGTGGCGGACCAGCGCGAGCCCGCGCCACGGGTCCGGGCCGGCGTAGCCGAACGCGCCGTCGTCGGCGCGGTGCAGGACGAAGAACCGCTCGACCTGCTCGGGCGTGGTCGCGCCGTCGTCGAACTCCTCGTAGCGCGGCAGCACCGCGAAGTACTTGGGCGCCGCGACCTGGACCAGCGCGCTGACCCGCACGAGCTCGTCGGGCTCGATCCGGCCGTCGGCCTCGATCGCCATGTGCGCGACCCGCAGGCAGTCGTCGAGCAGCGCGAGCTGCGCGAGCACCGGCACCGACGCGGTGGCGCCCTCGGTCCCGGCCCGCAGCGCGGCGAGCGCCCGCTGGCGCGCGGCGTCGCGCAGGCTGCGATCGATCGTCTGGGTCACCCGGGTCAGCCAGGCGGTGAGCTCGGTGCGATCGAGGTTCGACAGCTGGATCACGGGGCCCGCTCCTTGACGACGAAGTGGAAGCTCGCGCCGTCGACCGCGATCTCGGACGCCGCGACCAGCGCCGGATCCATGGCGGCGACCAGGTCGGCGCGCGCCAGCGCGAGCTCGCCGGCGCGGTGGGCGGCGACCAGGTCGGCCTTGAACCCGGCCAGCCCGAGCCCCGCCCACCGCGGATCGCGGCGCAGCTGGTCCCACACCGCCGAGACGAACACCTTGCGATCGCCGAACCAGCCGTCGACCACCGCATCGGCGGCGCGCAGCACGGCCGCGGCGAACGACTCCGGCGCGTCGGCTCGCTCGTCCGGCGAGCCGGCGCGCACCGGGGCAGCCGGCGCCGCAGCGTCCGACCCGGCGTGCACCGGGGCAGCCGGCGCCGCAGCGTCCGGCCCCGGCGCGCCCGGGGTCTTGCCGGCGAGCCAGCCGCGCACCAGCGCGTCGCGCAGCGCGCGCAGCTCGGGCCGGGGCGCGTCGACCTCGCGCGCCGCGAGCACGCGGACCAGCCGCTCCGGCGGCCCGGCCTCGCTGCCCAGCCGGCGCTGCACGAACAGCGCGCGGAGCTCCGGCGGACAGCGCTTCGGCTTGCCCGGCAGCCCGAGCTCGCGCCAGACCAGCGCGTCGCACACCGCCGGCAGCGACGGCGGCGGCCCATCGCGCCACAGCCCGAGCGCGCGGCCGACGATCGCCGCGGCCCACGCGTCGCGGCTGTCGAGCCGCGCCCGCGCCTTCGCGTCGCCGGCGGCGATCCCGAGCGCGAGGCCCGGCAGCACCCGATCCGACAGCTCCGGCCAGCTCCGCGCCGCGCCGCCGGCCGCCCCGTGCGCCCCGATCCGGCGCGCCAGCTCGCCGGCGTCGCTCGCGCGGTGACCGCCGTCGATCGCCCCGTGCGCGCGCAGCGCGGCCACGACCTCGGCGAGCCGATCGCGCCAGGCCGCGGCGGTGAGCTCGGCCGGCGCGAACCGGGCGAGCGGCGCCACCAGGTCGCCGAGCGCGAGCGCGCCCGCGGCGGTGTGCGCCCGCGCGAGCACCAGCGCCTCGAGCCGCTCCGCGACGAGCGTCATCCCCGACCCTCGCCGAGCCGGTACGCCAGCGCCTGACTGACCGCGGTCACCGCAGCTCGAACATCGCGCACCACGTCCTCGGCGAGCAAGCGCACCACCACGAATCCGTGGGTCTGCAGCAGCAGATCCTTCCGGCGATCCCGCCGGTAGCGCTCGGGGTCCGCGAAGTGGTGCACGCCGTCGATCTCGACCGCGATCCGGTCGCCGCGCGACAGCAGGTCGATCTCGGCGGCGAGCGGGCCGAACCGCACCGCCAGCGACTCGTTGAGCCGGAACCGGCCCGCGGTCGCCGGCGTCGCCTCCAGCGCCTCGAACAGCGTGGCCTCGGCGAGGCTGCGCGCGTCGAGGTGAAACCCGCGGTCGCGACCCGCCGTGCCGGCATCGCCACCGGGCGCGCGATCGCCGCCGCCGGTCGCATCGCCCCTGGCGCGGCCGTCCGCAGGGCTGTCGTACCCGCCGTGCGCATCGCCGCGCGCCCCATCGTCGCCCGCGCCGCGCTCGCCGCCACGGGCCCCGCCGCCAACGGGGCCGCTCGCACCGACCGGCGCGGGGTCTCCGGGGCGCGCCTGCGCCTCGCCGGCCGCCTGCTCGGGCACCTCGAGCCAGCCCTCGTCGACCATCGCGGCCAGCCGGTCGCGCCGCCCGGCCCGCCAGCGCTGGATCGCCCCGGCAGAGACCACCACGGCGATCGGGTGCACCGGCTCGGCGACCGCGCGCGCCACGGCTGCCCGGAT
>Ga0307476_10000766_pt1 | contig 22266 bp, 19 predicted proteins | sample atmos_gasesECM2C_2_FD_203314 | JGI IMG/M metagenome (GOLD analysis project Ga0307476, IMG submission 203314) | Hardwood forest soil microbial communities from Morgan-Monroe State Forest, Indiana, United States - atmos_gasesECM2C_05 | ecosystem: Environmental > Terrestrial > Soil > Temperate...
TTGAAGAAGCGGGACAACCTTATGAGGTTCGTCTGGTTTCGTTCGCTGCGATGAAGGAACCCGCGCATCGAGCGCTGCATCCTTTCGGGCAGATTCCGACCTACGAAGAAGGCGATCTTGCCCTGTTCGAGTCGGGGGCGATCGTGTTCCATATCGCGGAGCGGCATGCAGGCCTGCTGCCTGACGATGCGAATGCCCGGGCGCGCGCGATCACATGGATGTTCGCCGCGCTCAACACGGTTGAGCCGCCCATCCTTGATCTCCAAACAACCAAGTTTCTGGAGGGCGACAAGAGCTGGTACGAGCAACGCCTGCCTCTCGTCAGGGATCGCATCCGTGACCGGCTGGGCAAACTTTCCGGCCGCCTTGGCGATGCCGAGTGGCTCGATGGTGCGTTCAGTGGGGGTGACCTGATGATGGTGGCGGTGCTGCTCAGGTTGAAACCATCGGGTATGCTGAACGAATATCCAAATCTCGCCGCCTATGTCGCCCGGGGCGAAGCGCGGCCCGCCTACAAGCGTGCTTTCGACGCTCAATTGGCGGTTTTCACCGGCAGGCAGCCAATCTAGCGTGGTCTAATCCCTCCGGATGCGACAAAATGTCGTGCACGGGCTAAGTCGTCCGCCAAGTGAATTCCCGCTCACGATGATTCGCAAACACCTAGTCTCAAGTCAAACGAGCGGCGAACCCGGTTTCCATTGGCGGGGCGCCGAGGTCACGCGACTCGAAGGTTTTACCGACGCCGTTTTCGCGTTCGCGGTCACGCTGCTCGTCGTATCGCTCGAAGTGCCGAAGACCTTTCCAGAACTGTTGGTCGCCATGCACGGCTTCTTCGCCTTTGGCGTGAGTTTCGCCCTGCTGGCCAACGTCTGGTACCAGCACTATCGCTTCTTCCGCCGCTACGCACTGGAGAACCCGTGGGTCGTGTTCCTCAATTGCGTGTTGCTGTTCTTTGTCCTGTTTTACGTCTATCCGCTCAAATTTCTGTTCACGACCATCTTCAATAACACCGAGATCTCGGTATCGGAGGCGCGGGCGCTTTTCACGATCTGGAGCCTCGGCTACGTGGCCGTGTTTGCCGTTTTCACTCTGCTGTATCTGCATGCCTGGCGCATTCGTGCACAACTCAAGCTGACGCCGTTGGAAGCGCTGCGCACTCGAGTGAGCCTGTTGGACCAGCTTGCAATGGTCCTCATTGCCCTGCTTTCGACGGCGCTGGCGCTCACCATGCCCGATCGTTATGTCGGAATCGCGGGTTATATTTACTTTATCGTTCCGTTCTATTTCGCGATCGCGCATTCGATCGCCGGTCGTCGACAGCGACAGCTTCCGTGACAGACCTTATTTCTGCCCCCACAGTGCTTTGTCGCCCAAGAGTGAAGACGCGCGCCATGGCGCTCGCCCTGCCCGGCTTGATGTGGTTGGCGACCTCCATGCCAGTCAACGCCGCGCCGACAGCCGCGCTTGGGCAGTCGTATTCGATCGACCAGACGCGCTATTTCGCGACTCCCGAGATCGAGCGAGCGGAACTCAAACAGCGCGCGGAAGAGGCTGCCTCCTTTCCCGCGGCGGCACCGCAGGGGCCGGCGCAACTGCTCGATTATCTGCAGCGCGCCGAAACTCTGCTCGGGCAACTGCAGCGTCATGCCGCGTATCTGAACTTGATGGCGTCGCGCGATTTGGACGATCGGGCCGACGCGGACGCGGGCGACCAAGCCGACAACGCCATACATCAGTTGCTGGGCGCCGTCGCGAAGGCCTTGCGCGCGCTCGGCGACGCTACCTTTGCACAAGACGCGGCGGCGCTTCCGGCGCTAAAGCCTTACGCCTACCTGCTGGTCCTGGCGGCGCGCGAAGTTTCGCATCAACTTCCCCCTGACCAACAAGCCATCGTCGATCAGCTGGCGGACCCTGCCCAGGCCAATCTTTGGACCCTGTACCAGCAAACACTGCGCAGCACGCCATTCCCGAAGGTCGGTACCGGCGCCGGCGATCTCGATGCTAGAAAGGACGCAGTCGTGCTTTCGGAGAACCCGGACCGAAGCATCCGGCAGTCGGCATGGGAAGGGCGCTGGGCCGGCTATGCCTCACGGCAGGATATCTATGCCGCCATTCTCCTGGGCGTCGTGCGCTTAAACGACCGCGTGGCGCGGCTACAGCACTTTCCGGACGCGCCGAGCATGGTTTATTTCAACCGCAACCTGGATCGCAGGCAGGTCAGCGATGCGCTGGCGGCGATCGAGGCTCATGCGGACCTGTTCAAGGGCTACCAGCGCCTGCGCGCGCAACACATCGCCGCCATGACGGGCATCGCCGATGTGCGCTCCTGGGATCTCTCCCTGCCCTCGCCGGGCTTCGTCACGCCGCGCATGACGCTGGATCAGACGCGCGCCACCGCCTTGTCCGCCCTCGGACCGCTGGGCCCAGACTATGTCGCGCACTTCCGAGCACTGCTGGACCCGGCCAATCGGCGCATGGACGTTGCCGCGGAAACCGGAAAGCGCACCAACGGCGGTTTTTCCGTCCGGGCGTCCGGCGTTCCCACCGGCTTATTCGTGGAGAGTTACGGGCAGGGATTTTTGGGCGAGAGCCGGGTCATCATTCACGAGGGCGGTCACGCCATCCATGGCCAGTTGATGAATGACAGCGGCGTGTCGCCGTTCTATAGCCGCGGTCCTAACTGGATGTCCGAGGCCATCGCCACGCTGAATGAATTCCTGCTGTACGACTATCTCTACCGGAAGAGCGTCGACCGGAAAGCGCAGGCCTTCTATCTGGAGGCGCTGATCTACGACATCACCTTCCAACTCTTCGGCTCGGCCGAAGAAGCTAGCCTCGAACAATCGATCTACGACGGTGTGATCGCCGGTCAGATCAAGAATGCGGCCGACCTTGACGCGCTGACGCTGTCGATTTGGAGCAAGTACGAGGTCTGGCCGACGGTGGAGCCGCAATTGGCCCACACCTGGATCAGCAAACAACTGATGGTCCAGGACCCGTTGTACCTGGTGAACTATCTTTATTCGGGACTGCTCGCCACCAAAATGTTCGACATGTTGAAACAGGACCCGGCGAGCTTTCAGAAGCGCTACACCGCTCTGCTGCGCGAAGGATTCCATGCGCCGCCGGAGGAACTGTTGCGCAGTTTTTTCGGCCGCGACCTATCCCAGCAGCAATTGGTGGACGACGGCATGAACATTTTGCAGCAGCGAGTCTCTTCGCTCTCCGAGGTCTATAAGAAGATCGAAGCGAAGCGGTGAGGCTGTGTCAGCCAGGTGATTCAGTAGCTCTACAATAGGCAGCCATGCACACACAAAAGACACTTGCCCTTGCCCTGTTCCTTTTCGGTTCCGGTGCGGCGAATGGCGCGCCGGCAACTCACTCCCCTGCGGATCTCGATGCCATCGTGCGGCAGGTCATGGCGCAAGAACACGTCGTGGGGGCCTCAGTGCTGGTGGCACAGAGCGGCCAGATACTCTTGCACAAGGGATTCGGTTTCGCGGACCTTGGCCTCGAAGCGCCGGCCAAAGATGAAACCGTCTATCACGTGGTCGGCCCCATGCTGCCCTTCACCGGCATCGCCGTGATGCAGCTGGTCGAACGGGGCAAATTGTCACTGAATGATGAGATCTCCAAATTCATTCCTGAGTTTCCCCTCCAGGGTCATCACGTCACCGTCCGTCAGTTGCTCAACCACACTTCCGGCATCGTCGATTATCACTATCTCGGCGATCCCATTGAAGCCACCAGCCGGCAGCCGAAAGCGCTGGATGAGGTGATGGCCCTCTACGCGGGGAAAAACTGGGTGAATGACCCGGGAACGAAATGGGACTGGTCCATTTCCGGCTTCCAACTGCTGGTCACGATCGTCGAACGGCTCAGCGGCCAAAGTTTCCCGGACTATGTCCGGCAAAACATCTTGCAGCCCGCAGGCGTCAAGTCCACCACTTATTGCGACGATTCCACCCTGGTGCACGGGCTTTCCCATTCGTACCGACGTTTCGGGGAGAGCTACACGGCAGCGAACGAAGACGACATGGCATACAACTCCGATCTGCGCTTCTGCAGCACCGTTGGCGATCTGCTGCAGCTGTGGCGATCCATCAGAACCAAGAACTTGGTCCGTCCGGAAACCTTTCGACTCATGTCAACGGCTGAAGGGGCGGCGGCGCAGATGAGTGCGCAAGACCCGAAGGCGCAGTACGGCTTCGCGATGATGCTGAACCACGAAGATGACCATCGCCGCATCGGGCAGCACGGTTCGCTGATCGGTTACAGCGGCAGCCTGTATGATTTTCCGGAGGATCAGCTCACGATTGTGGTGCTGAGCAATACCGAGGGCCAAAACGCTTACGCGATCACGCGCGCGCTGGCGCGCGCCATCCTGGGGTTGACCGCCCTTCCCTCTCCCGCGACGGAACCTGAGCCGAAGCTTGCCGATAAGCCCGTTAGCAATGCGGAGGTGGGACGGCTCACCGGAACGTTTGTGCTGAAGCTTGGGCAAGTTCCTGGAAACCTGCACGATTCATTCGCGCAATACCGGCGGACCTACCGGGTCTTCGATGAAAACGGCCGGCTCATGATCCAACCGCTCGGCTTAGGTCCGGAGCGGCTGCTCAAACAAGAGGATGGCAATTTTGCCTTTCGCTCATCCCCAAAAGCTCAAGTCTCATTTGTCATGCAGAATGATCGCGCGACGGTCATGAAGGTGGATTCTCCCGGCTTTCCGCTGGTAGGAGATCGTGTAGGAGACGCTGACCCGGCAACCTTTCACATGCAGTTGCGTTAGCCTGAATCGCCCAGGATTTGATCCAGCTCCCGGCGGCACTGCGCGGCGTCTTTGAACCAAATGGCGTGCAGGCCCACTTGCCTGGCGCTCTCGATATTCGCGGGCAAGTCGTCTATGAAGACGCACTCCTGCGCGCGCAGATTGAATGTGGCGAGCAGATGCACGAACACCTCGGGTTCCGGCTTCATCATCTGAACTTCGCCCGAAATCACAATGCCGCTGAAGGCATCCCAGAAATTGTGGCGCTGGCGCAGATGCGTGTAGACGCTCGCGGGCATGTTGGAAAGACAGTACAGCGGCGTCCCCTGTTTCTGCAGGGCGCGCATGAGTTTTATGGTTTCGGGCTTTTCCACCAAAGAATTGCGTACCGCATCGAGAATCGCCTCGACCTCCCGCCGCGTCGCGCCGAGCCGCAATTGCAGACGCTCAATAAGCTCCGGTTCGGTGAGCGTCCCGCGATCGAACAGGCGCCAATCCGCATGGCCGAATAGCGCCGCTTTGAGCGCTGCGCGCAATTCCGGCACGGGCTGGACGCGCGATACGATATGGTCGGGATTCCAGTCGAAGACCACACCGCCCAGGTCAAAAATCACGTTGCGCACCGCCCCCGCCACCGGCTATTCCTCGTCGTCGCCGATGGGCATGCCCGGCGGCGCTTCAATCGGCGTCGCGACGACAAATTTCGCTGGATCGCCTTGAAACTGCTTGATGCGATGGATGAGATAGGCGTCGAGCGGCGCATTGGCGTCGCTGCGGCGTCTTATGTCCTCGAGCTTCGCGTAAGTAATGGCGTGCACTTCGACTGAAGCCTTCGGATCCGCGGCCAAGGTGAGCAACGCCTCCACGGTGCGTGCGTAAACGGCGGCTTGGATCTTTGCGCCGAGGGCTTGATGGCCGCCGGGCGCGGGACTTGCCTTGAGCTCGCTGACCTTGAGCGCCGCATCGATGACTTCAGCCAGGGACGGCGTATTCGCGCGGGCGTGATATTCAACGAGGCGCGCCGCGCGCTGCGGGTCGAACAAAAGTCCCAGAGTCAGATCCGCCGCGGATTCCGCCGCGGCAATCGGATCGAACGTCAATCCGGTGTGGGCCGGCAGAGACTCACGAGTACGCTCGAAATCCGGTGGGCGGGGCGGAAATATCTTCAGCAGCGATTCAGGCAGAATCAAAGTTTCCGCCGACAAAGTCTGCACGACGGCCCGCAGGGCTTTTCTCTGTTCGTCCGGCGCAACGATCTCGGCGTTCATCTGCCCGTCGCCGCGCAACTGATACCGATAGTTGAGTCCTCCGATGATTTTGGCAGCCGCCTCAGTCTGGTAGCGATGCATGAGATACAACGGCACGAGCACATCTTCCAAGGTTGACAGCGGCTGGCTTGCGGGAATGGCGTTTTCGCCAAACCTAGCCAGCGCGGCGGCGCGAATTTTCATGATTCGCGCAAGTTCATCGGCCGCATCGGTGCCATTGTCCCAAAGGTGCGCGAATGGGTGCGCGCCGCCCGGCGGACGAGCATCTTCGTCTGTGATATAGACGAGCCCCGACTTGGTCGCCTGGCTCAATATGCCGTCGAGCCCTGCGCGTTCCACGGAAGGATCGGAAAACTGTCGGTAGCCGTAGTCGATGGCGACTTTATCCCAGAGTCCGATGTTCACGGCGTACGCCGCGGACAAATCGGGCACGCCATTCCGGTCGAGCGTGATCCAGGGATGCGGGTAGTCCATCACCGAGACCGACTCGGAGGGTGCGTGCGGGAACGCGCTCGCGGCGAAGTTATGCGCTAATCCTAAGGTGTGCCCGGTTTCATGAGCGGCCAGCTGCCGCGTGCGGGCCAAAGCCATCGCCAGCATGGGGTCATTCTCGGGCGTCATTTTCTTACCCGTGACATAGGGCGACAGCAGCGCCTCCGCGATCAGATAATCCTGCCGTCCGCGCAACGAGCCCAACGTCACGTTGCCCTTGATGATTTCGCCGGTGCGCGGATCGGCCACCGGATGGCCATAGGACCAGCCGCGCGTGAAGCGATGCACCCATTGAATGATGTTGTAGCGCGCGTCCATGGGGTCGGCGCCTTCGGGCAGAACGTCGACCCGAAAGGTATTCGGTGCCCAACCCGCCGCTTGAAAGGCCTGGTCCCACCAGCGCGCGCCCTCGACCAATGCGGAGCGGATCGGTTCAGGCGCACCCCGATCGACGTAGTACTGAATCGGCTTGACGGGCACACAAGCCTGCGAACAGCTCGGATCTTGCTTGACCAGACGGTGCCGCAAAATGAAACGCTGCTCCAGAGGCGCGCCCAGCGGCGCCGCATAATCCCGGTACGCAAATTGAAAGTACCCGGCGCGGGGATCAAAGCGCCGCGGCGCATACCCGGGCGGCGGCAGCTCGAGAAACGACTGGTGTTCGCGCAGCGTGAGCGCGTGGGCGTCCGGTGTGACGTCGCCGACAAACGATCCGCGTACGGGCGCATCAGAAACGAAGGTCAAAATGGCTTCGACCTCGGTGTTCCTCGGAAACACCTTGGTGGCATCGATTGCGATGGCCGAACGCGCGGCGTCGAGCTTGTAAGAGCCCTGCTTACCGAGGGCCTCCGATACGCCATGCACATCGCGCAAAAAGAAATCGGTGGCATCCACCAAGACGGCGCCGGCCCCGGCCGCGGCCGCAGCCGCGGAATTTTCAGCCACGACAGTAAAACTGCCGAGAATCGATTCGGGAAAAGACTGGCGCACCGCCAGCCGCTCCGCCGGATCTTGCGCGGAGCTGCGAAAACTCTCGTTGGGCCGCACCAACAAAATCTTCGGGCCGGAGCGCTCAAAGCGAACCAGCTTGGCCGCCGACACCTGACCGCGATCGAGCCCCAAATCATTGGAGCCGGTGCCGTAGGGGAGCGAATCGAAGTACAGCATGTCGGCATTGAGCTGCGGAATCTCCAGGAATAGCCTGCCGCTTTTGGCGTCCCAGTGGAGCGGCAGGAATCCGGGCATGTGGCGCATGCCGGAGGTTTTCGCATCGATGGAAGGCGTGCCCCTTTCGGATGATGAATCCGCGGCGGCTGGATAAGCGGGCGAGCAGAGAATCAGCGAGACCACTATCATGGCGCGCAACGCCAGCGCGCGCGGGATCTTCTCAAGCATGGGCGAAACCTCGGGACACCGACGACAAAAAAGAGCACGTAAGGTACACGCTCGAGAGTCCGCGAACAATTTCAGCGCGGCCTATTTCAAAAAATTCTATCTGAATGCGGCGACGCGGGTCGTCACGGCCGCGGAGATGCGCAGCCGCGCCGCGCTGATCGCGAGCGCCTTGAAGCAATGCCAGATTCCCGTGCGGCGAATCCTCGATGCCGGCTGCGGCATCGGCCTGCTGCAAAAACCATTCAAAGAGTTCCTGCCGCGGGCAGGCTACTCGGGGCTCGAGGCGAGCGAGTACCTGTGCAGCCGATTCGGCTGGACCTTTGGCTCGATCGTCGACTTCACGGCGCGCGCGCCCTACGACCTGGTGATTTGCTATGACGTGCTGCAGTACTTGCCGGATGCGCAAGCCGCGCGCGCCATCGTGAATTTGAGCCGCTTGAGCCGGGGGGCAGTTTATGTGTCGGCGTTGACCACGGAGGATTGGCGCGAGAATTGCGACCGCAGCCGTACGGATCGAGACGTGCATCTGCGAGCGGGTGCCTGGTATCGGCGCCGGCTGAATAAATGGTTCCGCTATGCCGGCTTTGGGATCTGGATACGCAAAGACGTCACGGCGATACTCTGGGAAATGGAGCGCCCTTGAAGGCCGCGGGCGCTGCGCGCTACAGGGCGGGCGCTGCGCGCTACAAATGGTCCAAGATCCACGCCGCCAGCGCGGCGTGCACCGGTTCCGCGGCGCCGAAATCCGCGCGCGAGTTGTTGACCAATGACACGAGCACGAAGGTTTTGCCGGAGGAGGCGGTCACGTAACCGGCGACGCCGCTGACGCTGTCGAGATGACCTGTCTTCAGGCGAATCGCCCCCGCCGGGCTATTTTTCATGCGCGATCGAAGCGTGCCGTCCATGCCGGCCAGGGGAAACGAGGCCAAGTATTCCGGCGCGAATGGGCTGTGGTAAGCGGCGCTCAAGATTTTCGCCATCTGCAGCACCGTAATGTGCGTGGTGCGAGACAGACCGGATCCGTTGTCGATATCCACGCCGCTCAAGTCGAGGCCTCTTTCGCGGCTCCAATCCGCCATCGCCGCGGCGCCTTTTTCCAACGTGCCCGGAACACCATAACGCTCCTTGCCGAGAGTCAAAAGCAAGTGCCGCGCCATCAGATTGTTGCTGTGCTTGTTGGTGAGCCGTACGATCTCGGCCAAACTCAGCGAGTCGAAGGTATAGAGCGGTTTGGCGTCCGCCGGGGTCGCTTCGATGCGCATCTTGCCTTCGAACACGCCGCCCGATTCCCGCCACAATTTGACAAAGGTGCCGAAGGCGTAAGTGGCCGGCTGCAGTAAAATTCGCGCGATCGTTCTCTGCGTGCAGTGCGGGGACAAGGCGCCGGAAAAAACCACCCGGTCCCAGTCCGGCGAGGCGACTTTGAAATCCACTCTGGCCGCGGCACCGTCGCAGCGGCCGGATACGTAGCGAATGTGATTGTCCACTTCGAGGTTGACCGGCGCGGGGCTCGCGACAATGTCCACACGATGCGTCTCGGCGTCGGCGGCGAGGTTGAAGTCGACCGATTGGAAATTGACCATCAATGCGTCGGGAAGCACGTTGTAAGAGCGATTCGGGCGGCCATCGAAGGCGCCCGGATCCTCCTTCGGCAGGGCAAATGCCGTGTTGTCGATCACGATGTCGCCCGGAATCGAATTCAGGCCCTGCGCCCGCAGGCCCTGTACGAAGCTCCACCACCGTTCCAACGTCATGTAAGGATCGCCGTCGCCCTGCAGATAGAGATCGCCGTCATGGAGCCATGCACGGGTCTGCCAGATGAATGCGGGTCCCAACACATCCAGCGCGGCGAATGTCGTTACCGTCTTGATGGTTGATGCGGGGCTTCGCGGCGTGTCGGGGTTGTGACTCATCACGACGCGGCCCGTGTCCGCATCGAGGATGACGAAGCTCAAGGCGCTGGGCGGCAGACGCTGCGCCGTCATTATTTGCGTGACGGCCGCCGGAGCGGCGCCGGCCGACCCGGCCGCGATCGCGGCGCCGGATAGCACGGCGCAGCCCACGCTTAGGGCAATGCGATGGAGCACAAGCATAATCGGGTTCATCAATTAAGCGGCAGCGCGATACGCTGCCAGGCGCGCGACCGCCAGCGTAGATATAGCATCAGCCCTAAGAAAAAAATATAAATCAATGCCGCGAACCACCCGCCGACCGCGCCGAGGCCATACTGCGGCAACCAATCGACCCACCCTTGACCCGGCGCGAACGACAGGCTGTGCGCAAGCGGCACGAAGATGAGCCACGATAGCGCAAGAACCATGATCGCAGGAAGGCGCACATCGCCCGCGCCGCGTAAATTGGCGCTGCTGCTGATGTTCAATCCATCGAACAATTGATAGCCGGCCGCAATCCAGAGCAACGTCGCGGCTCGTGCGACCACTTGAGCCGCCTGTGGATCGGCGGCATTGGTAAAAAATGGCAACACCCACGGTCCCAAGACGGCGAGCAGTACGCCGATCGCGCCCATATAGAGCACCGCGATCAAAATGATCCCGTTGCCGACTTTCAACGCCCAGTCCTTATGATGTGCGCCGATCGCCTGTCCCACCAGGGTGGTGCCCGCCATGGCGATGCCCACCGCCGGCATGTAGCAAAACGATGTCAGCATCATGACGATTTGCGTCGATGCGCCGTCGACGGTGCCCAGGCGCACCTGCATCAGTTGAAACAGCGCGAAGCCGAGAATATCCGCCGCAATCAGCAAACCCATGGGAAAACCCAGCTGCAGCTGATGCCACAGCGCCCGGCCGTGAAGCCGCGTGGTCAGGTGCGAGCGAAAACGCGTGCGCATGCCCGGCGCAAGGAACCAGGCGAGCGCCGCGCCGACGCCGATTAGCTGTGCGCAATTGGTCGCCCACGCGGAACCGGCCACTCCCATGCTCAAGTTGAACATGAACAGCTGATTGAGCAGCGCGTTGATCAGGGCCACTCCGGCCGCAATGCGCAGTGTAACGGTCGGGCGGCCGATGCCGTTGAAGAAACCCAATAGGGCCCAAAGCGCCACGCCCAGCGGGCCGCCCAGCATGCGCGGAAACCAATAGGTCAGAGCGAGCCGGCCGATTTCCTGGGGCAGTCCGAAGGGGGCGAAAATCTTGGCGCCCGTCAGCGCCAGCAAGAAAAACGCAGGCACCGTGAACAACGACGCCCACAACGCGGTCCAGGTGGCCTGGGATGCCCGCGAGTAGCGATGCGCGCCGTAGGCCTGCGCCACCAAGGTTTGGACCGCGAGACCGACGCCGCCGAACAAAAGTCCGAAGACCAGCACCGGCCAGTAGACAGCGCCAATGGCGGCGGTAGCAGCCGGCGATACACGCCCAATGAACCAGGTATCGGTGGCGTTCAGCATCGCCTGCACGGCGCTGTTGACCATGAAGGGGAATGCGAGGCTGGCGACGGCAAAATAATCGAGGCGCGGCCTGCCGCTCCTGCTCAAAGCTTGCCCGGGAAGCAATTCTATCGGTTCGTCCACCGCGGCATCCTACAGCACTGGCTGGCGGGTAAATCCCGAGTAGGATGCGGTAATGTCTCCACGGTTGCGACGAAATTTTTCCGGTGCATTTATGCCGCACGATCTTGGGCAGGGCACGTGGCAACTTTCGCGGACGGCGCCGCACGAAATCAACGTGTTTCTGCGCGACACCGAGCGCGGCGCGCAACGCCCTTTCGGAACGGGTCCCCTGATCGATCTCGGTATCGAATGGCATGCCGAGAAAGTGCTGGTGACTTTCATGTCGGGCGAGAGAGTGGCAAGCGTCGCAGCCGCGAGCGCGATTGTCCATGAGCCTCTGGAACATCTGTATGAACGCTTGCCGCTGGTCAGCATCGATGCCGATGCCCGGCGCTTTTGGCGCAGGGTATTCCGGTTGGTGCGTATCCCTGGGGGGCGCTACCTGCTAAAGCTTCTCGTGCGCTCGAGGAGGCGATAAGCGCTCAGCTCAACGGGAGGCCATGCGCCTGCCGAAAGGCGGCTCGAGCTCAACCGGGAAGTCCATCACAAGAAGAGGCGCATATTGTCAATTTTCCGGGGGTTTTGCCGCAGTCCTACACGCGGGACCCTTAAATCTTGCGTTGAATTGCGACGCTCGTCAAAGCTGCTGCGCAGGGATTCCAGCACATTGATTCGTGGCTTTAACCTCAACCATTCCCTGAAGATGGCCTCAGTGCTGGATATCAAGTCCAACGTCGTCGATGCGCGGGCCGAGGCCTCTTTCGACCCGTACGGCCGTCTGTTGCGGATGCTCATGCCGAGCCTGCGCGGCGTGGTCGTTCACGACGGCTATGCCAATCTCGTGTGGGCTTCAGATGAGTGGGACTTGAGCGACGAGCCGGAACTCATCAACGACGCGATCGCCAACGCCCTGTCGGATACCGCCGATTTTCCTGGCATCGCGCGAACCATCGACGCGGACCGGGTGGTCTATTCCTTTGCCGTGCGCGGCGAGCACATTGAATTGCTGGGCATCGTCAGTCTGGTCGTTCGGCTGTCGGGAACCCAGATCGAGCCGCGCCCCTTGCAGACGATCCGCCAATTGGTTCAGCCGGCGCTCGAGTGCCTGCGCCGCGAGCTGACGTTGCGCGCCAAGCTCGGGTCCAGCGAGCGCGATCTGAACGTCAAAGAACGCGATCTGGAACTGATGATGGAGATCTCCTCCAATCAGGCCGCGGCGAGCGATGCGGACGAATTTTCGCAGATCTTGAAGACCGGCCTCGATCGCATGGGCTGCGCGCTGGCCGCGCTGTGGGTGCCGGACAAGAACATCTCGGTGTCCATGACCCGCAGCGGGGCACCGATGGCGCCGGAGGCGCTGGCGCGGGCGCAGCATCATTTGACGGCGTGGATGCAGATGCAACAGCGCACGATCGTCATCAATCACATCTCCAAAGTCGCGACCGACGTGGCGGCGCCGTACAAGATCCTGGCATGCCCGATACGGCACACTTCCGAGCGCGTCATGGGCGTGCTTGCGCTGTTCAACCCGCCCAGCGCGCAAGATTTCGACATGCAGCAGACGCGCGTCGCCGAAATGTTGGCGAAACGTTCGACGAACATCATTCAAGCGCAGTACGACAGCAGCACCGGCCTCATGACCCGCCAGGCATTCGAGCGGCACGCAAGCAGCCTGCTGGGAGCGGCGACGCCTTCGGACTCCCACATCATTCTGTATCTGGATATCGATCGGCTGCATGTCATCAACGAGACATTCGGCATGCACGTGGGCGACGATGTCATCGTCAGCGTGGCGGACCGGATGGCGAAAACTCTTCCGCCGGAGGCTCTGTCGGCGCGCATTTCAGGCGACCGGCTGGCGGCGCTCATTCCCCATTCAAGCACGGAATCGGCCGCGGCCATTGCCGAGCAGATCCGCGCCGCAGCCGCAGGCATCGTGCCGCGCGCCGGACAAGGCGCGTTCGAAGTATCGGTGTGTCTCGGGGTCGCGCCGATCGGCAAATCCGACAACTCGCTGGTGCACGCGCTGGCCACCGCGGAAATCGCCTGCAAGGCCGCGAAAGACCGCGGCCGCAATCGAGTCGAGATCTTTCAGGATTCGGACCAGAGCATCATCCGCCGCCACACCGATATTTTGGTGATCGGCAAACTGCGCGAAGCCCTGGACAGCGATGGTTTCCGTCTCGATGCGCAACCGATCCTGCCGCTGCGCGGCAACTACGGGCGCCCGCGCTTCGAACTGCTGATCCGCATGCTAGGGGAGCGCGGTGAAATGATTCCGCCGGGCAAATTCCTGTCCTCGGCGGAACGCTACCAGCTCATGCCGACCATCGATCGTTGGGTGGTGCACCGCGCTTGTGAATTGCTGGGTGAACACAGCGCCTCGGTGGGCGAGGAGTTCGCGCGCTTCGCCATCAATCTTTCCGGTCAATCGCTGCAGGACGAATCTTTCCTCGGGTTCGTAGTCGACGAGCTCAAGACGAGCGGCGTGCCGCCCGGCGTGCTGTGTTTTGAGTTGACCGAAACGGCCACGATCGGCAATCTCGAGAAGGCGCAAGTCTTCATGCGCACGCTGCAGGAATTAGGCTGCCAGTTTGCGCTGGATGACTTCGGCACGGGCGTGAGCTCGCTGGCGTACTTGAAGGATTTGTCGGTCAACTACATCAAAATCGACGGTAGTTTCGTTCGCGATGCGATCACCAACGCGCGCTCCGAATCCATGATCAAGGCCATTGCGCAGCTTGCGAAGGTCATGTGCATGGAGACCATCGCGGAGTACGTCGAGACCGACGTGCTGCGCGTGCGCATGGCCGATCTTGGCGTGGACTACGGCCAGGGCTTCGCCATGGGGAAGGCGCAGCGCCTGGAGGACCTGCTGCAAGAGCTGGCCTTCTATGAAGCCACCGTGAGCAATTGGGGCACCCCGGACAGCGCCGAGCGCGTCATTACGCAGCATTAGGCGAGTTCGGGCGAGCCAAAGGCGCGGCCACGGCCGTCCCACGCGCACTTCGCTCCCGCGCAAGGTGAATCACTCCCCAACGCCACAAGGTGTCGAACACAGGCCCGAGCGTTGCACCATACGCGCTGACCGCGTACCGGACGCCCAAGTGTTGCGGACTGAGCTCCTCCCGCGTTATCAGATCATCGGCCAGCATCTGCCGAAGCTGTTCGCGCAGCACCTTCGTTGTGACGCGCGGTATCGCCCGCTGCAGCTCCCCAAAGCCTCTCGGCCTTTCCAGAAGCCGCTGAAATAACATCGGCTTCCAGCGTCCTTCGATCACGGCTATTGCCGTGTAGAGCGGGCAGGCCGCGCGCTCGGCATATGCACCATGTCGTCGCAGCATTTCGGGCCTCGAGCGAGCTTAAGGGGGTACTTAAAAGTACCTGCTTGTTTGGCTGACTAGTCAAGCGCCAGAATGGGGAAAAGCGGAGGTGAGATGTCGTGATCCGATTGTTCAGAGTGATTCTTCCGGTGAAGGACATCGAGCGAGCCACACAGTTCTACCGGGCACTCCTCGGCGCGAGCGGATCGAGAGTGTCGCCAGGACGCCACTATTTCGGGTGCGGCGGCGTCATTCTGGCGTGCTTTGATCCTCGCGCGGATGGCGATTCCTGGGACGCCTCACCAAACCCCGACCACGTGTATTTCTCCGTGCCCGATCTGGAAAGTATCCTCAGAAGCGCCAGCGACGCAGGCGCCCACATCTCGCGTCCTATCGAAACGCAGCCCTGGGGCGAGCGGAGTTTTTATTGCACAGACCCGTTCGGCAACAAGCTGTGTTTCGTCGCAGCCGACACGTTATTTACCGCAGGCCTGCTGAACTAGGGTCGCAGCGCAACCACGGTCGGTGCAGTCCTACATCGATTTAAAAGTATTGCCCACAGGCAAATTTTTTTGTGCGTGTCTAAATGAAGGCATGCTGATACTCACGCGCCGTGCCGGGGAATCGTTACGAATCGGTGACGACGTCGAAGTCACCGTCATGGCGGTCAACGGCTCACAGGTTCGCATCGGCATCAAGGCCCCCATCAATGTCAGCGTCGACCGCGAAGAAGTCGCCGAACGCAAGCGCCGCGAAAAAGATCACTCCATGGGATCCGTCAATCGCTAGCGAGCCGGTTCCCCGTTGCTTCCCAGCGGCCCGATTTAAGGTTATCTTTAAAAAAAACCATGCAGGGAACTCGAGCGCCCCGGTGTTCAGCCGGAGCGTGCTTATTTATGACAACCCAAAATGCGGCGCCGGAGTTGCTCGTCGACAAGTGGTTCAATACGGATCATCCCCTCACGCTTTCGGGGTTGCGGGGACGGGTGGTCGTACTCGCTGCATTTCAAGTCCTGTGCCCGAATTCGATTGCCTCCGGCGTGCCGCAAGCGCGCAGAATCTTCGAGACCTTTGCGCCGAGCGATGTCGCCGTAATCGGCATGCACACGACGTTTGAACATCACGACGCCTTCAGCAGCGCGATGTTGAAGGCGTTCATCCAGGAATATCGCCTGAAGTTTCCGATCGCGCTTGACCAGCCAAATCCCGTCGGCCCGATTCCGCATACGATGGAGCGGTACAAGATGCGCGGCACACCGAGCTTGGTTCTGATCGACCGTCACGGCGTGTTGCGCAAGCATGCGTTCGGCGCCGTCGATGATCTGCGAATCGGCGCGGAGATCGGGGCGCTAACCCAAGAGACGGCAGCCGCGGCGCTTGCGCGCAGCTCCGCCGCCTAGGGGGAATACCAAGACAGGCTCCTTAAGGCGAGAACGCCTAAGGCAGCGTAAAGCGGACCCGGATCTCGCTGCGGACCGGTACGGCCTTGGCATCGCGCAATACGGGTTTGTAGCGCCATTGCGCCACAGCCTTGACCGCGGCATCGTCGAACACACCGGGATTGCTGCTCGCGCGGACGCTCACATCCCTGACTTTGCCGGTTTCCGCCACCGTGAATTCGACATCCACCCAGCCCTCGATCTTGGCGTTTACCGCTCTCATGGGATAGCTCGGCTGCACCGACTTCAGCACCGTGAGCTGACTCGCGGGAACCAGCGTCGTCATAAAGTCATGTTGGGCGACGGCGGCATCGAGATCGTGCTGCACGGAGCTCGCTTCCGCGGAATTGAAGCCGATCGAACCCACCTCGTCCAACCAACTCTTGGCGGCGTCGAGCTGTCCAAGAATGAGCGCGCGCCGCGCCTTGGCGGTCAGACGCGTGCCAAGATCCTGCAGCACCGAGGCAAGTGCGGGATTGCCGGGTTCAAGCTGCTTCAGTGTCAAATAAAAATACTTGGCGTTGTCATTCGCAGGTTCGATCAGCCGGTCCTGCAGCAGCCGCTCGTTGGCATTCTTCAGCAGCTGGCTCCGGGCATCGGCTTCCGCCTGCTGACGCGCGGCGGAAAGCAAATTTTGCAGCGCTTCAATATTCGCCGGGACGGCGATGCCGTTGGCCCCCTCGATCACATAGAGCGCGCGCGCGAAATCCCGCCGGTCGATCGCGCTCCGCGCGTCTTCCATCAATCTAGAAGCCAATGCGCGCTTGGCATCCAGCGCCGCGGCGTTTTGCGGATCCGTGCGCAGGGCTTCCTGCACGAAGTAGCGGGCACTGTCCCGGTCCGGCTCCAGCAGATGGCCGTCGGCGATGCGTTGGTTCGCGAGCGCGACGAGGGGCGCGACACGGTCTTCTTCCGGCTTTGCTTCCGCGTGCGGGCGGTTCTGCTGTTGAACTTGCGCCTGAGCCGTCTTGATTTGCTCGCGCGATTTGGCGAGCTGCGCCGTCAGGAAGGCGATTCGGCCGCTCTCGACGCCGGACTTGCGCGCGGTTTCAATGGCGGCCGCGGCTTCGTCCAGGCGCTCTTCAAGGAGCGCATTCTCGGCGCGCGCCAGCAGCCTCTCGTGAACTTCGGCCAACCCTAAGCGCGCATTGGAATCCGCGGGGTTGCTCGCCTGGAGCTGCAAGTAGAGCTCCAAGGCATTGTCGCCAGCGGGTTCTGTCAGGCGATTCGCAGCCAAAGCCGCCCCCGCCCGCGCGAGCAACAGAGATTCAACCGGCGCGGGTTTTTCGCTCGAGGTTGGCTGCGCGGGCTCCTCGCCGCTTCGATTCACGATCCAGGCAATGACACCGACGACCAGCAGCGCGGCGATGGCACCGCCCATCAGCCACACGCGGCTCGCGGGCGACGCGGATTTGCGCACCGGAGTCTCGGCTGCGCGCCGCCGTTGATCCTCATGTTTCTTGATCGCCGCTTCCGCGAACAATTTCGCCCGGGCGGGAGACATCGGCTTGTGGATGAAGCGATACACCAGTCCCGCACTGATCAATCCGGCAAGCGAGTTCTCATCGTCGCGATGGCCGGCCGCGACCAGCACCAGATCGGGGAACTGACGTTTGATTTGTTCGACGAAGACGCGGGCACTGTCATGCAGCGTCTGCACATCGAGCACGACAATACCGACTTCGCCCGCGACCAGAAGATCACTGACTTTGTCGGCGGAGGGAACGTGCCACAAGCGCCGCGCGCCGCCCACCGCCTCGCGCAGGGTTTGCAGGAAGGCGTCGTCGGAAGTCAAAACGACGAGCTCGACGATATCGCTCGCGAGGCTGAACTTCAGCGCCTCCAAGCTGCTGCCGTCCTCGTCAGAAGCTAGCACCAACTGTTTCCTTTCATGCGGGCCTGATAGACGTAAGCTGCAGTGATACCGCAATGCAGCAATGTGCTGACGATGCTTAGGCTAGTGTCATTCAGCGGGCGACGCTATACGATACGGAGTCTCAGGCCGCAGACAATGTCTGTTGCATTGCGTCAATCAAGTTCTGTGACTCGCCGCTCACTTGGGGTTAAGCGGCAGCTCGGGGGGTCATTGCGAGCATCCATCGGCATCACGTCGAAGCTAGCAGCGGAACACCGTGCGGCCTTGGAGCAGCTGCTGTTTTTCAACGTAAATCAGCATCGCGTACGTGTCGGCATTCAGCAGTCCATCGACACCTATGGGGTGCCGGAAATCTACGAGCAGGACGGGGGCTTACGGGTCCGTGTCGGCGACATCGACGGCGTGCAAACCCTGTTCGCGATTTCCGACCAGGGAAAACCGGTGGGCGTCGCCGTTTTCGTGCGGTCGGCGCACGAGCGCTTTGCCGTTTTGCATCTCGGGGTGGATCCGTACCTGAGTTTGACCGCGGACCAAAGCACTCGCGTGCTGCTCAAGCTCATGCACGAAATTCGCAGCACGGCGCGACGCACGCGCGGCGTCGATCGCATAGAATTGGTCTACAAGGTTCGCCACGCCGTGCGACTGCACGGCTAATCAAATAGGGGATGCGATGTCTAGCACGATCTGTGGGCGCAAGCTCATTCTGGCCGCGAGTGTCCTGGCAATGATTGCGGCGGCGCCCGCCGTATTGGCGGCCGACTCGAAGAAAGCCGCCGACACTCAGAAAATCCAACGCCTGCCATTGCCGGACGGCAACGAGTTTCCGATTTCCTCGGCCGTCACGGTCAAGGCCGGGGTGGACACCTATTTCCTGAGCGGTGCCTTGGCGCCGGTGGTCAATAAGGATGCGCCGAAAGGCAGCGTCGCCGCCTACGGCGATACGGAAACCCAGACCGTCGGCGCCCTCAACGCAATCAAAGCGACGCTGGCGCGCCTCGGGTTGACCCTGGGCGATGTGGTGAAGATGACGATTTTCATGGTCGGCGATCCGGCAAAGGACAATAAGATGGACTTCGCCGGCATGATGAGCGGGTACAAGCAATTCTTCGGTACCGCCGAACAGCCCAACAAACCTTCTCGAAGCGCCGTGCAGGTGGCCGCCCTGGCGGCTCCCGGAGCCCTGATCGAGATCGAGGTCATTGCCGCCAAAGCGCATTGATCCGAAGTTCGTGGCAACCGATCGTCGGAAAATGAAGGCGCAGCGGCATGCCGACGGCAAATTGCGCTGCGCCTGGTGTCCTGCGGACCCTTTGTATGTTGCCTATCACGACACCGAGTGGGGCGTGCCGGTGCGCGCCGACAGTGCGCTGTTCGAGATGCTCTGCCTCGAGGGCGCGCAAGCGGGCTTGAGCTGGATCACGGTACTGCGCAAGCGCGAAACCTATAGGCGCGCCTTCGATGATTTCGATGCCGAGAAGATCTCGCGCTATAACGCCGTGAAACGCCGCCGTCTGCTGCGAGATCCGGGCATCATCAGGAATCGACTGAAGGTGGACGCCTTCATCGCGAACGCCCGCGCCTACCTTGCGATTCGCTCTTCTCTGGGCTCATTCAGCGACTACATCTGGCAGTTTACCGATGGCCGCGTCCTGCGCCGCCGGCCTCTATATCTCGGTGCGATTCCCGCATCGACGGCGCACAGCGATGCGATGAGCAAGGATCTTCGGCAAAAAGGCTTCAAGTTCGTCGGCAGCACCATTTGCTACGCCTTCATGCAGGCGGTGGGAATCGTAAATGAACATCAACGTTACTGCTGGGTGGCCGGCAAAGAGATCATCAATGGCTAATTGGTTTTGGATGGGCGTGAAATTCTCGGCCGCGGCGCTGCTCGCGCTCGGAGGCGCGCAACCAAGCTGCGCAGACGCGCCGAAACCGGCGTTCAAGCCGATGGATGTGTTCGACCTGCAATGGGCGGCCGATCCGGAGGTTTCGCCCGATGGCCGGAACATCGCTTACGTACGCATGGGATTCGACATCAAGACCGACCGCCCGCAGGGCAGCGTCTGGCTGGTTGGCGTCGATGGCAAGAATGAGCGGCCTCTTTCCGGCGCACCAACCAGCGGCTCGCCGCGCTGGTCGCCCGACGGCACGCGGATCGCATACATCGCGCGCGCCGCCGACGGCTCTGCGCAGCTCTTCATGTACTGGGTGGGGAGCGGCATCAGCGCGCCGATCAGCGATTTCACCGAACACCCCAGCGCGTTGGCATGGTCGCCGGACGGCCGCTGGCTCGCCTTCATGATGCCGGTGCCGCAAGAGCGAAAGCCGCTCAAAGTGGAGTTGCCGGAGACCCCGAAAAACGCCAAGTGGGCGGAGCCACCGAAGCTGATCGATCGCATGGTTTTCCGGGCTGACGGCGAAGGTTATTTGCCCAGCACCTTTAGCCAGCTATTCATCGTATCGGCCGATGGCGGCGCCGCGCGCCAGTTGACGCACGGTGATTTCGAGATCTCAGGACCTCCCGCCTTTACCGCCGATGGCACCGGGATCCTGATCAGCGCCAATCGGCGCGCGGACGCCGACTATGATCCACTGGACAGCGAAATTTACCGGGTCGACCTGGCAGACGGATCGCTGCACGCGCTGACGGATAGGCGAGGACCGGACCGCAACCCGGTGCCCTCGCCGGATGGCAAGCACATCGCCTACCTAGGGTTCGACGACAGGCAACTGGGTTATCAGGCCACGCAGCTCTACGTCATGGACAGTGACGGCAGCCATTCGCACTCACTCACCGCGTCCCTGGATCGCGATGCCGCATTCCCGAGATGGCTTAGCGATGCCAAGACGCTGGCCTTCCAGTACGACGATCACGGTTCGACCAAGATTGCGGCAATCGATCTTGCGGGCAAGATGCGCGCGCTCGCGGAGGGCGTGGGCGGCGCCGATGTGTCCCGGCCGTATTCGGGCGGCTCCTTTTCCATAGCGCCGAACGGCCGCTTCGCCTTTACCAAGGCCAGCGCCACCGCGCCCGCGGCGTTGGCCACGGGCACATCCCCGCGCGACATCACGACGCTCGGAGCCTTGAGCGATAATTTGCTCAAGCAACGCACGATCGGCGCGCTCGAGGAAATTACTTTCGAGTCCTCGGCCGATCATCGGCGCATGCAAGGCTGGATCGTGAAGCCGCCCGGATTCGATCCAGCGAAAAAATATCCTTTTGTGCTGGAAATTCACGGCGGTCCGTTCGCCATGTACGCGCCGAGCTTCGCCGCCGAAATACAGCTGTACGCCTCCGCCGGCTACGTCGTTTTGTACATGAATCCGCGCGGCAGCACGGGCTATGGCGAAGAGTTCGCCAATCTGATTCATCACGACTATCCCAACAAGGACTACGACGACCTCATGTCGGGCGTAGATGCCGTGATCGGGCGCGGTTATGTCGATACGCAGCGGCTGTTCGTGACCGGCGGCAGCGGCGGCGGCGTGCTGACCGCCTGGATCGTCGGACACACCGATCGCTTTCGAGCCGCCGTGGTCGTCAAGCCGGTCATCAATTGGACCAGCTTCGTGCTCACCGGGGACATGAACAATTACTTCTACCGCTATTGGTTCGGCGAGTTTCCCTGGGATGACATGCAGGCTTACTGGAAACGCTCGCCGCTCGCCTACGTCGGCAACGTAAAGACGCCCACCATGCTCATGACCGGCGAGGTCGACTACAGAACGCCATCGAGCGAGGCGGAACAGTTCTATCAGGCGCTGAAGCTTCGCAAGGTCGACACGGCGCTGGTGAGAGTGCCGAACGCATCGCATGACATCTCCGCGCGTCCCAGTTTGCTCATCGACAAGGCGGCGTACGTGTTGGCGTGGTTCAAGTCACACGATGTGAAGGCGCCCTCGGCACCGTGAATTTGACCGGCTCGGCCTTTCAAGCGGGGACTCAAACTCACGGTGCCCGGAGGACGAGCCTCGTGCGGTTAGCATCGCTCGGCGGGCTTATGCGCACTCCTAGGCCGTAAAGACAGGTGTCGCCCAACACTCATCGAGAGTCGCGGCGTAGTGATATTGACCGGCTCAAGCACTCGTCAGCAGGGGTAAGAAGAGTCAAGGCCCTGTTTCCTTCGGGCCTTGAGTCTTCTTACCCTTCCTGACGAACGTTAGAACGTTATACCAACCGATCAATATCACTGCGCT
>Ga0307476_10000767_pt1 | contig 22236 bp, 24 predicted proteins | sample atmos_gasesECM2C_2_FD_203314 | JGI IMG/M metagenome (GOLD analysis project Ga0307476, IMG submission 203314) | Hardwood forest soil microbial communities from Morgan-Monroe State Forest, Indiana, United States - atmos_gasesECM2C_05 | ecosystem: Environmental > Terrestrial > Soil > Temperate...
ACGTGATCCTTTTCGCGGTATCGGGCGTGAACTCTGTTACGAGCCCGTTCGACTCGGACGGTTCGTTCTCCGCTTTCAACACGACCAGCACGACCGCTCCGGTCGTCACCTTCAATACCGCGCAAGCTGATGACCTGCTAATCGGCATCAGCGCGAACTCAAGCCCGTTCGGTGGAAATCTTCTCCCGGTAACGCCTAGCGGATGGACGAACATCACGTCGGAAAATGAGAACAGCGGCATCAACGGTAACGTCATTTCCGTCAACAAGAAATCCGTAAGCTCGACGCAAAGCAGCGCAACATATCAGGACGCGGCAACCGGAAGCCGAAATTCCTGGGCTGAGCTTGTCTTTGCGTTCACGGCGGATGCTGCGGGAACTACCGGCACCTGGGCCTCGACCGAAGCGGCCGATACGTTTAGCGCCGCTGGCTCTTTGTCGGGTCCGTGGCACTCGACCGAAGCGGCTGACTCCGCATCGTTCACTGGCACGATCCCGGCGCCCCCTCCGACTGTCGATGCAACCTTCGGCGAATTGACCGGACATAATCACAGGTTCACGCCGCCCTCGACCTTCACCTTCTCGGGAACTAACAAGACCGCTGGCGGCAACGAATTGGTGCTGTGCTGCATCGGCTATAATCTAGACCCGGGTGCGGACGCAACCGTGTCCAGCGTCACCGTGACCGGCCTCACGTTCACTCATCAGTTTACGATCAACAATCCGACTTCCGGCGCGGACAACAACACGATTGAAGTGTGGGCGGCTCCGGCAAGTTCAGCGTTCAATGCCAGCGGCACGAACCTCACTTACACGATTAGCTGGAACGGCAGCACTGAAATTGACGGCGTGGCCGCGTGCGTCTTCGCGGTCGAAGGTCTATATAGCATCAACGCACCGTATGATCAAAACTTGTCGCTGCCCGCGACGGCCTACAACACGAGCAACGCGGCGACGCCGACCGCGACATTCAGCACGTCGCAAGCTGCCAACCTCCTCATTGGCCTGACCGTCAACACCAACCCGTTCGGCAGCAATGAATTCCCGGTCGCGCCGAGTGGATGGACGCAGATCGCGTCGCCGAACGACAACAGCGGTTTGTTTGGCGTCGTGATCGCGGTCAACACGAAGACCGTCACGAGCACGCAATCGAGCGCGACGTTCAAGGACGCCGCAACCGGCAACAGCGTCGGTTGGACCGAAATGGTGCTCGCACTCACGTCCACTCCGCCGCCTCCGCCTTCCGGTACTTGGGCGTCGAGCGAGGCGGACGACACGTTCTCCGCGACGGGCGGTCTCCTCGGCGGTTCGTGGCACTCGATGGAAGCCAAGGACATCTTTGACTTCGAGCGGTTCAATGGCCCGCACGGCCCGTGGGGCTCGACCGAAGCCACGGATGCAATGTCGTTTAGCGGAACGAGCGACTCGGGCACCGTCTTCGATCACGCTACCGCATCGGCTGGCGTCGATTTCCAGAACAATAATCTAACGATCACCAACACCGAGGCGTTCGGCACGCCGGTCGGCGCGCGTTCGACGACGCGCCGCACGAGCGGCAAGCTCTACGCCGAATTCAACACGCTGTTGTTCGCCGCTCAGTCGGGCGTCGGTATCGGCAATGCCACGACTACGTTCGCAGGTTGGGGCGGCACCGAGGGCTCGTCGCCGGGTCCGGCGCAAGACGGCGCGGGTATTTTCCAAAATCAGAACGGCACCATCTGGGTCGATCAGGTCGAGCAGAACAATTGGGCCGGTATCTCCCTGAATAACGCGGTCGTCAGCGTCGCGATTGACCTTGGCGCGAACCTCATTTGGTTCCGCACCAACGGCGGCCACTGGAACGGCATCACCGGCGCGAACCCGGCGACGGGAGTCGGCGGTTGGGATATTTCCGGCATCGTCACGTCGCCGATCTATCTGTACGCGGTGGTGTTCGGCGAGGACGATCAAGTCACGATGAACGCCGGAGCGTCCGCGTTCGTCTACACGGTCCCGTCCGGCTTCACGGCATGGGATGGCTCGATCCCGCCTGCGAACCCGCTGCAACTCGACGGCTATGCGACGGGCGGCGTTTCGTCGCCGTCGTTCACGCCGCTCACGTCGGCGACCGTCACCCTCACCACGACAAAGACCGACGATGTGATTGTCGTCGCGGTCGCGACCGGCGGCTTTTGGAGCGCCTCGCAGGTCACTGGTATCACCGATACGGCCGGACTGGTATGGCATCGCCGTAACCGGCGTTGGCAGAATGGCGGCTTCAAATCGAATGAGCCGGTCAACCCGGACCCTCCGGGGACCGCCGTCAACCAGGGTCTCGACATCGAAATTTGGTGGGCACACGCACCGACCGCACTCACCGGCGATGTCATCACGGTCGATGTCGGCGGCTGCGGCTTTATCTCACTCATCGCGTGGGGCGTCTCGGGCGCGAACTTCCTGGCGCCTTGGGACACGCACTCGCAGGCCGGTGGCTACATCGACAACATCGGCAACAACGCCTTCTCCCCGGCGATGGCCGAGCTTAGCACGAATGCGGCCAATTGTTTCCTGTTCGGCATCCACGCGGATAATATCTCGAACGACTCGGGCGTCGCGCAACAGCCTTGGACCTATGTCACGTCGGTGCTGAGCACCGAGCACGACGGCAACGCAGGCTTCGAGAGCTTCGCGTATCAATTGGTCGAGGAGCCGCAGATCAGCACGAACGTGCCGTTCGGCGTGCCGTTCGCCGGTGGCGTCGTCTACACGGCCGCGACCGTCATGTTCGATAGCATCGTCGCGGCTGGCGAGACCGGCACGGCCGATGAGATTGTTTGGTTCTGGGACTCGAACTCAGTCAACAACGTCATTCAGTTGTCCACCGGGACCACGCTGACGTTGAACTATTCCTCGACCAACTTCAACCTCATGGTCGTCGTCGAAATCATGATCCAATCGGCGAGTGGTCTCGGCGAAGTCACGTCGATTTCGGAAAGTCAGGGCTTGGTCTCGTCGGCTGGTTTCGAGCGGCGCTCGCGTGTCGTAACCGGAACGCCGCAAGGCACCATCGCTACGGAAATCTGGTGGGCTTGGATGCCGATGTTCTCGGTGCGGGCTGGCGACGACACGCTCACGATCAATACGTCGGGCACCGCAGCGGGCGATATTGTTGCTGCGCAGGCTTGGGGTCTCGGCGGCACGACTGGCGCGTATGGGCTCGGCGACCCGTTCTGGGATATTAACCCGAGCCTCCCGGCGACGAACAGTTCGAATTCCGACTCGCCGGTGCCGAACGCCACGAATATCACGACCACGATCCCGACTGTCATGCTCGTCGCGTGGACTGGCAACAACAGCGTGCCTGTGCCGGGCTTCACCGAGCCTTACGTCACGTTGCTGCAAGCGTTCCCGAACACCGTGCAGCCGATTATGCAGATGAACTCGAACGCGCCGAACTTCTACATGGGCTTTGAGTTTTTGTTCACAGATCATCGCGTGACGGACGAGACCGCCGAATTCCTGACGAGCAGCCCCGAGGCAAACGGTTGGACCGTGATCGCGGACGCGATCCCGGTCGGCCCTCCGGTGCCGCCGGTCGGCGAGTGGGCTTCGAACGAACACGCCGACACGTTCCACGCGACGGGCTTCGTTCCGATCCAGGCCGCTTGGCACTCGACCGATCACGCCGACGAATTCACCGGCGCGCCTGCGGCTGCGCCTTACTTCGGCGAGGGCTGGCTCGGATGGGTCCCGGCGCACGCTATTTGGGCCTCGAACGAACGCGCGGATCAAATGGACCTGTACGGATGGATCGTCGGCTTCGGTTGTGTCGGACAAATGGGCGCCGTCGAGTCGAAGGATCGGGTGGCGGCCAGCAACCGGACCACGGTCACCGGCGTGTGGCAATCCACGGGCTCGCCGGATCGGTTGGCCTCGGCTGGCCTTGTGCTGCCGCTGCGCGGCACGCCCCCTCAGATTGTCAAGCGGCGCCTCCTAATCATCACTTGACAGGGTTAACGCTATCGGCTAGGAAACCCGGACGCCTGCCCCGGACCCCTAGTCCCCTTTAGTTCGGCGGCAACGGAGAACTCCCATGTCGGTCATCTATGACATTTCCTTGAAGAACACCCGTATGACCAGCGTGGTCACGGCCATCGACAACGGCGGCGCAGGCTCACTCTTGTTCGGTACGAACTCGGGTTTCGCGGGCGCGAACCTTCTCGCTTCCATCACCTTCAACGCGACTTGCGGCACCGTCTCCGGCGGCGTGCTGACGTTCTCGGGCACCCCGCTCGTTGACTCGTCGGCGGCGAACACCGGCACTGCGGCAGAGGGCGAAGTGGAAGATGGCGTCGGTCACGTCGTTATCTCGGGCCTGACGGTCGGCACCTCGGCGAGCGACATCAACCTGTCGTCCACGTCGATTGTGTCGGGCCAGTCGGTCACGATCACTGCGGCCACGATCACCCACGGCTAACGCCCGATGAGCAAGTCCCCCTTGCTCATTCGAGGTATGCACGGCCTCGGTGACAACCTTCACCAACGCGCAGTCATTCGTTCTTTGCTCAAGCGCGATCACCGCATCGCGCTTGAGACATCATGGCCGTGCGTCTATCACGATCTGGCCGGTGACGATCTTCACTTCATCCGCAAGCCGGTCGCACTGCGCACACAGCTAAAGAACGCGGCACGAGAGTCGGATAAATTCGTCGATGGCCCGCTACCGCACCACACAACCAACTCGATCCAAATGTCGTATAGTCGGGGCACCATTGCGAGCTTGCCCTCGCACACGGTCCTCGAAGCGATGTACGTCGCCGCCGGTATCCGCGAAGACTACGCGGACGCTGACTTCCGACTCCCCGTGCCGCGCGAGTGGGGCGACCGCATCCCGGGCTTCATCAAACCGAGCACGCTCGATCACTCGCCGCTCCTCGAAGGCGCAACGACAAAGCCGCTCATGATCTATCGGCCGCTCGTCGTGCGCCCGGAATGGCGCGGCGGCGGCATTCGCAACGCGCACACGGATCAGTATGCAGAGCTTGTCGCCATGGTGCGCGATACATTTTTCGTCGTGTCGGTCGCGGACCTTGAAGCGAACCGCGAGTGGATCGTCGGCCCGCAGTTGAAGGCCGATATGGAATTCAACCACGGTGAGCTTTCGTTCGAGGCGATGGCCGCGCTGTTCTCGCGCGCCGCCCTGGTCTTCACGTCGGGCGGCTTCCCGGCCGTGCTCGGCCCCGCCGTCGAGACACCGACCATCTGCACCCTGGGCGGCTACGAGCCGAAGGAATGGCTGGCGGATGGCGCGAAGTGGGCGCCGTACCTCGGCATCGACCCGATCAGCCCGTGCAATTGTGGCACGTCGGGCTGCACGCGGCCGTGCTCGAAGCTCCTCGATATGCCGAAGGCCCGGGCGGCCGTAGCCGAATTTTCAGCGAAATTGGGATATTCACTGCGCAGTGAAAATAGGCCGATCAGTGAAATCTTCGCCCCGGCCGCTCCCTGGCCCGGCAACGCCGCTCCGGCGCCCGTGGGGCCGCGCGTGATGCCCCGGGTGCGTGTGGGGCACCCTTCGCTCCTGGCGCACCGTAGGCCGCCTGTACGGGCTTAACAAGGCCCCCTTGACGGGGTTCCTTCGGCATGGTTAATGGCCTGCCTCACCCCGGAGGGCTCCCCCGTGCTCAATCTCCCCGATGTCACGCTCGTTGTCGCCGAGACCCGCTGTCATGAATTGATGCGGCTCACCCTCACCGACGCGGTGCTCAAAATCAAATTCGGCGGCATCGTCATTCACACGGACAAGCCCGAGCTTATCGGCATCCCGGCGCCCGCCACGTACATCCGAGTCCCCGACTGGCCCAACAAGATCGAGCAGGGCTCGTTCTACTACATGGAAGCCGGGCACGCGGCTCAGACTTCGCACGTCCTCCTCACGGAATGGGACGGCGGCATTCGCGACGTGAATTCGTGGACCGACGAATTTCTCCAATACGACTACATCGGCGCGCCGTGGGTCTGGGCCAAAGGCCAGCGGCACACGGTCGGCAATGGCGGCTTCCTCTTGTTGTCGAAGCGGATGATCGAGCACGTCTACGCCAACCGCGCCTCGTTCAAGATCAGCACCGACGTTGCGTACTCACAGGTCAATCGCATTCGGCTCGAAAAAGAAATCGGCGCGAAGTGGGCGCCCGAGTCGCTCGCAATCAAATTCTCCTACGAGCACTACTACGAGGCGCACCGCTCGATGTCGGCGCCGAGCTTCGGCTACCATGATATTTTCAACTGGCCGCTCGCGCTCTCCCGCGACGAGGTGATCAGGCGCACGCGTCTGGTGATGCAGAACCGATACATCGTCACGCACACACCGAAGCTGAAATTGCTCGCGACGTGGTTTCCGTGGGTACGCGATGAGATTGGACATGAGGAGTACGACGCCGCCGCGCGGCACACCTTTCAGGTTCCGGGCGGTGTACGCGAGCGCCCTCAGTCTCGCCCGCACCATGCTCATCCGCTACAGGTCAAGGCGCGCACGCAAGAACAGATAAGGCAGGCGGCGAAGATCGCGGTCCTTCAACGGCACGGGGTAAAAGCATGATTGAGCCCCTACGCGCAATGTTGCCGTCCTTCACGCAATCAATCCTCGACTTTCCTGCGCATAGCAATTTCTTCTTGATCGGGTGCTCCGCCACAAACTTCGGCGGCAAGCTCGTCACGTCCGCATGGGCGTCCGATCATGTCTACAACCCTACGAAGGGTCGGTACGAGAACTACGTCGCACCGCCCGGGACGCCGCTCCGCTCGGGTTCTGTTCTATCGGATCGGCCACCCTATCTCGTCCGCCTCCGCGACGACATGACAGTCGAGAGCGTGGACGACATCGTGATCGCGCCTTCGAGCAACAAAGAAATGGAGTCGATCAGGCTGAGCCACGGCGGTTTTGACGGTCTCAAGCCGTTCGAGTGGCGCGGCGAGCTTTGGTGCGACTTCTACGCTGGCGGCCTCGGCAGCGTTCGCTTCTATATGGCGCGGCTCGACGGCGCCGTGCTGCGCGACGGTCGGCGGCTCATGATCCCCGGCCCGGCGCGCGATGAAAAGAATTGGATGCCCGAAGTCATCGGCGATGAGCTTCGCTACCATCACCACGTCGGCATGTTGACGACTATCGACGGTGTGTGTTCGGACCTGGGACGGCCGGACCTGAAAGGTCTACACGGCGGCACGCAAGTCGTGGATGGTCTCGCTATCGTTCACGACTTCCGATACGAGGGCACCGGCCGAGTCTATCGTCATTACTTCATCAAATTCGCACACGACGGCAAGCCTATCGCGCTGTCGCGGCCCTTCGTGCTGTACGATGTCGAGAAGGTCGAAGTCGTCTGCGGTCTCGCGAAGCACCCGGATGGCAAGCGGCTCGTTATCTCGCACGGCCCGTGTCTCGCGACCGTCGATAAGGCCGAGGTGTTGGATATGCCGTGGGATGGCGTACCACAGCCCATTCCGGCGACTCGTCGGCCGCCACCGTCACCGCCGCGCATTCGCACGCACCCGCAAGTTCGCGGGCTCATCCCCGCTCGGCACGGAGGGATGAAGGCATGAACGAAGACACGCACGTATCGGTGCATTGCTACGAGGGCGACGGGCATCAAGTCCGAGCCGCCAAGCAACTCTATTTGCACCACCGTTGCCCGGTCACCGTCGTCTCTCCCGAAGACAGTCGAGTCGTCATCGACGGCCTTGAGTGTCGGTTCGCCGGAAAGCGCGAGGGCAGCGTTCGCGCGTGGCCGGTCGAGGGCGAGGCGCAGCCGCGCATCGTGACCGCCGGGCCGATTGCCAATCAGCGTCAGATCGAGCAGATGAAACTCTTGCTCACCTACCCGGAGCGTTTCTTTCTCATGAACGACGCGGATAGCTTCTGCCTGTCGCCGGAAATCCCGCGCTACGTCTACGACCGGCCGGATGTTGTTTGGTGCAACTACGTCGAGGACACGCTCGAAATAAACAAGCCGGGCTACGACGGATACCCGGAGACCTTCCCGCACTTCGCGTCGCAGCCGCCGTACTTCCTGTCGCGCTACGCAATGGAGCAGATGATCGCGGTCGCCGACACGATCAAGCCGAACGAGACGATGCCGTGGATTGACCACTTCATGCTGCAACTCACCTTCGCGGCGGGGATCACGACTCACCGCTTCCGCGATAGCGTTGCTTCTGACGTGGACCGCTACCCCGAGAACATGCCAGAGACGCTCCGGCGGATCGGCGAGGAGGGTTGCGTCTTCGTGCATTCGTCCAAGAGCCCGGCAACGTGGCGGCCGATGCTGGAAGCCTACGAACTATTCAAGCGGAAATTCCCGAAAGGAAAATGACATGACCGAGCGCAAATATCTGCCGACACTCGCCGATCTTATTGACCGGCTGTCGATTGTCCAGCTAAAGGCGATCTTCATCCCGGATCACCACGACGAGTACATGGCCGAGCGTGCGCTCATCGAGCACGACATCGACCTGATCATCAGCACGATCCAGAACCCGATCACGTCGCGCGAGCTTCACGCCATCCTCATGATCATGCTCTCAAACCGCGTCATCTGGGAGAACGAGAGCAAGGCTCGGGCGGGCGGCAGCGAGCAGGACAAGCACTTGAAGTTCACGCACTCAATCAACGGCATTCGCAACCGTGCGAAGAACGTCATCGCTGCTTTCGAGAACGGGCGCCTCGACTACAAGCTCGACGCATTGTCGGCCGAGCTTCCGACTGAATTCGGGAACTGGAACGTCATATGAACCGCGACACGCGCGTCGTCATCCACTGCTACGAGGGCGACCGGGAGTGGGTCCGGGAGCTTCTGCCGCATCACGCGCGGCATGAATGCCCGATCACGCTCCTCTCGCCGGAGGATAGTCGCGTAGAAATCCCAGGCGTCGATTGCCGCTTCGGCGGCCGTCGCCAGTCGGCCGGGCAGCTATCGCTCGACCGTCAGCGCGAGCACATGCGGATGCTATTGGACTACCCGGAAAATTTCTTCCTAATGAATGACGCCGATAGCATCTGCCTGTCGTCGATCCTGCCGCACTACCTCTACGCCGAGCCGGATGTGCTCTGGTCGAACCTCGTGCTCAATCCGATCCCGGAGCAACAAAAGGGATACGCGCCGGGCTTCCCGCGACTCGCGTTGCAGCCGCCCTACTTCATGTCGCGCTCGACCATCGAGCGATTGCTCGCCGTCGCCGAGGGCGTCACCGTCAACCCGGTGTTGCCGTACATTGATCACTACATGGTGCAACTGGCGGTCAAGGCCAGGATCGTCTGCAAGGGCTTCCCGGACGGTATCAGTGCGGCCATCTGCACGCATCCCGGCTTTATGGAGTTGGCGCAAGCCGACATCCGCTTCAAAGGCCGCATCTTTATTCACTCGGTCAAGGGCGCTCGCTACCTGCAACCGCTCCTCGACGCTCGTCAGGAATGGCTCGCCGACTTTCGGCGCGCCGGAGACCACACCCCGCTCGCGAACACAGACACGACCGCAAACATGCGGCCGGTCGAGTTGCTCACCGCTCATTGGCGCGGCGACAAGCTGGAATACCGGAGGCCGCGATGACCAAAGCTCTTATCACCGGGATCACCGGCATGGTCGGCTCGCACTTGCTCGACTTCCTCATCGAGAACACCGATTGGGAAATCCACGGCATGATCCGCTGGCGGTCGCCGCTCGACAACATCGAGAAATGGCTGCACCTTGCCGAACGCACCGACCGACTCAAGTTTTTCTACGGCGACCTGACCGACGCAATGTCCATCGACAAGGTGGTGAGCGAAAGCAAACCCGACATCGTATTCCATTTGGCCGCGCAGTCATACCCGCAGGTCTCGTTCACGAACCCGCTCCTCACGCTCGACACGAATATCCAGGGCACTGAGCGGCTCCTAGGCGCGCTACGCAAGTATCGACCGGACGCGATCATTCACGTCTGCGCGTCGAGCGAGGTGTTCGGCCGCGTGCCGCGCTCGAAGCTCCCGATCAACGAGGAGTGCAGCTTCCACCCCGCGTCGCCCTACGCAATCAGCAAGGTCGGCACCGACCTGATCGGCCGCTACTACGCGGAGGCGTATGGCATGTGCGTGATGACGACGCGCATGTTTACGCACACCGGGCCGCGCCGGGGCGACGTGTTCGCCGAGTCCACCTTCGCGAAGCAGATCGCAATGATCGAGCAGAACAAGATACCGCCGCTCATCAAAACCGGCAACCTAGATAGCCTGCGGACATGGGCCGATGTACGTGACGCGGTGCGCGCCTACTACTTGTTGGTCACCATCAACCCGACGCCGGGCGCTTACTACAATATCGGCGGCGATCATGTCTGCACAGTGCGCGACATGCTCATGACACTCGTCAGCAAGTCCCCGCTCGACTATATCCCAATCGAGACCGACCCGGCGCGGCTCCGCCCTATTGACGCGGACCTGCAAGTGCCGGACACTCGCAAATTCCGAGCGCACACCGGCTGGATGCCGGTCTTCTCTTTCGACCGCACCATGCAAGACCTTCTCGACTACTGGCGCGAGCGGGTCCGCAAGCAGGAGTTTTTGACGCGATGAATAAATCAGACACGATCCTAGTCACTGGCGCTGGCGGCCTCGTCGGCTCCGCCGTCGTCGAGCTTCTCGAAGCGGAAGGCTTCTCGAACGTCGCCGGGCTCACGCACGTCGATTGCGACTTGACGAATTTCAGCCGCACCCGCGACGTGTTCATGGGCGTCAAGCCGGATCACGTTTTCCACGCCGCCGCTTGCGTCTACGGCATCATGGGCAACATGAATAACCAAGGCAAGTCGTTCCTCGAAAATACGAAGATCAATTGCAGCGTGATCGAGGCGGCGATGTCGGCCCAGGTCGAGAAGATCACGGTTATGGGCACCGGCGCCGTGTACCCGGCTCCGCCGAAATCCCTGCCGCTCAAGGAAAGCGAAATCTTCGACGGTCGGCCGGACCCGCACGAGGCCGGGTACGCGCACGCGAAGCGCGGGATGCTCGCGATGCTCGAAGCGTACCAGACCAACTACGGCCTCGATTGGGCCTTCATCGTATCGTGCAATCTGTTTGGCCCGCGCGACAAATTCGATCCTGTCAACGGCCACGTCGTCCCGTCGCTTGTCGCCAAGTTCTACGACGCCAAGCGCAACGGCACGCCAGTCACTATCTGGGGCGACGGCTCGGCGAAGCGCGACTTCCTGTACGTCAAGGACGCGGCTCGGGTGGGGATGCTCGCCATGGACAAGATGAGCGGCGCCGTCAACATGGGCAGCGGACTCGTCTACAGCATTCGCACCGTCGTCACGGCGCTTTCGGAAATCACCGGCGTCACCGACATCCAGTGGGATGCCAGCAAGCCGAACGGCCAGCCGTATCGCGGGTATGATCTGACCCGGCTCACCGATGCCGGGTTCAAGCCGAACTACTCCATCCGGCAAGGGTTGGAGGAAACCTGGGAATGGTATGTGTGGCGCCATGACAAATAAGGGCGGCTACTTCCTGATCGAAGGTCGTTGGGAGCGTTCGCACAACGCGCCCGGCGACGATGCGTTTTTCAAGATCGACGAAATCGGAGGCACGCTCGACGATGCCAAACGAACCGCGCAGACTTATCTCCACCGCAACGCTGCATTCCATCATATCCGACTTGAATGGGTCGTCGGAGACAAAGATGGCCGACCCTGCTACTTCGCCCCCACCGCCGCCATCACTTTCAGGATCACGTCCTGACGTGGCGCTCGTTGTCGGCGGCGGTGGTGACCCGCTGTCGGAGTACGGCGCCGCTCGCGCGATGTGCGAGCACGCTGGCAAGACCGTTGCGACTTTTGTCTGCAACGACACGCTCACGATCTTCCCCGATGTCGTCGATTACGCTGGAACGCTTCATCCCGACAAGATGCACGGGTGGGAGCGCGAGCGCCGGAGAAACAAGCTGCCGATGCCGTTCGGGCAGACGTGGTGCCATCGCAGCTACGTTGGCTTCTCGCACCACACGCGCGATTGGCAGGGCTCCTCGGGCCTTTTCATGACGAAGGTCGCGCTCGAAGCTGGTTTCACCCACATCATCTTGTGTGGCGTCCCGATGGAAGTCGAGGCGGAACACATCATACGGCACCAGCCCTGGCACTCGGCGCCGGGCTTTATTCGCGGCTGGTCGCGTCACATGATCGAGATTAAGCCCTTCGTGCGCAGCATGTCAGGGTGGACTCAGCAAGAACTCGGAGCGCCCACAGGTCTTTGGATTGTCTCGGAAATCCCGCGCGGGCCGTTTCGCCCGGAGCCCGCGCCGACGCGCGCCTAAAAATAATCGTAAAAATAATCGCTTGACATCCTTTTCGACATCCACTATGTCCCGGCCTCGCGCACATTTCCGTTGCGCGTGGAGAAGTACCGTGTCGCTGTATCTAACACGCTCAGATATTTCCACCGCCGCCCGGCCAAGTAATCCGGCGACGTGGGGACATTTGTGCGTGCGAAAGCCCGAACAAGGTTTCCAGAAAACAGCGTAATACGGCATAGGACTTCTCACCCTCTGCCGAATTCACAGGCAGACGGGTCAAGAGACTCACCAAACACGGCGGCCATCTGCCTGACGACCACTCGCAAGAGTGCGTGCGGTCGGGATATTTGTCATTGTGAAACGTCTCCAACGGGGACACGCGCAACTGCCTTGACCTTCGGTCATGCGTAGCAGAGCGGTCCCCATTTGCCGATGTAGCTCAGTTGGTAGAGCAGCCGCCTCGTAAGTGGAAGGTCCGGGGTTCAATTCCTCGCATCGGCACCAAATTCAGTCCGCGACTTAAGTGGCGCGGCGAGTACAACGCGTCGTTAGCTCAGCGGGAGAGCACTGCGGTGACAACGCAGATGTCCGGTGTTCAACTCACCGACGACGCACCAATACGTGCCTGTAGCTCAACGGCTAGAGCAAGCGGCTGATAACCGCTAGATGCGAGTTCAATTCTCGACTGGCACACCAACAACGGGCGTCTAGCACAATGGGTCGTGTAGCAGACTCTTAATCTGACGGATCGGGGTTCAAGTCCCCGGGCGCCCACCAAACAACGGGCCGTTAGCACAATTGGTCGTGTAGCGGACTTTTAATCCGAGGGATCGGGGTTCAAGTCCCCGGCGGCCCACCAACAATGCGAGCGTGGCGGAACGGTAGACGCAAACGCCTGAGAAGCGTTGGCCGAAAGGTCATCGGGGTTCGAGTCCCCGCTCTCGCACCATTTCAATGCGACTTTAGCTCAACGGTAGAGCACTCCCCTGTCACGGGAAAGGTCGCGGGATCAACACCCGCAAGTCGCGCCAATTCAACGGTGTGTAAGCCAGCCCGGTCAGACGGCCTCGTTCGGAGCGAGGAGGACGCAGGTTCAAATCCTGCCACACCGACCATTTACAGGCCCGTAGCTCAATGATAGAGCCATCCGCTCATAACGGACGGGTTGCAGGTTCAAGTCCTGCCGGGCCTACCACGAGGAGCACGCCATGCAAGTGCAGTTGCAGTACGATCACAAACGGCGCCTGTTGACGGCGACCGTGCGCGGCGCGCCGCACCGGCGCATTCACCGGCGCGTGCTCGAACAGTATCGCGAAAAGATTTGGGAAGCTGCGCAGGCGGCTGGCCTAGATCAGATGTCGCACCAAATTTCGTTGTCGGCGTTGTTCATCGACCCGACTGGCCCGGACCTTGACAACCTTCTCACGGCGCTGTTCCAGGCGCTCGACGGGAAGACCGGCAAGGGACCGACGCTCCTGAAAGATGATCGCCAGATTGTTTTTCTTGAACGAGTAGGAATAATGTTCCCGTAGCTCAGTTGGAAAGAGCGCCCGGCTACGAACCGGGAGGCCCGGGGTTCGAGTCCTCGCGGGAACGCCAATAGAGGGAAGACGGCGGTTCGATCCCGTCAAGCGCGGTGACTACGGTCATCAAGCCATAGCTCAGTGGTAGAGCAGCCCTCGCCCAAACTCAGGATGCGGTGTTGCGGATCATCCATCGGACGCAAGTCCCCAAACAAAATCCGAACCTATTTGGAAGGGTGGCCGAGTCCGGCTTAAGGCATCCGTCTCGAAAACGGACAGACGTGGTGAAAACGCGTCTCGCGGGTTCAAATCCTGCCCCTTCCGCCAGTTCACGGCGCGGTATTTGGAGCGGTAAACAGGCCCCATGACAGCCTCATAAGCTGTAGACGGACGTTCAACTCGTCCCTGCGCAACCAATAAACGAGAGTGTGGCCCGAGCGGCAAAGGGGCCGGTCTGTAAAACCGGCGGCATTGCGCCTTCGGAGGTTCGAGTCCTCCCACTCTCACCATTTCATGCGGGCATAACTCAGCGGTAGAGTATCTCGTTGCCAACGAGAATGTCGGGAGTTCAACTCTCCCTGCCCGCTCCAATCACGCTACGTTAGCTCAGTGGTAGAGCAGCGCCCTTGTAGAGCGTTGGTCGCGGGTTCAATTCCATGCACGTAGCACCAAACAACGTCGCTCTCGTTCATTCGGTAGGACAGCCCTTTGGTAAGGGGCAAAGGCAGGATCGAAGCCTGCGAGCGGCACCAACAAACGCGCGAGTGGGCTCATTGGGAATGGCAGACCATGGCGGTTCAAACCCGTTGCTCTTGGGAGTTCAAGTCTCCCCTCGCGCACCAACAAACATGGCGTTCGTAGCTCAACGGTAGAGCGTCCGGCTGTGAACCGGAAGGCCACGGGGTCAGCACCCGTCGTCCGCCCCAAATAGAACGAGCGAGTGGGCTTATAGGGAATGGTAGACCTTGCGGTTTCAGACACCGTGCTCTTGGGAGTTCGAGTCTCCCCTTGCTCACCAATACGGGCGCGTAGCTCAGAGGCAGAGCGCCGGTTTTACACACCGGATGTCGGGATTTCAAAATTCCCCGTGCCTACCAATTCGCTGACGGTAGTCAGCAACGAAGCGTGGGTCGTCACCGCTTCCCTTGTGCAGACGACATCTGGCCCGCCACTTTTGCTCCGCAGGCGCGGAGGGACCCCAGGCGGGGAATAACTGGTCCCCAGAGGGAAGCACACTTTTTCTTCTACGGCCCCGCGTGACGATGCGGTGTGTCGCAAGACTGCGCTCGGTGACGGCCGGGCGTAGACGCAGGGTGGGCGTAACAACCGCGACCTTGCTCCAATTCGGTCGAGTAGCTCAGTGGTAGAGCGGCGGTCTGAAAAGCCGCGCGTCGGAAGTTCAATTCTTCCCTTGACCACCATTTCGGGGAAAGCACCGGGGTGCAGTCGATCCTTGCAAGATTGACGCGGCGGGATCAACACCCGCTTTCTCCACCAAACAACGGGCCGGTAGCTCAGCGGGAGAGCGTTCGTGTCGCAAGCGAAGGGTCGGGAGTTCAATCCTCCCTCGGTCCACCAATACCCTTGGAGCGTCGTCAAGTCGGCGTAGCCGAGGACTTGCGGTTCGGGATGTGCAGGCGGTCGCACCCGAATACACCAAACGCAACCGCCAGCAAATAATTCCGGGTAGCTGAGTTGGCACAGCAGTCGGCTGTTAACCGAATGATCGCAGGTTCGAGCCCTGCCCCGGGAGCCAATGCCCGCGATGCAAATCGCGGGAAGTCTAGGTGGGAGAGCTTGTCCGGGAATTGGTGCGATACGGAGCGGGCAAGGCTGTCAGATGAGTATGGTAAGCAGTCACGACAGGCTATAACGAGGCGTCTCCCCACGCCTACAACTCACCTAGCAACTTTTTCATGCGACCATCTTCTAACGCCAGGAACCCCGCCTCTCAAGCGGGCAGCGCGGGGTAAGCACCCGCTGGTCGCGCCAATCATGGACGCGTAGCTCAGTGGAAAGAGCATCCGTTTCCGAAACGGAAGGTCCGAGGTTCGAGTCCTCGCGCGTTCGCCAATCATGCGGGAGTAGCACAACGGTAGTTGCACTCGGCTCTGAACCGAGGTACGTGGGTTCAACTCCTACCTCCCGTGCCAATCATGGCGCAGTGACCGGAACGGTTACGGTGCGGCCTGCAAAGCCGTTGAACGGGAGTTCGACTCTCCCCTGCGCCTCCAATTGCTTTCGTAGCTCAGTGGACAGAGCGCCGGTTTTCTACACCGGGTCGTCGCGGGTTCGACTCCTGCCGAAAGCGCCATGGTCCCGTAGCTCAGTTGGACAGAGCGCGCGTGTCCTACACGCAGGGTCGGGGGTTCGAGTCCTCCCGGGATCGCCAATTCAAGATATACGCGCCCGCGTATATCAAACAAAATATACGCGATAGCGTATGGAGGGTTGGGCGAGTGGTAAGTCAGCGGTTTGCTAAACCGTACATCGCGCAAGCGATGCGCAGGTTCAATCCCTGCACCCTCCGCCAATAGCCGAGAGCCTGTGTGGCTTGTCGCACGACTCCCTTGCTCGTCCGTGCCGTAAGGCAACGCGTCCTAAACAGGCGCGGCGGGCGAGCAGGGATGCACACAGGGTAGCCGCGAGAATGCGGAGCAACTAACACGAGGCGTCATCGCACGCCTACTCGGCAAACGAACATGCGGGTATAGCTCAATGGTAGAGCCACTGCCTTCCAAGCAGAGGACCGGGGTTCGATTTCCCCGTACCCGCTCCAATTCAATGCGATCATCGTCTAACGAAGGACACCTTGCCTTTCAAGCTAGGGACCGGAGTTCAAATCTCCGTGGTCGCGCCAATTCGTAGGGGAGCCTTCGGCAAGGACATGGGCCTTTGAAGCCCGTCAACGCGGCCCGACACCGCGATCCCCCGCCAATCACGCCAGTGTAGCTCAGCGGCCTAGAGCGTCCGGCCCATAACCGGAAAGTCCGGTGTTCGACTCACCGCACTGGCACCAATCATGCTCGCGTAGCGTCCTAGGTGGATGGCCCGGCTGTGAACCGTGGTCTTGAAGGTTCGATACCTTCCGTGAGTACCAATTAGGGGTTTAGTTCAACGGTAGAACGGCGGCCTCCAAAACCGCGCGTCGCGGGTTCGACTCCTGCAACCCCTGCCAATCCCGGAGACGTTTTACAATGACTTGACGCGAGGCCCGGCCAGTGATAAGCCGATCCTTGCGTCCCCCCGCACATACGGAAATTCACCCATTTTAGGGCGATTTTCCCAATACGGGGGCTCTCGATGCCTGACGCTTTTATCTCCCCCATCGCCAATGCGATCTTCTTCGGCGTACTCGGAATGGCCGCGTTCGGCTTTTTCGTGTGGTGCGTCGAGAGCGTGTGGCAGCACTTCCCGTCATCGGGCCGCATGGCCTTGTGGATGGACGCGCACGCGGCGCCGGAGTGGCGCATCGCGCACAAGCTGCGCAGCGTGCAGGTCGCGTTGTTCTGGGCCGTGCTCGGCGGCTTGTGGGTCGCACTCCCGTCGTTCCAGAATTACCTCTCCCCGTTTCATATGATGGCGATCAGCGTCGGCTTCTCGGTCGCGATCATGTTCGCACGCTTCACAGGACAGAAGGGGCTCCCCGATGCCTAACATGACAGGATTTTTCGCATCGCTTCGGCCGCAGACCGCGCGCCAGAAAACCGGATGGGCCGTCGCTGGCACAATTTGCGTCGGCTTGTGCGCGGGCTTTGAAGGCTATGCCGCACATCCCTACGTCGATAGAGTCGGCACCGGGCGCCCGATTACGTGGTGCTACGGCGAGACAAAGGCCGATGGTCCGGTCCCGTCGATGAACGCCACCTTCACCAAACAACAGTGCGAGGACATGCTTGTCAAGAGCTTGGTGAAGTACGACGACGCGATCAAGAAGTACATCAAGGTCGTCATGGGACCGAACACCGAGGCAGCAATGGCTGACGCGGCGTACAACCTCGGCCCGGGCGTCTTTGCTCGCGGCGGCATGACGCGCTACCTCAATGCGGGCGGCGACTTTAACGCGAACGGCGCGCAGACGCCGGTCTACCATCGCAACCATCCGCAGGCGTGCAACAGCCTCAAGGCTTACGTCCGCGCGCAGGGCAAAGTTCTGGCCGGACTCGTGCGCCGCCGGAACGCGGAAGCGGCACTTTGCCACAAAGAGGACTAAACCGGGTCCCCGTTAACTACTATTGCCCCCGGCCGCCGAAAGTGGCATACACTACGGTTGCAACAGTAAATATCGTCCCTCTCGAATGGAGTGAACCCCATGTTTGAGCTTTCAGGTCCGTGGCTTGCCGGTGGGCTTGCCCTCGCATACCTCGTCGGCGCTTTCACCATCCGGTACATCAAGGACGTGCTCAAGGGCGTTCCGTCGCCGCTGCGCACCGCCCTCAATGCCGCCGAGAAGACCGCGCTGGCGCGACTCAAGGCCGCAGAGCAGGCCGCAGTCAACGAGGCGGTCGGAATTCTCCCGGCTCCGCCCCCGGCTCCGGCAACCGCAACCGCTCCGGCGGCATCCGCTACTTCGAGCGCAGCTTCCGAGGTGAAGACGATTGCCGACAAGGCACTCGCCGACATCCAGGCGGCTCTCGCGAAGGTCGGCGCCGCTCCGGCCGCTTCCTCCGTCGCGACGGATGTGAAGACGGTCGGCGACGAAGCGGCGGCCAAGATCAAGGCGGCGGCTGGCACCGCCGCGTCCGACGTTAAGACCGCCGTCGCCGAGGTGGCAGCGAAGGTCTAACACTACTCGCCCCGCGCCCCAGGCGCGGGGCTAACCTCTCGGGGGACGAGTCATGTTGCTCTACACGGTTGAGCACTTCTTCGCAGGACTGTGGACGCTGGTGTGGCACTTCGGTGTCGGCATCGGCGTCATGATCTTGTTGGGCGTCGGCGCGTATCTCGCGCCGACCCCGAAGCTCAAGCTGTTGTGCATCGGCGCCGCAGTGTTCGTAGGTGCGCTCCTCCTCGGCGAAGGCATCGGCGTCAACATGGAGAAGTCGCACGTTGTCGCCCAACAGAAACAGACCGACACATATGTAGACAAGACCGTCAAGAGCACCACGACTCCGGCGTCACGTAACAAGCCCGATCCGTGGAACAGCAAGGACAACTAAGATGAACTGGTCCCTCCTCTATCTCATCTGTCCGCTCGCGACACTTTTCAAGCGTAAGGGAAAGCGCCATGCGTAAGAAGCCAATTTTCCTCGCCCTACTCGCGACGCTCCTCATGGGCGCCGCCGACCCAGGCGGCTGCACGACGCAGTTGGCGCCCGGCAGCTTGCACGCTATCTGCAACGCGCTCGTCGGCCCGATCCGCTACAACACTTATACCAAGACGAGCGGCCGGTACGCCGGGCCGATCCTCGGAATGGATTTGAAGCAGCGCAACCAGATCGGCCAGCGACTCGGCTGTCCGCAGTACAAGACGGGAGCATTCTAACATGAAGCTCCTGTTCATCTGTTTCCTTTTCATCTTCTGTCCCCCGCACCACTATCGCCCACATCAACCGGCGACGGAGGCTGTGACCCCATTCTGCAAAGGCGTCGTCGCGGCATTCGCCAAGTCGAACTCAAATGAGGACAAGTTTGTCTCGGCATTCGCCGCTACTAAGCAAGATCAGGTACGGGCGTGCCTTAAGTAAGTAGGAGCGGAGGATGACATGGGACCCCGATGCAAACCTGCCGAGCGGACCACTGACACCCCCCGAGCGCCAACAAACTCGGAGAGTGATCAAATGGTACGAGCGTCGAGTATTTTTCCGAGCGTCACTCCGCGTCTGGGCAATGTGGTTGGCTGGATTGCCAACCGCTATGCTGGCCCTCTACGGCCTCGTTCAAGTTTTTCTGCATGGCAAATGATGCCGCCGTGGCGGCGACTGGCCTGCCACATCGCGCCGATTGCCGTTTCCATCGTGGTCGGTTACGTGGCAATCGAGCTACTCGCCAATCGCTACATGCCGCGCAGCGTGCTCGCCTCGGAAGTCATCCCGCCGACCGTGCGTGCCGGAGAAACAGCATACGTTCAATTCGAGGCGGTCGATGACCGCCAGTGCAGCGCGGTGGTTTATCGGTGGGTGACCGACTCGACGGGGACGATCTACGATCTTCCCGATGCTCGCGCACTTTACCACGACACGCCGGACGGACAGACCTTCAAGTTCTCCCGGCCGTTCACGGTGCCGAGGATCGCGGCCGGAGGCGACGCGCTCTACCATTCCCGAGCCGTCCGATGGTGCAATGTCTTCCAAGAATTCGTTTGGCCTTTGACGTACAACTATAAGGTCCCGTTCAAAATCATCGCAGCGGACGCCACGAAATGACAGATGGTCCTCAACTTCCTATCCCGTTGCCCAAACTCCGGTGGATTGCCGTTCCCTGGCGGGCCTTCGCGCGGAATTTTCCGCCGATTGTGCTCGCGGTCTTCCTCGGTTACGTCGCCATCGAGATTTTTGGTGACCGGACTATCGAGACCATTCAAGTCCTCGCGATCACGCCGGACCCGGTGAAGTCGCCCGCGATGGCGACACTCATCTTCCAGGGGAAGCAGAGCAACGACTGCGATGGCGTAACACATCGTTACGTCGTGGACTCGGCGGGCACACTCATCCAACTCGATGACGCGCCGGTGTTCCATCATGAGGTAACACCGGACACTTACGGCAAAGCCTTCACGTTCACAAAGCCGCTCCCGGTGCCGAGCGGCTTGGCGGCGGGCGCCGCAACCTATCACGCAGAGGTGGTGCGGTGGTGCAACGTCTTTCAGGAATTCCTGTATCCCGTCCGGTCCTACACGACGGTGAAATTCAACATCGCCAAATAAAAATCGCGCCGAGTGCGGGGGACACACTCGGCGCGAATGGGCGCTGGCTGGTCGGGGGATCAGCCTGCGCGGGGAGAACGTGCGTGGTCGGAGAATTCCGGCTCCGCAGCCGCCGCCTCGTGGGTAGTCGTGTGATACGGACGCGGCGCAGTCGTTCCGCCTTCGAGTCCGGCCGCATCTTCGACGGTCTTGCTCGGGTCCATATCCGCGATAAAATCGTCAACGCTCGGGGTCGCACCCCGCGCGAGGCCGGAGCCGCCGCCGACACGATCAGGATCGAAGCGGTCAGTGAAGCGCGGCTTGTTCGAGAGCGCGTCACGAAGTTCTTGCAGATCGAACGCCGGTTCGCGGCGCCGCAGCTTCGGCAGCGCGCCGAAGATGATGTCCTCGAACGAAACATCGCCACGGGCGAGCTTGGCCCATCCGATATTTTTCAGGGAGTCGTAGGTGAACTCGATTGCGCGGTTCGACCGGCGCTCCATTTCCTTCTCGGCCGCCACGATGAGGACTTTGATGATATTGACGGACGCGATCTTGTACTTCGTGGCTTGATCGCGGAGGCGGCGCTCGTAGATGAGAATGGAAGCAACGAGCGCGACGGTGAGCACGACGATCACAGGGAGCGTGACCGCCGGAGTGAGGGCGAAATCAAACATGGGGACCACCTCAGTTGGTTAACGGGTTCGCATCCCTTTAGGGATCGCCCCGCTGTCGTATAGAGCGCGGAGCGCCTCGTCAATAGCTACGGCAATCTGATCGGTCGATTTCCATTTACAGTTAATGACGGTATTGGCGCTCTGCGCCAGCATGAGATTGAATGGCGGGAAGCCGTCGTCGATGTCGCGGATGTCGGTGCGGAATACAACGCTCAACTTCTCGCGCCAGCAATTGCCGTGTTCCCACGAACTTCCGCTGTCCGGGTCCGGGCCATCGGCGTTGACGACAATGGCGTCGCACCATTCCATCGCCTTCGTCTCGGCCGCAAAGATCGTGTCGGCCTGCGTTTCGACTTGCTCGACTTCTTGCGGCAAGAAAACTTCATGCCCGTACAGGCGAAGATGATCGGCAACGGCTCGGTTGAAATCGCGCTCAGCCGTGGTGAACAGGGGACCAGCGAAGTAAATCCTCATTTCGATTTTTCCTTTGCCTTCTCTAGTTGGCGCATCACTTCCTCGGGCGACTCTACTACTAGCGCATTCCCGGCGCCAGTCTGGATTATCGTGCGGCCTCTCACATCCGTACCAAACTGCTGTGCGTCTGCCGGGCGAACGATAAGCTGGCCGTCCGCCGGATCAACAGCAACTAGGTCGCCGTTCGGGGCGTGGAAGACGGCAAAAGCAAGGACAATTCCTCCGATGTCGGCGCGCATTTCCCCAACTCCCGCAGCTTGGCTATGGTAGAGGGGACATCCGTGTGATGAACGAATATGCCGCCCATGTCAACCCAAGCGTCGCGGTAACGCAAGTAGTCGTCGATAAGCGTGTCCCCGGGCTCGCCAAACTCCCATTTGTTTTTCGCCGAGCAGCATACGACTTGCGTGTACGGGAAATGGA
>Ga0307476_10000769_pt1 | contig 22216 bp, 17 predicted proteins | sample atmos_gasesECM2C_2_FD_203314 | JGI IMG/M metagenome (GOLD analysis project Ga0307476, IMG submission 203314) | Hardwood forest soil microbial communities from Morgan-Monroe State Forest, Indiana, United States - atmos_gasesECM2C_05 | ecosystem: Environmental > Terrestrial > Soil > Temperate...
GTGCTGGAGGACCGCGCCGGCAGAGACGTTCAATTCCTGTCGAAAAATCTGGGCACGTTTCTCGAAGCCGCCGGTAAGCGGCCGGAAATTGCAGGCTTGAGCACCACTTTTCTCCCGAGTGTTCCGCAGGAGTTTGTTGACGTCAACCGCGACAAGGTGCTGAAACAAGGAGTGAACCTCAACGATGTCTACCGTACGATCCAGGCCTTCATGGGCGGATATTTCATTAATTACTTCAATCGTTTCGGCCGCCAATGGCAGGTGTATATAGAAGCGGAAGCCGAGGACCGAGCGAAGGCAGAAAACGTCGGACAATTCTATGTCCGCAACAATAACGGAGAGAATGTCCCCCTATCCACTCTAACCACCATTGAGCCGCGTCTCGGTCCGGAATTCACCATGCGCTTCAATGAATATCGTTCCGCACAAATCAATGGCAGCGCAGCGCCGGGCTATAGCGCCGACCAGGCCACGGCGGCCCTGGAAGACGTTTTCAAGCACACGATGCCGCGTGAGATGGGCTTCGACTATTCAGGTATGTCGTTTCAAGAACAGAAAGCGCGCCAGGGGGTGCCACCCGCCGCGATCTTTGGACTGTCGTTGTTATTCGTCTTTCTGATTCTCGCGGCTCTCTACGAAAGCTGGTCACTGCCTTTCAGCGTACTGCTCAGCACGCCGGTGGCAGTGTTCGGAGCCTTTTTCGTTTTATGGCTGCGCCGCACGCTGCTCGGCGTTTTCCTGCCGCCCTATATGGTGCAGATCGAAAGCGACGTCTATTCGCAGATCGGCCTGATCATGCTGATTGGTCTGGCGGCGAAGAACGCGATTTTGATCGTCGAGTTCGCGAAGGATCAGTACGAAAACGGAAAACCACTGGCGGATGCCGCTCTAGAGGGGGCGAAGTTGCGGCTGCGCCCAATCCTCATGACCTCGTTCGCATTTATCCTTGGCTGCGTTCCACTGTGGACGGCGAGCGGGGCTGGTTCGGTCGCTCGACAGATTATGGGAACCGCGGTAATCGGCGGAATGCTTGCTGCCAGCGCGATTGGAATTTTTTTCATACCCGGCGTCTTTTATATGGTCGAGAAATGGTCGGGTGCGGGAAAGGAACCCGCCTCTGGCATATTGCCTGCGCCTTCACCCGCGACCGGAGACTGAGGGACCTCGCAGTGCCTTCGACAGCTTGGGAATCGGGCGGAGTCTCCGCAATGGGGTTTGCGTAATCATGAGAATCGCGAAATTGTTCACCGCGGCGTTGCTCTCTGGCGTGCTTTCGAGTTGTGCCGCAGGCCCTAACTATCATCGGCCTGTCGTTCAGACTCCGAATTCTTTTCGAGACCTGGCAGACAATCCCCAGCTTCAGGCACAGACTGCCTCGTATGCCGATCTTCCCTGGTGGCAGGTGTTTCAGGACCCGAAGCTGCAGGAACTCATTCGCACGGCGCTCAAGCAAAACTACGATCTGCAACTCGCAACTGAACGCATCAGCGCAGCCCGCGCTCAACTTACTGTCACGCGTTCCAGTCTGTTTCCTCAGGTTTCGGGTAACGGCAACTTCAGCGGCGGCAAGGAGAATACCTTTCAATCCAAGTTCAACTTTCTGACCCTCACTGCCGACGCGGCCTTTCAGCTTGATTTCTTCGGAAAGCTGCGCCGCGCAACGGAAGCGGCCCGCGCCGAACTCCTGGCTACGGAAGACGCGCGCCAAGTCGTCGTACTCACTCTGGTAAGCGATGTAGCAAGCGACTATTTCACGCTGCTGCAAACTGATCTGCAACTCGCGATCACGCGTGAGACAGTCAAGACCCAGACCGATTCGGTCAAACTTACCCAGCTCCGGCTTGACCACGGCGTCGCTACGAAGTTGGATGTGCTCCAGGCTCAGCAGGTCCTCGACACTGCGAATGCGCAGATCCCCGACCTGGAGCGACAAATTGCCCAGGAAGAAGATGCCATCAGCATCCTGCTCGGCAATTACCCACAAGACATCGCACGCGGGATTCCGCTCGTCGAGCAAACTCTTCCGCCGGAAGTTCCAGCGGGCGTTCCATCTTCGATCATCGAGCGTCGGCCCGATATTCGAGAGGCGGAACAGGTCCTGATTGCCGCGAACGCCAACATCGGAGTCGCCAAAGCTCAGTTCTTCCCGCAAATCTCTCTGACCGGGGGAGGCGGCGGTTCATTTGGTCGAAGCTCCGTCTTCTCAAGCCTGATGACGACGCAGCTGGGTACGTGGTCCTATGGCGGGCAGGTTAGCCAGCCAATCTTTACTGGAGGCGCGTTGAAGGGCAACCTACATCTGGCCGAGTCGGAACACAAACAGACTCTCATTGCATACCGGCAGGCCATCCAGCAGGCGTTTGGTGATGTCTCCGATGCGCTCATAGGTTACGAAAAACTTCATCAGGTGCGAATGCGCCAGCAGGATAGTGTCGCTGATCTGCAGGAAACCGTCCGCATTTCCACGCTTCGCTACAAGGGCGGCACGACGACATACCTCGAAGTACTCGACGGACAGCGGTCGCTTTACGGCGCCGAACTGACGCTCGCAGCAGCCCGGGGAGATGAATATCGCAGCCTGGTCCAACTCTACAAAGCGCTGGGCGGAGGCTGGCAGCAGTAAAATTGTCGGCCAGTCCTGGGAGACAGTTTATCGAGGCCGGGCCTTCAGACTGTTGCGAAGCGCCCGCCGTGCGGCTGAAAGGCTGACACTCACCGACGTTTTCCGGAAGAGGCGCATTCGAAGCATTTCAGGGCGAGGATCAAGGCGCGGAACTCCTAAGTCCAGGCGGAGGAAGGCGTCTTATTGCGGTATCCACCGCGCGTGTGTCGTAAAAAGGCCGTTCACAAAGCAGATCTGGTAAGCGACGAAAAGACCGAAGCCAAGACTTAGCAGACCTGAAGCGAAGGCCAATCGACGGGAAAACTTCTGACGGCCCTTTCCCACCATCGTGAACGCGGAGGCAAGGCTCATCGTGATCAGCATCATGCCCGCAATCGTGCCCACTCCAAAGATCAGCAGATACCCGATCGCCCAATGGACGTTTCGAATCGTAGTGAGAACCAGCAACGCTACCGCCGCGGAACCCGCAAGTCCGTGAACCACGCCCACAACGAACGGCCGCAGATATCGATACAGCCCGATCTTTCCAAAGGCGTGGTCAAGCCGTGTCAACTGGGGGTGGTCGTGCGGGTGGGGACGGGACTCGGGCAGGTGAGCATGGGGATGGCTATGAATGTAATCGCCGTGACTATGGGAATGAGAGTGGATGACTTCCGCTTCATCATTAGCACGAATTGATCCTGCGGTCACTGATCCGTCAGGCATTGAGCGCAGAAACCCTGCTACATTCGCCAACCCCAGGATAATCAGCATTACGGCGACCGATAACTCCATGCTGAGCCCGACCCGCACCGGAATGACCAGATTGAAGAGGATAATTCCAGCGCCGACTACGAAAATGGTAAGCGTATGGCCAACGCCCCAAAATGCTCCGATCAGCGCCGCCCGCATGCTGTTCCGCTGATTACTGACGATGGTTGTGACCGCGATAACGTGGTCGGGGTCGGTAGCGTGACGCATCCCCAGAAAAAATCCCACTGCGAGGATGGAGAGAAAGCCGATCATGTGTTCCACCTGGGTTACTTACATCGATTAGTTAGATCAATTACTCAAATCGATTTGTTTAGACCATTGCTGCTTGCCGCAACTCTATCAGGCGCGCCGCGGCAATGACGAGCTACCTACCAGTTGTGGACGAGAACGCAACACAGATCGGATGATCTCCCTGGTTTGCTCCAGTTCGTCATCCACCAGTTCAAGCCGCGGCGCACGCACGCGCGGATTCCCCATCCCCAATTCCGTTTGCACGAGCTTGATGAGCTGAACGAAGTGCGGGACCGTATCCATACGGAGCAGCGGCAAGAACCAGCGATACAAGTCGAACGCTTTGTCGTGTTCTCCATTGACGGCATAGTTGAAGAGGTCAACGGATTCGCGAGGCAGTGCATTCGCCAGGCCGGCAATCCATCCAGTCGCGCCCACTCCGATCGCTTCGAGGACGGCATCGTCCACACCGACAGCTATCTCCAAGCGACGGTCCAGCAACGCGCGAATGGCAGAGACCCGTCTCACATCCGTGCTCGATTCCTTCACGGCCTCAAGGTTTTCGTGTTCTTCCGCCAGTTCCCGAATCTGCTCGGGGAGAAAATCCGTCCCATAGGCAACAGGATTGTTGTAAAGCATGCAAGCTAACGGTGTCGCCTCGAATACAGCCGCGACGTGCCTTTTCATTTCGCGCCAATCGCCTTTGTAGATGTAAGGAGGCAACACCATCAGACCGTTGCAGCCCAACTCCGCAGCCGCCTTCGCCACAGCCACGGCCTCAGATGTGGTGAGCGCCGAAATGGAAGCTACAACCAGTCCCCGCCCGTGAACCGCACGGATGCATGTGCGGCAAACGTCCAACTTCTCCGCGACCGACAGGGCAGCGCCCTCTCCAAGCGACCCGAGGGCAACTATGCCGGTGCAGCCGTTATCCAGCAGCCAACGGCAGTGTCTTGCCATGAAGCTGTGGTCGACTTGAAGATGCTCGTCAAAGCAGGTTGTGATAGCGGGAATGACGCCATTCCAGTTCATGCAAGATCTCCCGTCGTTTGACTGTGTTGCGGTTCTGGGCGCCCGGTGAGGGCGACGAGATTTTCAACGCGCGCTGGAAAGACCGGCGGTCGAACCGAATCTGGATCCCATCCAAAAAAGAATTGCGTTGCAGGTCCACACACCCGACCCTGGCACGGGCCCATGCCGCAACGAGTGTGGAGCTTGGCGGCACGCCAGGAGGTATGCGAAAAAAGGCGGGAGAATGAAATGTCCTCGCATCGGCAAACAATAGTCTCCGACGACGGCAAGCCGCGGAGTTCCCCGCGCAATCGGAACGTTCGTTCCAACAAATGCGCAAATCTGCGCGCCTTCTTTCGCTCACCGAACAACTGTTTCGCTTCTGTCGTACGTCCAGCAGCGGCGAAACCGGCGATCTGTCCCTCTACGAGAGACAATTGAACACCCCCGATACCCGTGGGTTCGCCGGCGCAATAGACTCCGGAGACTGTTGTCTCCTGGAAATCATCGACCTGCACGCAGCCTGCCTGGACCTGGCAACCCAACAAGATCGGCAATTCGATGTTGGGAACCAAATGAAACCCACAAGCCAGGTAGTCGCAAGGGATAGTCTCGGTTTTCCCGCCTCGTAAAATAGCTACGCTCTCCAGAGTCTGCCGTCCGTAAGCGGCCAGCGGCCAGCTGTTTGCAGCGAATGGAATGCCCGAAAGTTCTTTTCTCAGCTGCAATGCCTGTGTAAGCTTCTCGGGGCGAGCAAGGAGTGACACGCCAAACCGCGCCAAGCTGGCCCACGATGCCTGCTCGCAAATCATTGGAATCTCTGCGCCGTGCCTGCGAAAGTACGCCGCGACCGCAAGCAAGAGAGGTCCACTACCGGCAACGACGACGCGCTTTCCCCGCACCGGCAGACCGCATTTAACCATGGCCTGCAGGCCGCCGGCACCCATCACATTCGGCAAGGTCCAGCCCGGGAAAGGCAAGAATCTTTCGCGGGCTCCGGTCGCCAAAACCAGATGTTCGTAGCTCAATTCGAAAAGCTCATTCACCCCTTCAGCCAGCAGGATGCCCGGTTCCGGCTGGTCAAATATTCTCACTCCGCAGAGCGTGGTAACCTCTGACGCTTGTACGCGGTCAGTCCATCTTGCGGCGTCTTTACTTTGATGGTCCTGAGACTCTCCCCGCCAGATTTGCCCGCCGAGACTCGCGTTGTCGTCGACGATTCCCACAGGAACACCAGACTCCGCAGCACGAGCAGCGGCGGCCATGCCCGCAGGACCGCCGCCCACCACCAGAACATCGAACTGTCGTCGTAATTCCCTACTCATCATTCATCCGTTCTCACTTCCATCCCTGGCTCACACAGAATCTGGCAGCTCCGGCAGTGTGGATGCCCATTGATGGCTACGCGACACTCATAACAAATCCCCATTCCGCATAAAGGCCCGCGCGGTTCACGACTCACAGAAGTTCGGCAGACTTGGCCGGAAATCACAATGGCAACCGCGACGGTAGTCCCTGCAGGCACCTGAACCGGCAATCCGTTGACCGTGAGCGTGACTTGGTCAGACATTCGGCTCTTCCTTCATCACTCGTGACGGCAGGTACGGTTCGATGGGGATCGCGCTTTTCGCACCTGTGACCTGATCCACCAGAAGGCGAGCGGTTCCGAGAGAGGTCGTGATTCCCAACCCCTCATGTCCGGTGGCCAGGAACAGTGACTTATCTCCCGGCCAGGGACCAATCAGCGGCAGCTTGTCGGAAGTGGCGGCGCGGAACCCAGTCCAAGTACGAAGCGCCGACATCGTCCCCAAGCCCGGCATGCATTGCTGGGCGCGCCGCAGCATGCGGCTAAGGATGTTGCTGTCCACATCTTTGCCGTCGGCCCCGAACTGGCGGGACGACCCGATAAGAATTTGCCCCGTACGTCGAGGTTGCACATTAAAAGCGACCGAATCGCTGCTGACCGAGTGAGCACTCTTCAGGTAGCCAAGCTCCACCAACTGATGGCGCAGAAAGCCGGGATACCGGTCGGTAATCACCAGGTGACCTTTTCGTTTCATGATCGCAATTCCCGGCGTGAGTTCGGGTGCCGAAGCTCCAGCGGCGTTCACAATGATTTCCGCACTGAATTCGCGGCCATCGTTCAACAGTATCCGCCCATGTCCAATCTGTGCGACCGACGCGTTGAGCCCGAGGTCCGCCCCGCGTTCCTGCGCACGTTTCATAAGGAACCCAGCTGCACACGGTGGATACAAGACTCCATCCTCCAGAACCAGCAGGCCCCCAGCCATCCCCTCGCGTAGGTTCGGCTCCAAACACTTCAGCCGGTGCGAGTCGAGCACTTCCGTCGGGACTCCCCGCTTGCCGTAGTAATCGTTCTTGCGCCGCACCTCGATCAATTCTTCTTCGTCGGCCGCAACCCAGATGGTGCCACACTGCTCGTATTCCACATCATCCGGCAACTCCGGCCTTAACTCTTGCCACAGCCGCTGCGAGTAGCGAGTCAGCGCAAACTGCGCCTCGGAATCGTCCATCACGACGATGTGCCCCATGCCGGCGGCGGTGGCGCCGCTTCCTACAAAGTCGCGGTCCACGACCGCGACACGCAGCCCGCGGCGCGCGAACTCGTCCGCGCACGCCGCGCCGACAATGCCGGCGCCCAGGATCACTGCGTCATAGGCCACGCTGTTCACTATGTTCGCTAGCGGGAGCGGGTCTCGAGAGTAAGCACTTCGAAGGGCTCCATCGTGAAGACGTGCTCTTCACCGGCGGCTAATGATATGGGTGGCGCTCCTCGATCTTGCTTCCATGGGCTGCTCGCGACAAAGCGACGCGGCGCTCCCGGAGGCAGTTCGAACGCTTGCCCCACGTCGATCGCTATGTTTTGGCGCTGGTCGCTCGGATTGCGCAGGGTGAGGATGGCTTTCTCCTTCGACCAAGCCGCCCACCCGTAGACTTCGAGCTTGCCCGGGTCGCCGCCGATCCAATGCGTATCTCTAAGGACTCCCGCATTACGCCGCGACCAGTTCGCAGCTTCAGCCAGCACATCCCAATCGTTCTTTGAAAGCAGCGCGTGGGAAATGTACATCTCCTGCAGCTGCGTTCCCGTTCCAAAGTAGTCGTGGACTTCGTTCGTGAAGTCATTTCCCGGATCGCTGTCCAGGTGCTCGGCCTGCCGAGCATAAATCAGCCCATGCAGCATCAAAGAATTCACCGGAAACAGCGGACCAGCCTGCACAATATTATGATACGTCTGCCCATCGCGGTACGTGATCCATTTCTCTCGCCAGCTGCCCACTCCCGCAAAGCTGTGGTCATCTCCCCCGCGCCAGATCGAATCGGCATACCGCAACCAGAAGGGCGAAGGATAGGTTCCAGTCGTCAGATTCACATAAAGGTCCGGCTTCTTTGCCCGCCAGTCACGAATCAAACTGATCGCCGCCGCAAAGTCGCTATCGAAACTGCTGCCAGGAAACACGCTATCGACATTGCCCGTACCGTCGATCTTGAACTGATTGACTCCGTCCTTCTGGATGAAATCGAGCGACACCTCCCGGAACCTCGCATAGTACTTCGGCCCCGACAGCGCAAACCCTCCCTCATTCGTTTCAAAACCGTTCTTCCTGCCAAAATCGAGCCGCTGCTGCTTGGCTTCCTCATACCCGCCCCACGGCGACAGCCATACCCCGATCGCCCCGCCGTACTCGTGTGCCACGCGGTTGACCGCAGCAATCCCGCCTGGAAAACCCGAGTTCACCTGCCAAGTCGACTGCGGATTATCCCACCCATCGTCCAACAGAAAAGAATCCAGCTTCACCCCGCGCTCGCGGACCAGTTCCCTTCCGAACGCGCCGATGACGTCAAGCACCGCCGCCGCATCGTACGGCTTTCCAAAGCCAATGTCATACCAGGTGTTGTAATGCAGAAACGTCCGGTAAGGATGCGCCCGCTCCCGCTCCACGTAGTTGAGAAACCCGCGCCGCATTTGTCCCGGGGGCGATACCCCGATCACCAGCGAATAGCCGACCGTCTGTCCCTTCCTCAGCGGCAGTTCCCTCTTCATGCCGCAGGTCACGACCTCTCTAGCCTGACATTGGGCCAGGGGATCTTCAAAACCAAGAAACAAATCTCCCGCCGTCACCGGAGACCCTTTGACGGTCCCGACCACACTCGCGCCGGGCAGGCTGCCATCGAACAAGCGGACCTCGGTAATCGGTCGATCGTCATTCAGCGCGGAAATCGTAATCCCCTGACGAAAATAGTTGGAACCGTCGCGCAGGACGGCGCGCCATGCTACAGAGCTTGTTTTTGCCTTGTCTTGCAGCCGTACCAGGAGAGCCTGACCCGAGAAATGTTCAGCCGCTCGCGAGGCCCCGGGATCCGCTTGCAACGCCTGGACTCGCGGAACCTCGGTCAACGTCATCTCGGAGGCGCGTACCGACGTCCCATCCTTGAGAATCAGAAGGAAAGGATCGCGCGGCAGGGCTATCTTCGCTCCCGTCCCGCGAACCACAAACTTCACCCCGTTGAGTTTCCCCGCGCGGACCGTCCATTGCGCTTCCATCATCTGGTTCGCCAGCGACAGAATCGGACCCCGCATTTCCGCCTTCGCCGTGCCCGCAGACGCTCCATAAAGCACGGGACTTTCCGCGGACCTCGGCCGGGAGCTTTGCCCCACGGCAAGTCCGCCGTGCACCAGTAAACACCCGAGCAGCACAACTCTCAGGCTGGCGGCTCGGTCGGAGCGAGGAGTGGGCATAAGGTCAGTCGTGTCTAAGGGATAGGCAAGCGCGAGTAGGGCGTCACACGATCGTCACTTCCAACCCGGCCTTCTTCAGCGCGGCCAAGTCCGCCTTCGGAGCACCTTGGTCCGTGATGACGTGTTGCAGGGCCGAAGGCGGCGCAATCAGCGAAAGACTCCGCTTGCCAAACTTACTGGAATCACAAGTGGCCACCGCGATTTTGGAGATCTCAATCATGGCCCGGTTGACCTTCGCTTCCAGCAGATTCGGTGTGCTGAGTCCGTACTGCACGTCGAATCCGTCGACCCCAAGAAAAAGGATGTCCGCATTCAATTTGTGGAGTGTCTCTTCGGCGATGGGCCCGACCAGAGAAAAAGAATTCTTCCTCAGATTGCCCCCGGTCAGAATCACCTCCACCGCTGATCCAGAAAGCTCGGCGGCAATGTTGACCGCATTCGTGATGATGGTCAGGTTCTGAAAATTCCGCAGGGCGCGGGCAATCGCAGTAGTCGTAGTGCCGGAATCAAGAATCACCACCTGCCCTTCCGCCACCATGCGCACAGCGGCAGCGGCAATCTGCAACTTCTCCCTGCGATGCAGCTTCTCTTTTTCGCGCAAGGTAGGGTCTTCCAGGGCGCCTTCGCGCGCCGGCAGCGCCCCGCCATGAGTGCGGTGAACGCGGCCTTTCACGTGGAGGATTTCCAGGTCCTTGCGGATCGTGACCTGCGAAGTGTGAAATTGCTTGGCCAGATCCACGACCAGGACCCGGCCTTCCCGGCGCATTATCTCAAGGATCGCTCTTTGCCGCTCTTCAGTAAGCATTTAGAAATCTGGAACCGCTCAGCTCTGCACCCACTCAAGCAAGGCGTCCGCGGGCACCTCTCTTTTATCTTGCAGGGCTTTCCCTTGTCTATGGAAAAATGTCGACCGAAAAATGCCTGCCGGCAAATATCTACAGAAACATTTCCCCTTGGGTCGGTGACTCGCGATTCCGACCAATGCCAGTGCGACCGCTCCCGCCCGTGTGTATATTGAAATCTATTCGTGCTTCTGCTCGAGAACATCCCGCTTGCGCCGCTGACGACTCTCAAGATTGGGGGCCCGGCGAGGTACTTCGTCGAAGCGGGAAATGTCGGCGAAGTGAAGGAGGCCGTCACCTTCGCGCGCTCGCGCGATCTGTCTCTGTTCGTTCTAGGCGGCGGGAGCAATCTGCTGGTCGCCGATGCCGGTTGGCCGGGTCTTGTGCTGAAAGTTTCTGTTCCAGGTATCGACCAGCGCAACGGCCACGATGAAGACGGCAGAACTCTTTTCGACGTCGGTGCCGGCGAATCCTGGGACAGGTTCGTCTCCCACGCCGTGATCGCTCGCTGCGCCGGCATCGAATGCCTGAGCGGCATTCCGGGCAGCGTCGGCGGCACGCCCGTGCAAAACGTCGGCGCCTACGGGCAGGAAGTATCCGAGACCATCGCCTCGGTGCAGGTGCTCGACTTAAAAGACACCCAGGTACGCGAACTCTGCCCCGAGGCTTGCGAGTTCAGCTATCGCGCCAGCATCTTCAATACGACGGAGCGCGGTCGCTTCATCGTTCTTCGCGTCACCTATGCGCTCACGCCTGGAGGCAGTCCTCGCATCACCTATGCCGACCTCAAGCACCATTTCGAGGGCCGCGAAACCCCGCCGAGTCTGGCCGAGACGCGCGAAGCCGTCCGCCACATCCGCGCCCTCAAGGGCATGCTCATCGTTCCCGGAGACGCCGATTGCCGGAGCGCAGGATCTTTTTTCAAGAACCCAATGCTTTCGCAGGAACAGCATGAAGATCTAAAGCAGCGGGCCGCCGCTAAAGGATTTACCGTGCCCAACTATCCCGCCCTCGAAACCCGGAAGAAAGTTTCCGCCGCCTGGCTGGTCGAGCGCTCGGGCTTCGCTAAAGGATTCGGTTTCGGCCGCGTCGGCATCTCCACCAAACACGCGCTCGCCATCGTCAATCGCGGCGGAGCCACAGCCGCCGATGTCCTCGCCCTAAAAGAACAGATTCAACACCGCGTGGAAGAAATCTGGGGTGTTCGCCTGGAACCGGAACCAGTCATGGTTGGGTTCTGATCTGCTGCGTCATACGCCTCAAAATCTGTAGGGACGCGACACCCCCAACTGGTCAGTTGCTACAATGTTGTCCGGTTGTCACGGATGCGGCTTGCCAGTCCCATATTGAAGCGCGCGGTATATCCTGCTTTGCATCGCCTCGGATGGCTCGACCGCACTATGCCAATTGGTGGGTACTCGGTCGTCAGCTACCATGGCGTTGCTCCGGCAGGCTATTCCGGTGGGGAAGTCTTTCTCGATGGGAACCTCGTTCAAGCGGACGTCCTTCGACAACAGATCCAATTCCTGAAGTCTCGCTATCAGGTCCTTCACCCCGAGGACTTTCGAGCCTGGATTGAGCGCGGCCGGCAACTCCCTCCTCGCGCGGTTCTGCTAACCTGCGACGATGGCCTGGTTAACACATTCACCGACATGCTTCCGGTGCTGCAAAGCGAGGCTGTCGCATGCCTTTTCTTTGTCACTGCGGCTTCGTGCGGCGACGAACCGGGCACGCTTTGGTACGAGGAACTCCACCAATTAATGCGCGCCAAGCCATTCATCAGGCCAGACTTGCAGCTTCCCATGGAAAAAGACCCCGCATCTTCACTGAATTTTCAAGCCCGCTGGTGGAGCACAGTGAGAAGCGCCTCGCGGCTGGATGCAAAAACCAGAGCGGATTGGATGAGCCAAATGCGCCGTGACTGCGGGCGCACGCAAGCTTTTGGTTCCGAGCGTTGTTCCGAAAGGCGCTACCGCCTCTTGCGGGCTGCCGAGCTGCGGCAGTTGGCTGACGCCGGGATGACAATCGGAGCGCACACCCTGTCACATCCCGTTTTGTCACTATGCAGCGAGGAAGAAGCGCGCCGCGAAATCCAGGAAAGCAAGATCAACCTGGAACGGACGTTGGGAAGGTCGGTCTGGGCATTGGCTTATCCTTTCGGCAACCCTTCCACGATGGGAGAACGGGAAGTGCGCCTGGCTCGCGAAGCCGGCTTCGCTTGTGCATTCCTCAACGTTGAACGTTGGGGCGCTGAGCAGTCCAATCCCTTTGCGCTTCCTCGAACCCATGTGACCGGAGATATGACTCTGCCTGAGTTCGCAGCCCACGTAAGTGGAGTTCACACCCGCCTCCAGCGCGCGGTGGGAAGTTAGAATCCTAAAATCGTTACAGGTCTGTTGCGTCTCCAGGGAGAATGCGGCATCCTTACACAAGTCTGCGGTCTCTCGGTCGGAAAGCCTGAAAACCTGTGCGTGTAACTGTTCTGAAAGAAATTCCGGAAGATGCCGATCTCTCTGAGGCTTGGAACGGCCTCGTGTTGGCCATGGACACTCCCGAGGTGTTTCTCACCTACCAGTGGGCGTTGGCCGCCAGCCGCGGCTTTCAAAAGATTCTGTCGCCCTTGCTTTTTCTTATGCACGATTCCGATCAACTCGTCGGAGTGGTGGCGCTGGCGATCGATCCGAAGGCTCCTCGGACTGCCTTTTTCCTGACTTCCAGCACGGCGGATTACTGCGATATCGTGAGCGCCCCAGCAAATCGCCGAGCGGTGCTGCTTGCGCTTCTCGAAGAAATCCAGAATCTCGCCCTCAGCGACTTGGTTCTAGCCAACGTCCCTACCAATTCAGCCACACTCAAAGAGCTTCCCAAGGTTGCCGCTGCGCGTCACTTTTACGTCGCATCTCGGACTGCCTTCAATTGTGGCGTCGTCGAGCTGGGCAGCAAAGAGCAACGGGAAACGCTTCTCCGAACCCTGGCAAGCGGGGGCAGGGAGAAGCGCGCTTTGAAGAAGCTGACCACTCTCGGCTCGGTGAAGGTGATTCACCTAACCGAACCGGAGCAGATTGGGATGACCCTTGAGTCTATCGTTTCCGCCCAGATTTCACGTTTTCTCGCTAGTAACCGCGTCAGCCCCCTGGTTGGCCCCGAGCGTCGCACCTTCCTGCGGCAGTTGGGCGATCTGCTGTCGCGCTCCGGCTGGCTCAAGATCAGCCAACTGGAGGTTGATGGACGGCCCGTTGCGTGGAACTATGGCTTTCAGTTTGGCGGTAGTTGGTTCTGGTATCTCCCAACTTTCGAGATGGAATACGAGCATGTTTCGCCGGGATCCTGCCTGCTTCGCCTGATGATCGAGGAAGGGGCCAGAGACGCTTCTCTCAGATGGCTCGATCTTGGCCTGGGAGACGAGCATTACAAAGATCGGTTCGCCAACAATGTCCGGCAGACGAGCTATGTTCATCTCTCTCGCGGCTTTCGGAAACACCTGGCCAGCACCGGCCGCCAAATGATAACGGGAACGGCCGCCCGCTTCCCCCAATTCAGTAACAAACTCCGTCAGGCCAGAGCTGTTTACCAGGCCGGAGCAGATCGCATCCAGCAGACTGGAGTCGTTGCGACCGCCCGCTACTCAATTCAGAGGGCAGTCAGGTCCGTTGCCTCGCGCGACGAAGTGCTCCTGTTTGAAGCCCCTGAATTTCAACCGTCTCAAAACCCGGCCATTCAACTCTTGCCACTTAGACGGGAGCATCTGGTGGAGGGATCCATCCGCAACTCTGATGACCCACAGACACTTCGTTACCTGATGCGATGCGCCAAGCGCTTGACCAAAGCGGGTGCGTCAGGTTTTCTAATGCAGGATGAAGACGGCCGGCCAATCCATTTTCTGTGGATCGACGATTATGACGGCTTCCGCTTAGCGGAGATCGACCACGATATCGAGCCGTCTTCTCCTTCTGCTGCCATGATCTTCGACTGTTGGACACCGGTCTCGCATCGCGGGCACGGCCACTACGCGGCCGCCATTCGCCAGGCCGCCGCAAACCTGCGCCGGGAGCACAGATCAGCCTGGATCTTCAGCGCTGCCGGCAACGTGTCATCCTTGCGAGGCATCTTGAAGGCAGGTTTTGAATACCGCTTTTCGTTGGTCCGCCGCCGCAGGTTCGGTCGTGCGACCATCACTCGTTACGACACCCAACAACCATCGGATTTCATTTGCCGTTGATTCCCGAGGTCCCGATTATTTATCCAATAGCCGCACTAATTCTGGTAGGTGAGACAAGGTTGTCTTCGGCGTCACGCTAGCGGCGCCGCCTCGGATCGTGACCCCCGCTTCTCCATTGTGACCCCATTCCATGGGGAAGGTGCAACGATCCGCCCGGCGGCGCCTCAATTTACTCATCGGCAAGTTTTGCCGCCTCCTTAAATATCTTCACAAACATCTGCCGTGTTAGCTTTCCAGTCTGCGTATTCTGGTTCGACGGATGGTAAGAGGCCAGTAACACCTTACCGTCGGGTAACCGGTAACTGGCGCCGTGTTTGAAGACATAGGACTTTCTGCTGGCGAGCAGGCCTTGACGTTTCAAGTAGCTGAGGTAAGCGTCGAAACCAATCTTGCCCAGCGCGACCACCACCTTCACCTTCTTTAATCCGGCCATTTCGCAGTCTAGAAAATGCGAACACTCGGCGAGTTCCTGCAGCGTGGGCTTGTTGGCGGGAGGCGCGCAACGGACAGCGGCAGTAATGTAGAGATCTTTCAGCTCGAGGCCGTCGTTGCGGCTGGTGGCATCGGGCTTGCTGGCGAATCCGGTTTCATAGAGCACTGGGAACATGAACTTGCCAGAAGCGTCTCCAGTGAAAGGGCGTCCAGTGCGGTTGGAGCCATGGGCGCCGGGAGCCAGGCCCATGATCAGCACCCGCGCCTCGGGATCGCCGAACCCAGGCACAGGCTTGCCCCAGTACTCGTGGTCGCGATACGACCGACGCTTCTCGCGGGCCACCTGCTCGCGATAGGCGACGAGGCGCGGGCAGCGGGTGCAGGCGACGACCTCGCGGTTTAGGACCGTTAGCCAGTTAGTACTTGAGTACATCGTATATTCTCTTTGAGCTAAATTGCACCTTGAGTGCCGTCACCAGCTCAAGACTATCACTGTCATTGCTAAAGATTGGCGAGCCAGGGAGATCGAAGCCGCGCCAAAACATCGTCACGGTACGATAACCGCTGCTCCGTCGATGGCGTCATGCTTCACGGCGGCGAGCGCTTGGTTGGCCTGGTCGAGAGAGAAAACAGTCACCTTTGGCTGCAGCCGAATATCGGCCGCGATCCTGAGAAAATCGCGAGCATCGGAGCGCGTCATGTTGGCGACGCTGCGGATTTGACGCTCCCCCCACAGCAAGTGGTCGTAATCGAACTCCGGAATTCGGTCGAGATGGACGGCGTTGATGGCGACGATGCCACCTTTTCGCAGGCTCGCAAGCGCGGCGATCACAACGTCTCCGCTGGGTGCAAAGGTCACCGCGCGGTCGAGTTCGACAGGAGGCTTGTCGGTTTCGCCGCCCACCCATTCAGCTCCCAGAGCGGCGGCCAATTTGCGATGCGAATCGCCGCGCGTCGAAACATACACTTTGCAATCCCACGAGTGCAGAACCGCGATCGCGAGATGCGCCGATGCGCCAAAACCGAAGAGTCCAACCCGGTCTCCGGACTCCACGCCCGCCACGCGCAGGCTGCGGAAGCCGATGATACCGGCGCACAGCAGGGGCGCGGCGTGGAGGTCATCCAGTTCCGAAGGGAGCTCATAGGCAAAGTCGCTACGCGCCGCGGCATACTCTGCATAACCTCCGTTGACCGTGTATCCGGTGAAGACGGGTGAGTCGCAAAGATTTTCCAGCCCGCGACGACAGTACGGGCAGTCCCCATCAACTCCGCCCATCCAGGAAACGCCGACGCGGGTACCGAGGGGCAACTTGGCGGTCGCACCGTCCACCACATCGCCAACGATTTGGTGGCCGGGAATGAGCGCCTCTTTTCGTTGCGGCAATTCTCCTTCGACGATGTGGAGATCCGTTCGGCAGACGCCACAGGCGCGAACTCGAAGGAGAAGCTGGCCGGCTGCGAGCTGAGGCCTGGGAGTCTCTTCGATTTGAAGCGGCTGCTTCGCGGTTCTGAATATAGCGGCTTTCAAGGGCTTTGGTTCCGAGGCTATGAGACCGCGTTTGACTGCGACTACGCCTCACAGGATACCGCTCTCCTGCTCCCGATCAAAGGCCAGTCGCACACGTTGGAGGAGGTCCAGGATTGGATTCGCACCATGCGAGAGTGACGCTAGATTCGATAGTAACCTAAGATTTCGCGCGCTCAAGTCGATTCCCGATTCAGTAACCTAGCCAAATAAACATTAGAAGAGCACAATTGAACAGCTATCTAACTGGCGATATTGAATAGTATGAAGGTGGAACCAGGGAAGCTCACACTGCGGCACATCATGTCGGTCCGCTGCCCGATGTGTCGAGCGTTGCCGAAACAACCGTGCACGCTTACTACGGGGCATCCGTGCGTTAAGACCCACCTCGCCCGGGCAGAAGCTGCGGCCAAGGTTCCGCCTCCCGAGAACTTTGTTCGGTCGATTTTGCGAACCTTGTCGCAGGCCACGAGCCGCGGCCTCCGCGTTCTTTTCCAACATAAGTAAGCGGGCGCCAGTAGGGATTGTGAGCGTTCAAGTATTTTGCTTTGAGCAGCGGCGCCCCCTGTGAATTCCTGATCCAGAATAAATTTCGCCGAGGCTCGCTGTGATTCGTGTTCCTCGCGTGGGGGGATCTAAGTTTGGTACCCCCCTCCCCCACTCCCCCACCCCCCTAATCTTTAGAATCATGGATTTAGGCATGTTTTGGCCCGCAAAATCTAGATGTCAAAGATCTTAGATACTAAAATCTTCGAAACAAAAGACTTAGGAAGCGCGACGATGCGGGTTCACCCGACCGTCACTGCCTCGACCATGATTACGCAAATTTGTTCGGGGCACAAGGTCAGATGTCACATCAGGGCTGTGGAAAGACTTGAGGGTGGGCGACGCCTTGGCGGCAAATTGATTGTCTGCATTTAGAGGCGTGAGGAAAAGCGGGAAACCTCAGGTCCGTCCGGGTTTGTCTAACCGAGTTCGTCCAATGGCCGTCTTGGGAACCTTTAGGGAGTGCTATCATGCCGCGTTCAAATTCTCTGGCCTCGGCCATTCGATCTACTCAGGCCGTTTCGTGGAGCGATTATGCGCCTCTTGATTGGCGTTCTTGCCCTGTTATCCGCAAGCGCTTTGATGTATACGCAAGATGCGAAGGTTCCTCAATATGAAACCTACGTAGAAGCCCAGCGGTCTCCTCAGGGGGTGCTCGCCGTTGCTATACGTCAACCAGATGGGCATGATGAAGACAGCGGCACCTACGATCCCCGCCGCGATTGCCTCTATCGAGCCTATCTTGCTTTCACAATTGTGGGCGTATTCGTCGCGATGGGGGCTATTTTTGTCTTCTACTTGCAAACGAAAGCTACGCAGGATTCCGCTCGTGCTGCCCTCTTTAACGCTCAAGCTGTGGTCAATTCCCAGCGCCCTTGGATAGCTGTAAGAAGAAAAGAACCCTGCATTCCAGATTCCTTTGTATTTGAGGCTATATGCCTCAGTGGAATCCCCGCTAGGATCATTCAAAGCTACGTGGACTGGCAAGCTGTTGACACGGGCGATGCTTTGCAACCGAATTACGAGACCGTGATGCTGCAATATCCGTTCATGCTCGCCCAATCCGATGGCGCGAGGCACATAGGGGATTTCAGTATCGATAGCCTGAAGGCGAATGTTCCGCTGTGGCAAAAAATCCAGTCCCTTGAGAAGACCCTCTATTTCCTTGGCAAACTTGAATATGTTGACGCGATCTCTTTTGATGGCGCTGGTAAGCCCGTCGTCCACGAGACTAGATGGTGTTATCAGTATATTGGTGGACAAATCACTAGGAGCGGTCCTCCGGGATTCAACGATTACAAGTAGCAACCGGCCCGGGCGTGTCCATTCTGACCGCAGTGGGGTTTACGTTGGCTGCCGATGGGTCTAAAAAAATCAGAGCTGCGAAAGTTTGCTTTATGGTTACAGCGCTGTGGTTGTTCGGAAAGGTCGTCATGTGGGGAATATGGACCTCAGAATAATTCAGCGTCAGGGCAGGAGTGACGGCTCTGGTCTGTGCGATTGTGGGAGTCGGCCTGGTGGAGGCTGTTCGCTTAACCGCTAATCGCGAGGCCCAGGTCGATTACTCTCCCGCAGCGTTACGAGCGAGGAGGCATTTTGCCGTCTGTATACACCCCGCCGTTTGACGCTTCTCCCCTCCCGTCTTTACACTCAAGTTAACGCCGTACGAATTCGGTCGGGTTCCGCTTGCTCGATGGGCCCCTGGATTCGGCGGCGGGTGAAAGGCAAACGTGAGCCCCACAGAGACTACCGACGCGGCCAAGACAGAATCTACTAACAAAGACATCAAGCGCGAGATCTCAGTTGAGATCCCTGCGGCGGAGGTTGCGCGCGAGACCGAGGTACAGATTCAGCGCTATCAGAAGAGTGCGCGGCTGCCGGGGTTTCGGGCGGGGCATGTGCCGGCTTCCATCATCAAGCAGCGCTTTGGCGATGGTCTTAAGAACGATGTGGCCGAGGCTTTGATTCCGAAATACTTTCGCCGGGAAGCTGAGAAGCTGGGGCTGATTCCGGTTTCGCAGCCCCGCGTTACCGATCTGCATATGCACGACGGGGAGCCGCTTACTTTCAAGGCCAGTTTTGAGGTGCTGCCGGAGGTTCAGGTTGAGGGCTATAAGGATCTCCGCGCTGACAAGCCGGAGATTGCCGTCACCGACGAGGAAGTAGAGCAGGCGCTCTCCACACTGCGCGAGCAGCATGCAACCTTTACCACAGTGGAGGGACGCGTGCTCGCCGAGGGTGATTTTGCTCAGGCTTCCATGGACGGGAAACCGAAGGACGGCAAAGATGTCGCGGACGCCAAGGCGAATCCCGTGCACATGGATGATGTGCTGATCGAAATTGGCGGCAAGAACACTGTGCCGGAGTTTAGCCAACACCTGACCGGGGCTTCGTCCGGCGACGAGCGGACGTTTGACGTTAGTTATCCGGAAGATATTTCTGACAAGCGGCTCGCCGGCAAGACTTTCGTCTATACGGTGAAGGTGAATGGCATCAAGCAGAAGAGCCTGCCTGAGCTGAACGATGACTTCGCCAAGGAGTTGGGAGAGTTCACCAGCCTGGACGCGGTTCGCAAGCAGATTCGTGAGAATATGGAGGCCGAAAAGCGGCACACGGCCGAGCATGCGGCGAAAGACAAGCTGGTGGCCGAACTGGTGAAGCGCAATGATTTTGAGGTTCCGGAGTCTTTGGTGGACCGGCAAATCGATTTGCGCCTGGAGCGTGGTCTAAGGGCTCTAGCTGCGCAGGGCATGAAGATGGAAGACTTGAAGAAGATGGACCTGCCCCGGCTGCGGGCTGGACAGCGGGAGCAGGCGGTACAGGATGTAAAGTCTTCTTTGCTGCTGGAACGGATCGCGGACCTCGAGAAAATCGAGGTCAGCGACGAGGAACTGAACCGGGAGTTGGAAGCTTTGGCGAAACAGTCAAAACAAACGTCCGAAGCGGTGCGTGCGCGTTTGACAGAGGATGGGGGCCTCGATAGAATCCGGAATAGAATCCGCAGCGAGAAGACCCTCGAATTTCTTTATCACCAGTCCGCGTAACTTGAAAAAGATGCGGACCACTTTCGACCCTCCCCGAGAATGCGAACGATAGTTCGGGGCGGAGTGTGGCAGGTGAACGTGAAGCAAAATGATTCGAACAGGAACGACGCGCACATGATGCTCGTTCCGATGGTGATCGAGCAGACCGGGCGGGGCGAACGCGCCTACGACATTTATTCCCGGCTGCTCCGCGATAACATTATTTTCATAGGCACTCCGATTGACGACAACATCGCCAACCTGGTGATTGCGCAGATGCTGTTTCTGGCCCAGGAAGACCCCGAGAAAGATGTGCAGCTTTATATCAACTCTCCGGGCGGGTCGATCACGGCGGGCATGGCCATTTATGACACCATGCAGTACGTCAAGAATGACGTCATGACCCTATGCGTGGGCCAGGCGGCCTCGATGGCGGCCTTGCTTCTGGCAGCCGGGGAGCCCAAGAAGCGCAATGCTTTGCCCAATTCGCGGATTCTTATCCACCAGCCCTCGATGGGAGGGTTGTCCGGTCAGGCGACCGATATTGACATCCACGCGCGGGAGATTCTGCGCATGCGGGAGATCACCAACCAGTTACTCTCCAAGCACAGCGGGCAGAAGCTCGATAAGGTGGAAAAGGACGTGGAGCGGGACTTCATTATGAATGCCCAACAAGCTAAGGAATACGGAATCATAGACGATATCATCTATAAGACCGGAAAAGCGGTAGGATAGGCCTTCGTGAAAAGCAGTACCGAGTCCCGAGTACCGAGTACCCAGCAAGTCATCCGTACTCGCAACTAGGTACTGGGTACTCGGTACTAAGAGTAAAAGGAGTAGAGCTGAGTGAAAACCAAGTCGGGCTCCGAGGAGATTTTGCGGTGTTCGTTCTGCCACAAGTCGCAGGACGCGGTAGCCAAACTGATCTCATCGCCGAGCGATTATCCGCGCGCTTACATTTGCGATGAGTGCGTAGCTGTCTGCAACTCGATCCTGGAAGACGACCGCACGGCGACTCCTCAATCGGCGCCGCCCAACCAGTTGCCCAAGCCGCAAGAGGTCAAGACCTTCCTCGACGAATACGTCATCGGACAGGAGCAGACCAAGAAGAAGCTAGCGGTCGCAGTTTACAACCACTACAAGCGCATCTTCATGAACCGGCAGAAAACCAATGACGGCATCGAGCTGAGCAAGTCGAACATCATGCTCATCGGTCCGACTGGCACCGGGAAGACGCTGCTGGCACAGACTCTGGCGCGCATGCTTGACGTGCCTTTCGCCATCGTCGATGCCACCACGCTCACCGAGGCCGGTTACGTGGGTGAGGATGTGGAGAACATCATCCTCAAACTGCTGCAGGCGGCTGAGGGCGATGTTAGCCGGGCGCAGACTGGCATCATTTATATCGATGAAATCGACAAGATCGGGCGCAAGGACGAGAATCCATCGATTACTCGCGACGTTTCCGGCGAAGGCGTGCAGCAGGCCCTGCTGAAGATTCTGGAAGGGACCATTGCTAACGTCCCGCCGCAGGGTGGACGCAAACATCCGCACCAGGAATTCACTCCTGTCGACACCACCAATATCCTCTTTATATGCGGAGGAGCATTCGTGGGTCTGGAAAAGATCATTGGAAGGCGCGTGGGGAAAAAGTCGCTGGGCTTCCGCACCGGTGAAGAGGCCGAGAAGGAAGACGCCGGGGTCTCGCGGAAGCGCAACTTCGAACTGCTCAGCGAAATTCAGCCGGAAGACTTGATCAAGTTTGGCCTGATTCCTGAGTTCGTTGGACGCCTGCCGGTGGTGGGCATGCTGGAAGATCTTGACGAGTTCGCGCTGATTGAGATCCTTACGCGGCCCAAGAATGCCATCGTGAAGCAGTACCAGCGGCTGTTCGAGTTCGAGAATGTGCGGCTTAAATTCGCCGACGAAGCTCTGCGAGCCATTGCCCGCCAAGCCATGGCGCGCAAGGTGGGCGCTCGCGGGCTGCGCATGATTCTGGAAGAGTTGATGCTCGATTTGATGTTCCACCTGCCCAGCCAGAAGAAACTAAAGGAGTTTGAGGTCACGCGTGAGATGGTCGAGAAGCGCAGTGCCTCCGTCGCTTTGGAGAAGGCCGGGTAGTAAAAGAGTAGTAAACTGTAGTGGACGGTTGTCATAGGCGCGAGTCATTCGGAACAAGTCATTCACTACGAGTCATTCACAACAACCCAGGGAGATTGAGTGACCACATCCAAGGAAAAATTCGAAACCAA